>Ga0256824_10000034_pt1 | contig 48428 bp, 81 predicted proteins | sample CV67metaG_FD_191570 | JGI IMG/M metagenome (GOLD analysis project Ga0256824, IMG submission 191570) | Hydrothermal vent microbial communities from East Pacific Rise, Pacific Ocean - CV67 | ecosystem: Environmental > Aquatic > Marine > Hydrothermal vents | place: Pacific Ocean: East Pacific Rise...
TAAAACATTTATTTTTTCTGGTGAAAATTTAGGGAATCCTTCTGTAGAAAGTCCTGACGAAATCAAATCTATTTCTGTTCTTGATATTAATGGGACCACTTACATTGGTTTCGCAGGTTATGAGGGTGACTTTTTTAGACCACTTAATGAACTTTGCTCTAAAGATATTTTGCCTAAAATGGATTTAAGTCTTAAAAATTAAATTATGCTTCAATATAATATTCTTCTAATTTATATTATGTTATGATATGCTTATATAAAAAAAACAAGGAAAACTTATGAAAAAACTTTTAACTGCTTCTCTACTTGCTGCTACTATTGTAGCTTCTGCTTCTGCTGGAGATAAACTATTTGAATTTGGTGGAGGGTATATTAACGATTCTCTTACTGGTGGGGCTAATGTCTCTAATTATTTAGCTAAAACTATCTACTCTTATGATACCAATGACGAAATTGATTCAGGGCGCGCTTATTTCTATGCTGAATTAGAAGTTGACTTCCCAATTGTTCCAAACTTTAGAATTGAATATTCTAATCCTTCTTACAAATCAGGTAATGTCCCTATGGTTCTTAATGATCGTGCTACCGGTTATGTTCAAAATGTTAATGGATTCTATGATATTGACTTTAAAGAATATGACATGTTCCTTTATTATGACTTCTTTAGCGTTTTTGATAATAAAAACGTTTCCTTTGATTTAGGTATTGGTGGTAAATATCTTGATTCTTTTGTTGCTATTTATGATAAATCAAATTCAAGAGATATCTATAATAATAATAGTTCTGATTTTGTCCCTTTAGTTTATGTTAACCCTTCTATCTCTACAGGTGGTTTTGTATTTGACTTTACTTATGAGTTTATTGACTTTGAAGGTGATAAAATCGCAGAGTACACTATTGGTGCTAAATACTTCTTTGAAACTTCTATTGGTGACATTGGTGTTGAGGTTGGGTATTATAATAATAGCCTTGAATCTTCTAGTGATAGTAATTTGTTTGACGGAATGGAGCTTGATATTAAGCGTGACGGTTACTTTGCCGGAATGGCTTATAAGTGGTAAAACATATCATATTAGGACTAATCTTATTTAGTTCTATTTCATTCTCACAAATGTTTACTTGTATTCCATATAGTAAAACATTTGAAGATAAGACTGTTTATACTTATGTTGACAAGGTTGAATATATCCTTTCTCTTGAAGGTGACTTCGTTGACTTTAAAGGTGACATTTTTCATAAATCTGAAGATATGAACAAGACAGTTCTTTATTCTGACGGAGACAGGATCCTTGGATTTTCTAAAGATACTTCTAAGAAGTTTTTGAAAGTCTTTGAATCTAAACTTACTAAAACTGGTAATCAAGTTATTATCAATGTTTGTTATAATAACAATAAAAAGGACTAATTTATGGTAATTATTGGCTATGAAGATCGATATAACTTCTTTTCAACTGTATCTGACACACCTATTTATGACTCAGCTCTTACTGCTGAGCAACTTGTAGAGGTTATTAAAATTGAAAGAGGTAAAGAAGGTTTAAGAGGTCTTGAGGGTAGAATGGAAAGAGTTAAAGTTAAAGGGACTAGTAGTGCTATTGACTCTAGTTTGCAAGAAACTATTTTAATTTTTCTTTCTAATGCTGATATGTCTTATCAAGAATTTTTAGATAACTATCTATCTTTTTCTAATGGATATTAATTTTTCTGATTGTTTGCGTGTAGATTCGTTTGAATCTACATAAAGAGTTAATTACTGTTCTCTAATTTGTTCAAAGATATCTACTGAAGCATATTCTGCTTGCTTCTCAATAGAATCACCATATAAAGCGGCTTTCTCTACTCTATCTAGGTCTAAGTATGTTCTCACTTCTTTTACCTCTTCTTCGCCATTTGGCTTACATGTTTCGGCTAATGCCTCTGCTATGTCTTCGTCTGTTACTTCCCATGCTAAACTCATTAAATATCCTTTATGTTTTGATACTCTTATTATAGCTAAACTATCCTTATACAAAGGTGAGCCCCCGAAGGGACTTGGTTGTTACTTTTCTAATGTTTCTCTGTGACTTGCAGCTGTATTACCAAAATTTAAAGAAATTGGATCTTCTTTTGTAAAATCCATTTGAGTGCTAGACTCAATTTCATATGAAAACAGTATTCCGTCTTCAGGTGAATCATATCTTTTCTGCATAATTTCCATAGCATTATTTAAACTACCAGCTAAAACATTAATTGTTTCACCCGGGTCTACATATGTGCTGGAATAATGTTCATAGTGAATTGAATAGTGGTACTTTTTATTGTACACTTCTGATACTACATGTTGCATTCTATCTAATACACCTTTTTTTGTTTTAACATGGTACATTTCTACCGAACTTAATTCTACGAGTATATCTTGGGCAATGTTTACTCCAGTTAATACTGTAGGTCCTGTAAAAATACCGTCATTTGTTGAACTGTATTCAAATTCTAAACAAATATCTTTATAGTAAAATGGAATAACTATCCAATTTTCTAAAATAAGATCTGATTCATTGAATAGAAGTCTAGCCCATTGAGGCTCTATCTCATACATTAACTTTTTATATGCTGTTAATCTATCTTTTTGAAACTCTTCATTATGCTTAGAATAGTCGTCAGATTGAATTAATTCATAGAAGTGATCCAATATCTGGTTTGAATCTCTTAATGATTCTTGATTTATGTACTTAAAATATTCAAGTGCATAGCTTTTTGGTTTATATATGTTAAAGAAATCTACTTTAAGTAGTTCTAGTGCTGCTATCATTGCTGTGTGAAATGAATTTCCTGTTACTAATGTTTTCATTTTTAAATCCTTGTAAAGTTTCTATTACTAGTGTAATAGTGTCTACTGTTATAGTTAGTACTCAGGAAATATAGTGATAAGGCCCATAACGGGCCCAAGATTATTGAAATTCAACTCTTGCTTCATAACTTAAGCTGGAATTTCCAAATGTTAAATCTAAAGAAGGATTCTCTTCTGTTGAAAGTGCTGGATCTGTACTGTGACAAATTTCAAAAGAATGATAAATACCGTCTTCTGGTGAATTATATCTTTCAGACATTAATTCCATTGCGGTTTCTACATTCTCTGCAAATACGTCAATAGTTTCACCCGGGTCTACATATCCACTAGAAAAATGTTCATAGCTTATAGCATATAAGTATTGTCTATAATGTCTTTTATAGTCATTTCTTCTTAAGTTAATAAACTTTCTATTTTCAAGTGTTACATACCATTTTGGTGTTATACCAATTTGAACCAATGTTGTATTATCTATTTTTTCACCAGAAAATACTTCTTCTCCTTCAAATAAACCGTCATAAAGACAAGAAAATGAATACTCTTGGAAAATACTCATGTAATAAAAAGGTAAACTAACACCATTTTCTAATAGAATATCTTCTCCATGAAAGAGTTCTTTTGCCCAATCATAATTGATTTCTGACAATAGTCTTTTGTATTTAACTTCTCTTTCTTCTTGTATTTCTGGGCGGTAACTTGATTGACTATCTCCTTGAATTGTATTCCAAAAAGCTAATGCAATTTTATTTGAATCACTATATTCGGCATTTTTAATATGATTGAAATAATCCTTTTCATTACTTTCACCTAGATATAAGTCTACGTCTACTGCTACTAATATAGCTATCATTGCCTTATGGAAAGCGCTTGTTGTTGATACTGTTTTCATTTTTAAATCCTTATAAAATTTCTATTACTGAGTGTAATAGTCTAATTTGTTATAGTGATTAAGGAACTCTTTAAGTTAAAACTGCTATAGTATCTAAACTAAAACAAGGAACTTTTATGTACCCTCTTAAGAATAACTTTCTTAATGTCTTACTTATCTTATTTATTAATTTAATTTGGGCATTTTTCTTCTATACTAGTTATGCAGCTATTCCTGCCATACTTATACTTATTATATATGGCATAGCTTCTATTTCTATGTATGTATCTCAAAAGAAGAGTAAAGCTGAAAAAGCAATTTTAAACCAACATAAAGAGTATAAAAAAGAAATACAAAAAATCTATAAAAATACTTTTAAAAATACTTCTCACGAAGCTATATTCGATACTAAGATATTTACTATTATTGATATGATTATTGATCTTACAAATAAAAATACGAAAGGCGTATTCCTTTCTAGAGTGCATTCTCTAATTAACGAATCATTGAGAGTTTATATTGTAAATTTAGATAGCGCTTCGCATATGGTTTCTGCTTCTGAAGTTGATATTGATTTTAAAAGTGATATTAATGAGCTAATGCTACAAAATATTAATATAATTGCTACGTTGAGAGAATTTATTAATAAATTAGTAAAATTGAATTTGAGTGATAAAGACTATTCTAATCTACTAGATAGCTTTTCAAATACTTTACTTAACCTTGATACAATTAAAACTATGAGAATGGAGAAATAAATATGAGCGTTTTAAATTTAAAATATATACTATGGGGACTATTTATTACAATAGTTCATTTTCTTCTTTTTATTAGTTATTACTCATTTTACTCTTTCTCTTCGGAAGTTGATAGATTGAATGAATCAATTGAAATTGTTGAGTTAAGTGCGTCTCCTGTTGAGTTGACTTATAAGGTGTATGGAATAGATCTAAATAGAATTCAAGATTCTAAGCTTTCAGATTTTTATCTTAGATTTAACGTAAAGCTTGTTGAGACAGACGACGTAGCTTTTGCTGATTTAGGGATTATTCCTTTTTATAAAGTCGAAAAGTATCTTGGTGTGTTGGATCTATTTACATTTGTTACTACTGATAAAAATTCTATTAGAGACGGAATTTTCTTTTTTAATAAGAATGTAAAGCATACGTTATATATGGATCAGATTATTGTTAATTTAGATACATTTAAATGGAAGGATTATCAATCTGTTGGTTTTATTGTAAAAAATTTAGAAAGAAAGGATTTGGCTGTTAGACTTGTTCAAGAGAATATACCGTTTAAGTCTTCTGATTTATCTGAACTTTCATTCTTCTCTAAAGATAGTCCATTTTTCAAGAAAAATAAAGAGGATTTTCCAGTCTTTAGGTTTTTTTCTTTAAGTGTTCTTTCATTAATTTTAATTCTTTTATCTATTGAATTTACTGTTTTAATGATTAAGGGAAAGAACTGTGGTTCTTATAAGGATAAAGATATAGAAGGTGTTTCTTTCTTTATTGTTCTTTTAATTATTATTATCTATGCTGTATCAGCATTATAGGAGGCTTTGATATGTTTAAATATATAGTTTTAATTGTTTTACCAGTGTTTGTTTTTTCGGCAGGTTTATTTTCGTATAGCGGGCCAAAAAAATCTCTTGAACCGCTCACATTCAATAAGTTTACTAACCAATCTTTTATTAGACTAGGTGATAGTAGTTACTTTTCTGTGGACTCAATATCTAGTGTATATAAAGTTGATCTAAAGGTTAGGGAAATTAATGGTATTAACCCTAACGAGGGTTTTGTTTATGCTATTGTGTTTGACCAGGGTGCCTATACTAGTACTTATTATATATCTATTTCTGAATTCATGCGTTTAAAAGAGTTTCTTCACTTACCTTAAGGGCTCTTTATAGAACCTTATTCTTGTTCTTCTGTCTTCCAAAGACCTTCATAATATATTTACTTATTTGGTCTTTATCTTGAAATAAACGTTGACTTATATCTGGATCAAAAGTATTCTTTACTAAGTTGTTTAAGAATACCTCACCCTTAATTGTTATTCCTTCTCCAGATATTAGACCTATGTTCCTTAGATTGTTTATGATTTTTATTAGTGAAGCTGGAGACCCTATTCTGGAATCACTATATTTACCTGAACCTTTGTAGTTATTGATTGTACGCACAATATTGTGTAGATCTGTCAAGTTCTCTTTTTGTATTAACCATAATGAAAGTGTCATATATTTTGTAATGGTTATATTCTTTTTTGACAAATCTAACTTATTTATTATTTCTTTAAATAGTACTTGCGAGTTTAGATTGTAATTGTAATCAAAAAAGTATTTGCTTTCTGCATTTTTTACATTTTTATCAAAATCTTCCATTTGTGCTATAAAAGAATTATTTTTTGAATATTCTGAATAATAATCATATATTATTATCTCTTTAAATTTAGATTTCCAATTTTCACCATATTGATTTAATAGTAATTGTGCTGCGATATAGTGACCTGTATAGTCTGGATCTGTTGCAATTATAAGTTGATCATATTCTTCTTCTAATTCTTTTAAGTATGGAATATTTTTGTATTTAACTTCTTCTATGAGTGGGTACTCATTATATTTTTTATTTTTAGGATATTCAAATACAAAATTTGATATAAAGAACATTGTTACAGTTGTTGGATTTTTATCTTTTATAATACTTTGTAAATGTTTTGATTCCATTATTTGTTTTTCTTGATTTGGTTTTTCAAAAATTATTAGTGTTTTCATTTTCATTTCCTTTTGTAGGTGTGTTTCAGTGGCTTAGCCTTCTGTATCTACAGTATACCTTCTTATTACTACTATTGTCAATAGTTAGTCCTGTACTCTTATAACAAGACTAATACATTTTCTAACGATTTTGTAAATTTATGTAAGGAGTATTTTATGAAAATAGGATACATAGAACAATCAGAAAACCTTGGAAACCCTCTTGCGGATCAAGGAATAAAAATGTTTATGGGACAACAAGAAGTTGACAGCGAGGAGGCTTTATCTCTCAAAAGTAATGAGGATTATATATTTTCGCCTGTCTTCTGTTTTAGCCATAGTGGTAGAATTTTTAAAGGTTCACCTTTTAATGACGCGTGGGATTCAGGTTTAGCAGGAGTAATGTTTATTCCTGTTGAGTCTTTTTCTACTGACTTTTTTCCTGCAGAACCTTCTGTTCTATTGGAATATGTTAATAGTCTTTTAGACGAGTATACTAATTGGGCCGAAGGTTATGTTTACGACATTCATATCTTAGACGTTGAAGCGGAAGATACTGATCTTTTTGACCCTGAGTCTTTTGATATCCATGAGCTTATGCTTGAACCATTGTGTTTAGAGTCTATGTTCGAGGATCGTAGCACTGTCCTTATGGACTTTATGAAAGAGAATGATATTACTATTAAGTATGTTGAATCTCAATCTAATCTTTCTTCTGTTTTTGAAGACTTTAAAAAGTTGTATCTTGGTAAAAATGTGTTTGGACTTATTCCTAATACAGAATCACTATTTGAGACACACTTTATTAATGGTTCTCAGGCTACTGAAGATATTATTAAGCAGGTTTATTCAAACATTACTTCTGGATACTCTCCAGAGAAAGGAATTTAATTATGTCAGCAGTTATAGAGGATACTATTGTTGAAGACGCTGAAAAAGCATTAAAGAGAACTCTTACTGACGCAGAACTTCGTTTTGTTGATTTAATGAGAGAAATTATTGAAGAGAATGATACAGCTACTTATGCTGCAGAATGTGACAATATTGAATATCAAGGTGATCTTGGTAAAGAAATGGCTGTCAATCAAATTATTTTAGACCTTGCTGGAAAATATCTCTGGTAATATCTACTTCACCCTTCCCGGGTGTTAGTTATAACTATCCCTTTTTAGGTAATTTAAACGAATTTTAAGCCTTAATTTACCCTTTTTCGACTACTTACTTGTTTTATTCTTAAAGACGCCTTAAATTGCATTCTTAAGCTGTTAAACTACTATCCCCCGAAGGGAATAAGACTCGTTGTTATGGTTTTACAATAAAAGGGTCAATAAAATACAGTTCATTATCAAATCTTAGAAATTGTTCGTCATGAATATCTAATTCTATTCTTTTATCTCCAATCTCTAAAATTCTTTTTGCTGCTTTTTGTAAGTCTCTATTTATTACATTTATAACCTCTAATACTTTTTGTGTAAATTCTTTTACATTTGTACCTGCTTTCACGTAACACATATATTTTTCTTCAAATCTACTAATGGTGTTTTTATTCACAACACTATCAAGATTAAAGTCTATAAACTCTGAGGCTTGTTTTGCAGAAATACAATCTTCTAGTATAGATAATGCACCGTCTATTGCTGGTTCATATGGGAATTCACCTTCTTCCATATAGAAAAAGTTAAGTTTATTTTCTTTTTGAGTTTCTGGTGTCCATAGATTAAGATTCATTTCTTTGTAATCTTCTAGTAGCGGATAGATATTATATCCGTCTGCTGCTGTAAGATAGTCAAATTCTTCGTTAAAATCAATTTCAGGTTCATAATCCCAAGCTCTTTCAATATCTTCTTCTAAGAATGATAATTCTTTTGCTAGTTCATACTCTTCTTCAGATTCAAAGTTTCTAAATTCTAGCCATTCTTGAAAATGTTCTAAACGATCATTCTCAATATCAGCATAAAACACTTTACCAGGAAGTAATGCTTCCATAATGGCAAATTTTTCTTGTTCTATTGTAACAACAAGGACCGGGTTTTTCAATTTCTTTAAAATTTCTTCTTTTACGAAGTCTTTTTTCACGTTGATAACCATTGTTTGAGAGCCTATAGCTTGAATTGTACCGTAGTCTAATTCAATATCTAATTCTCTACCTCTTTTTAGCTTTATCTTTAATATCTTTGACATAATTTTTCCAATCATGTTGTAACCTTTCAATAATATTTACAAATCCTAAGAAATGTATTGTGTTTGTTATAAGAATCTATATTCCCGGGAGGGAAATAGGAATTGCTATTCAATAACGAAGGGATCCGTTAAATATAGCTCTTCGCCGGCCATTAAGAATTGTTCTGAATGTAAGTCTAGTGATATTGGTCTATCGTCAACGTCTACAATAGCTTTTGCTACTTTAGATATATCTCTTTCAATAATCTCTAGTACACTTAATACTTTTCCTTGGAATTCTTCTGGTGTTGCAGTTGTAAAGTGTTCTAAGTATTGTTCTTCAAACTCTTTATATTCATGAGCACAATCTTCAATATTACCACTATCTACTTCTAAAGTGAAGTCAATAAAGTCTGAAGCGTAATAACCTGGCTTTTCACTACAAACTATTTGTAATGCAGCGTCTATTTCTGGACTTGAAGCTGTTTCAAATTCTTCCATATAAAAGATATTCAAATCATACTCTGATATAAAGTAATCAAACATATTATTTAAATTAAAATCAGACATGTCTGCACCGTATTGAAATTCATACGGGTATTCTTCTTCAACTTCTCTATATGCTTCTTCTGAGTCAAACTCATGTTCTTCTAACCACCATTCAAATTGTTCAGCCTTATCAGCTTCTATATCTATCTTTAAAATTTTATTAGGGAATAATGATTCCATAATATTCAATTTATCAGATTCTTTTGAAATAATCAATACTGGATTTTTCAACTTATTTCTAAGTTCGTCTGTTACATATGGCCAATCCACTCGGATAACCATGGTAAACTGTCCAGCTGATAGTATTGTTCCAAAATCAATTCGTATATCAATATCTCTACCTGGGTAGAGTTCTTCGTCTACATTTAATAATTGACTCATTATAGTCGTTATATTATCTGTACATGTACGCATAGTATATCCTTTCTAAAAAATTACAAAATCGTTAGATAATGTGTTCTTTTGTTATAAGGCTATAAATCCCCCTTTTATGTTAGGGGAAAGTAGGTTTAGAAACTGATAATACCAGCTTCTATTACAACTTCTTTTTTCAAAGTCATTGTTCTGTTTTTTTCTGATTCAGTTTTTAAAGTAAAACCTAAATCTATATATACACCTAATTGAGGGTATTCTGATTTGAATGTATGTGCATTTTCAAGCATTCCTGCCTTTTCATATTCAATACTATACTCACCTGTAACTTCAATCTCTTTAATCTTGGAGCGGAATTCCTCGTACCCTTGGGTCGAGGCTGGATAGCGCCCGCTTGACTTCTAATCCGCTTTCTGTTATACTTTTTCATGAAAAATATTTTACTCAATTATTCTCACCGTATTTTTCCTTCTAAAGCTCAAGCTAACATGCTTTCTCAACAAATGTTTGTTGAAAATCAAGTCTATAATATTGTCCTTCAACTTTTACAAACTCAAGCAAAAGAATTTGCTGCAAATAAGAAGCATTTTCAAAATATGAATCAGTTTTTTTGTACAAATTTTTCTATTCCTTCCTTCAAAAATATTTCTGATTCAGAAATCGATCGTAAAGTGAATTCTATTTTAAAAAGTCGCGAACTTTTTGGTGAATTAGACACTAGACAACAAGCAAGGAATATTGCAAAAAGAGCTTTCTGGGACGGGTTTAGAGGCAAGGGTTTTGCAAGTTTTCACAGATATGATTCTAATCAAGGCGCGTTTTCTTGGGTGAACGCTCGAGTTAAATTAAATGAAACTCATGTTAGATTTTCAAAAAGAATTGGCGAAATAAAGATAAAAAGAGAAAGACTTTTTCCTGATAATTCTAAAATAAAAACTGTAAGAATTAAGAAAAAGAACAACAAATTCTATGTCATTTTTGGTATCGAATTAGATAAATCTATCAAAATTCTTACTGATTTTTCTAAATCCTCAAAACTATTAGGAATGGACACAAACAATGGTCATGTCGATTTTTCTAACGGAGAAAGTTTAAAATATAGAAGATCATTTACAGAAAATGAATTGAAAATTAAATCAAAAAAAGGGAAAGGAAAAAAGACTATTCACCAGAAAAGATTAACAAAGCTATTGAATGAATTTTCGAATATTCGCAAAATTCAAATCAAGCAATCAAAACGAATTGAAAAATCGAAAAAGTTTAAAATAAAATTAGGTTCTAATTATAAAAAAGATCGACTAAAATTATCTAAACTACAAGAAAAACATGCTAATCGGCGTAAAAATTCTTTAGACAAGACTTCCAATGAGATTTTGTCTAAGGAATTTTCTATATTATTTATAGAAAACCTTGCAGTAAAAAAAATGACAAGTAAAAATAATAAATCTAACAGAATGAGTGATTCTAAACAGAAAAGTATGAGAAAAAATATTCTCAATTTTTCTTACGCAGAACTTCATTCCAAGCTTGAATATAAAGCTATGCTTATGGACAGATTAGTTATTTCAGTAGACCCAGCCTATACAAGTCAAGATTGCAGCTCATGTGGAAAAAGGCAGAAAATGCCGTTATCAGCTAGAGTTTATGAATGTGATTGTGGACTAAAACTTGACCGAGATATAAATTCGGCAAAGAATATAGAAGCGAAAGGTCAGAAGTATTTTTTTGAGGAGCTGGACCCCTCTTCTTTGGCCGCTTAGGCAAAAAGACAAGTCTCAAATTCATGTCATATTTATGACATAATTTTAGAAAAGAAACTCCGTACCCTTGGGTCGGTGTTGTTCATTCAGTAAGTTTCTACTTTTGATTTCATTGATTGCAAAGTTTAAAAGTTTATCAAGATTCATAACTTGATACTCTTTGATATATTTTAGAATAATTTCCCATGTACCACAACCTCTGTGAATAAGAACTATCGAACCTAAACTAGTTAAACAAATTCCTGGCTTTTCATTTAGGACAACCATAAGGCCTCCATTTAGTTGTGCAAGTGTATCTGCATTTACTTGAGTAAATAATGTACCATTTGTTCTTTTTGGTCTACCAAGAATATATCTCGTATCACCTTTATCATTTGTAGCTACAAATGCATGAGAACTATCAAACTCTGCTTTTAGTGCATGAATTGATCTATCTATAGTTTCACTATCTTTTGATACCATTTCCGTAAGATATGACATATACTCTGTATCCTTTGCTACTAATGGACCAAACACCTCATTGATTTCTGTTCCTATAGGCGCAATATCTGTAATCTTGTTATCTCTCATACTTTTCTCCGTGTTAAAAATTTCCTTTATTTACATAAATGGATAACTTGTTATAGTTCTATAACACTCTATTGTTTCATTTACGTGAACATACACTTACAAAGGAGTCATTATGGCTGAAAAAAAAATAGGTAAAGTACCTAACGAACATGGAATTATTGGTGATCTTTTGATCTTTGATACTGTTTTAGATAAACAATTTGGATTTACTACTTTCTATTGTCTTGAAACTATTACTTTTGATAAATTTCAATTCTCTAGAAATATCATTGTTGAGGCTAAAAGTATTAATGCTTTAAAGCTTGGTAAATTTTCTTATGATAGAACCTTCCTCAATCAGGACGCAGAGTCTAAATGGCAGCGCACAGTTACTGGTGGTCAAGAATATCTTATTTCTTTATCAAAAGATTCTAAGTCTACTAAAGAGACTGAATTAACTGTTCAACAAGAATGGAATTGTGATTATGTAGATCTTATACGTCATGCACAATACAATCTTAGTAAAAATAGATTTGATATTGTTAAACTTTTTAGAGAAGACAATATTCATGGACAAGCTTTTATCAATCTTAAACATAGTTCAAAAGGACAAAAGTTTAAAAACAAAGAGACTACTATTATTGTAGACTCATTCTTAGAAAAGAATAAAATCACAGAAGTAAATGTGATTGACGTTTAGCAGGATAGAGAGATTTCTCTCTTTTCTTGTTCCTGCTCTCTTATGAGTCATTTTTCAGCTACTTTAAAGCCACTTTTTGCTATAATATAACATATAAAAATTAAGGAACTATTATGGATTCTACTCCTAGTCTATACATTACAGATTTTATCATTGAAGTTGAAAAAGCTATTGATAAAACATATAAAGAAATTGAATCAGAAATGTTCAATCAGAGCTTATACCCTGCTGGACGAATTATTTATTTTGACGCTGAAGATACACATACAAATTGGCTTACTCAAGGTATGGCTAAAGTTCTTTTAGCTTCTGACCTTGCTTATGTAGAAATTCATGAGTAAATCTATTCAACTTGAAGATCCTGAGTGGTCTTGTGATATTAGTGATATTATCAATCATGGTAAAACGTTAGGATTTGATAATGATAAGCTTATAAAACTCTTTAATCGTGAGACTGTACATGGTATTAATGGCACTGATTTAAAAATCGTCTATATTAGTTCTATTGAACCTTCTTTTACTGATTCTGAGGCAACTAAAATTATTGATTCATTTCTTGAATCTCATGAAGTTGGAGCTATTAAGATAGTTCCAGTTTTAACTTAAATATAAAAAGGAAGTAAAATGGCTGTACAACAAGAATGGACCTGTACTCTATATGATATATTGTCTCATGGTGTTACATTAGGTTTTGATCATAATACTCAAGTAAGAATGTTTCAAAGAGAAGGTGTTCATGGGGAAGACGGAGCCGGCTATACAATTGTATATCATAGTTCTTATGAAGAATCTCTTTCGAATCCTGACGCTGTTAAGATTGTTGATTCTTTTCTTGAAAAATATAAACTTAAGCAAATCAAAGTGCTTGACGACTAAGCTTCCTCTTATAGAGCTTAGTGTATAATAAATAAAAAAGGACCTATTTTATGGGCTATGAAAAATTTTCAAATTCTAGTGTTGTTGTTGTTCGAAAACTAAAGGCAATTAAGCACCCAAAAGCACATGTTTTCTCTGAATTTATTCTTTATAATATTCAAGATTATTTTCGACAAATAAATGTTATCGTTAAATCAGATCTAAGTCGTAAAGATAAAATACAAATGATAGTAATATTGCGAGACGCTGCAATTAATGATTTTGATTCTATTTTTGACGGTAACGGTGACTTTTTAGATAAATATAAATGCTTTACTCTTTTTGAAGAAGAATTTAATTCTATGTATACTTATATTATCTCTGATCTTGATACAAAATTTAAGCGTGCATGTTTACAAATTGATTTAGATAGTGCTAATTCAAAAGAAAAGGAACTATAATGAAACACCTTGGATATTTAAGAAATAAAAAGACAAAAACTAAAATCTATACTGACTCAGTATCTGACCCTAAATTTATCTTTTTTGGTGCAGCTTATATGCATAATGCAACGCTTTGTTTTACAGGTGTTGGTGAGGAGTATGGATATGATTCCTCTTCTGATTCAAAAGCAAAAGAGAACTTTTTTGAAGACTATATGCAAGTTTTTCAAATTAGTTTTGAAGTAACTGACTTTACAGGAACTAAATCTGGTGGATTCATGACTATTAAAGATCTAGATACTGGAGCACTGTATCCTATTTACAACACAGACCTAGCTCATTTAATGCGTTCTATGCAAAACCTTAAATCAGAGTACCTTACTCAAATTGGTGAGCGTATTGAAGGTCTTTTTACTACTAAAACTGCTGGCACTAATATCTCACTTAGATTATTAGATAACGGTGAATTAGGCTATTTGGAGACTATATGAAACACTTAGGTTATTTACGAAACAAAAAAACTACTACTAAATTATATGTAGACTCTCTTGCTAATCCTAATGTTATCTTTTATGGTAAATATTTTATGGAAAACCTTGAACTGGTTTTTCCTAGTTCTATGTCTGACAATGATATGAATGATAAGGCTAAGGAGAATTTCTTTACAGGACATATCCAATTATTCCAAATAAGATTTGTTGTTGAAGACTTTGAAGGTGCTGCTTCTGGTGGTTACCTTTCGATTAAAGACGTTGATACTCAAGCACTTTACCGTGTATATAATGACGATATTACTCACCTTATTCAGTCTATGTATAATGGTCAATCTGAATATCTATCCATTAAAGACAATATTCTTGAAGGGATCTTTGCTGTAAAACCTTCTGCTCAAACTATTTCATTTAGACTTCTTAACTCTGGTGAGTTGAATTTTCTTGAAACAGAGTGGTAAAATCAACCATTCTTTATCTATTTTTTGCTATAATATAGGTATCAATAAAGGAATTACATATGAAACACTTAGGCTATTTAAGAAATAAAAAAACAGTTACTAAACTTTACGTTGACTCGCTTGCTAATCCACAACTTATATTCTATGGTAGACGTAGATTTGCTAATGCAGGTGCCTTGTATCTGCCTGGTGTTTCAGAAATGGACGTCAGAAAAGAAATTCAAAAAACTTACTTTACTAAACATGTCCAACTCTTTCAAATGCGTTTTAACATTGATAGTTTTATTCCTTCCGCTTCAGGTGGATTTTTTGAAATTGAAGATATTGATACCAATGGGTTCTACCGTGTATACAATGACGATTTAGAATATTTAGTTAAGTGTATGCAAAAAGGTGACTCTGAATATCTTTCTTCAAAAGACGGTGTCCTTGAGGGAATCTTTGCTGCTCAGTCTAAGGGTGATATTGTTTCTATGAGACTTCTGAAAAATGGTGAGCTTAACTATTTAGAAACGGAATGGTAATTCAGCAAGCTCTTATTCTTCTTTTGTTATAATATACCTAATATATAACAAAAGGATTTACTTATGAAATATTTAGGAACTACTCATTCTGAATTTACTAATATGACTGTAAAAGGTGTATATGTAAACTCTACTAAAAACCCAACTATCTTATTTATTGGAAGAACTCAAATGTATAATGCTTCTATGGTCTACTCTCGTAAAGCCGGCAGAACTACTTGGAATTCTCGTATTGCTGAGGAAGTTAAAGCAAATGAACTATCTACTGAAGTACATAATTTTAAAATTGCTTTTGAAATCTATACTTATGAAGGGCGACTTGAAATTGAAGATTTTCATACTGGTGCTAGATATGATTTAAATAAAGAAGATTGTGATTATCTTCAAGAACATATTGATACTTATCGCAAGAATTCTTCTACCGTATTTAACGCTACATTCTTTGTTCTTATGGGTGAAAATGTACCAGAGTTAAGACTTGTACGTTCAGATACTATGGAAGCCCTATTTAAAGGTGAGGGAGCCTAATATGCAATACTTAGGTCACCTACGGAACAAGAAGTCTAAAATGACGCTTTATGTTGATAATGTTGATTCACCTCAATTTTTATTTGTTGGTCCTCTTTCTAATTACAATGGTTCATTGTGCTATGGGAATGGTTCTTCTACTAGTTTGAAGATTAGAGAAAATTATATGGAGCGTAAATTTGTTAAAGTTTTCCAAATAAAATTCTCTATTACTTCAGACGGTATGAGTTCAACCGTTGGTGGATTTAATATTTGTATCTCTGACGTTGAGACTCAGGCAAAATACCCTGTTTATAGTAAAGACATTGTTTATCTTATGAGTTGCATGCAGCGTAGAGATTCAGAGTACTTAATTCAAAGGGGTGAATACCTTGAAGGTATTTTTGCTATGGTCGCTAATGGATCTAACATATCACTCAGATTGCTACAGCCAGGTGAACTAAATTTTTTAGAAGGAAATTAACATGGAACCAATAACACTACTTACAATCTCAACTCAGGAAGGCGGAACTGTAAACATTTTCCCTTTAAACGGACGCTACTCTTTTGATACTGCTGAAGACATTCAAAAAACTTCTGAATATATCTTCTCTGAAAGAAAAGATATTCTAGATAAACTCATTGAGCATTTCGGTGAAAATTCTTTTGAGTGTGAATCTGCAACGTCTTACGTTATTGTCCCTACTTTACAGGCAGTTATTAACTTGCTTAGTAATCCTTATCTTGATTATGATCATTCATTAGTTCAGCTTCATGAGCTTACATTGTTTGAGGTACAATAGTATGAAAATTACAGTTGTAACTATTACTACAGAAGACGAAGGTGTTGAATACGTATTTGCCTTACCGGGTGTCTTTACTTTTGAACGAGTTGAAGATACACGTATTGCTGCAAAAGAAATTTTTAATAATCAACCTGAAATTCTTTCAGTATTATGTGACCTTTATGGTGATTTTTATTTTACTGAAGGTAAGCGCGCTGCAAGAGTTATGGCAATTGGAAGCACTATGAGTGATATCGTAGAACAATCCAATGCAGCATTAAAATATTTTTACGCTGAAACTTTTAACCAAGTTGAGGTGTGTTTAACTAATAATGCTAACATGAGTGCAATGAAGCAGGATCACCCTTTGATTCAATTTCACACTGTCGATCTTTAAAGATTGACCTTTACCATTTCCGGGTACTGCTTTTCGTCTTCACTCTTATAACATTAAATCACATATTTACTATGTTTTATATTATTATAAAGGTTCGATTATGTATATTAACGGATATTTTGAAGACCCTGATACACAAGTATCTCTCGCCGAAATTAATGACGTCATTGACGTTTCTGATTTAGGCCAAGTTGTAGGAAGTGGTATGAAAACCTCTTTCTTTCAACCAATCAACCAATCTTTTGGTAAAAGCTTAAAAGATCCTATTCTTGTAGTTACAAAAGAGGCTTCTAAGCAACACATTATTAATAATGTATTAAACCCAGACTTTACTGAGGATATTGATATATTCCCTGCTGCTCCAAATAAAAAAGACGAAGAGTTTCTTTCTTTGTTAGGTATACTTGATACTGAATGGTATATCTTTTATACTGAACGGCTTGAGGTTTTTGATATCCCTGGATATATGCCTCTTGCTCAAGCCTTAACAGGCTGTACTGATCAATTATGGGGTACAAAATTTAATAGTTATGAACTTATTCAAGCTATACCTCTTTATATTGATTTACTTGAAGAAGAAATTTCAAAGTATTGTGAGGCTGTTAGTTATGTTCGAACTGAAGAGGATAAAATCCTTGAAAAGCGAATTTTTAAAGCTATTTGTAAATCATTACAAGTTGTTACTGAATTAAATTTAAATAATTTCTCTATTGATATTCATAGTGGACAGTTTTTATTAAGTGGTGACGAAATAGTTTGTACGGATCCTATATACTTTGATTAGTATCTTTCTCCCTTTAACGGGAGGAACTGTTAAATCTAAGACCTTTGTATTTCGTCATATAGAAAACGTTTAGACCTGTTTTCTGCTTCTTCTATTTCTCTATGCTTCTTTAGAATACTTAAGTAATCTATATCTTGAGTCATTTCCCAGTAGATATCTTTTCTATAACCTGACTGATCATTGAAGTCTTCAATTATACGTTCAACAATCTCTATTGGAACTAATTGCAATTCTCCTAAAGATTCCCACATGTTTTTAAAAACTTCCAATGTTTTATCATAATCTTCAGACGTATTTAATATTTTGAAAAAGTTATCTAATACTTTACAGAATGCTTGCTGTTTTGGATATGAACTTTCTCCTTGGTACGCTATTGTAGACAAGTAATTTGCATTTAACATAATGAATTTAACTACTTTAAAAAACTCTTCAGCTTTTTCTTTGTTTAAAAATATTCGTTTGTATGTATGGTGACTTGGATTAAATGAGTATGTATCTATTGTAGAGACTTCTTCAAGTGAAAAAGTTAATTTGTTTAGTGTATTAAATGAAACTATATAGTGCATATGTATCCTTATTATTTTACATATTATACTGTTTCTTTTATTTTAGATTGCTTAAACTCTCCCACTTAAGGGGAAAGCATTTTTTAAACGTCTATCCATTCATTCATATTGAACTCCTTGTTATATTGTTTCTGTACTTTGTTGACCATATTTGGGCCATGCGTTTACTTTTTTCATAAATACTCCTTTTAACCTAATGTATTTATCCATTCTTCTTTTATCATGGATTATATCGTTTCTGTTACTTGTTGACCATATTTAGGCCATGCGCTTACTTTTTTCATTATAGCTCCTTATAGGCCTGGTGGCCAGTCATTTGATTCTGGTCCCAATACTGGAGGCCATGCTTCAAAACTTCTCATTGTTTCTCCTTGTAGGCTCCTTCGCCATTCATTTGATTGTGGCCCTGGTGGCCAACCTCTTGTTCTCATTAAACCCATTCGGGATTTGCTAGTTTTTTCATACTGCCTTCCTTATATAGCTGGAGGCCATGCTTCAAATTGTCTCATGTTGACTCCTTTGTTTCATATTATAGCATAATATGATCTTTTTTGCTTTTACTAAGCTCATTCTTTGGTTAGTCCTGCTATAATAAAACAAAAAGGTAACACTATCATGCCAAAGAAAACTAACAAAAAAAATCGTAAAATTAGAATTTCACTTTCAAGAAATCTACCTATTACTTCATTTCACCCTTCTTCAGTTGGTGCTTTAGACGGTTTAACTCGTGGAGAAACACTTGTTATGAAGTTTGAATCTGAATCAGATAAAAATTTATTCTTGATTACACTTATTTCCTCTTTAGACGAATATTCTAGACAATTTTCAAAAACTCAACCTTTTGACTTAAATGTTAATCTTATTGCTTTTGAATTTAGAAATGGTATTAGACTCTCTAGACATGCTGCACCTGATTTTCTTAAAAACACTGTTGCTTCTTTACATTCTCATGCAAGTCAAGATAATCTTCTAAATGGAGAATCTTTTTATTCATGTAATGTACCTGAACAAGTTGACGGATATACAGCAAAAGAACAGTCAGAGGATATTTATATCTATGAAAAAGACTCTGAAGATATTCAACTTTGGACACAGATTGGTACACACCGTACACACTATCTTAAGTGGGAGCTACTCAATAATCCTAGCATTTCTATTCGTTATCATTTTACTTTTGCAGATAGGACTGAACTTGAGGGGAAATACATTTGGAAAGACCATGATACTAAGAACACCTTAGTCTTAACAAAAGAACAAGCTGAGATTATGATTAACAATATGGGCTTCTTAAAGGTTCCTGTAGAGATTGTTGGTAAACTTACTGGTGGTAAATACAGAAAGTCTACTTTAGTTTTTAAAAACGATAGAGAATAAAGGGATAAATAAATGTGTAGTAGAATGGAAGAGCTTGAAGAAATTTATGCAGAAGAAGATATTGTAGAGATTAACTCCTCTGACCTTTTCTTTGAAAAAAGAAATAATCGTAAATATCAAAATCAAGTTAAACATAAATTCCGTGATAAGAGAGACCTTTATTTTAAGGCATATCCTATTAATGGTCCTACTAATACTCATAATAAAACACATTTATGGAAAGATCACATTGTTACACATTTAAATGTAGTTGAGTTACATTATCCTCAAATGCATGGTATTGTTAAAAGAAAACCTTTTCTTGCTTCATTTAAAATTCGTTATTTTAGTGATATCCAAGAAAGTTTCTTCTATTCTAATACATATACTAGTATCGTATATTATAGTGACTTGACACAATCTCAATATTTAAATAGAAAAATTAAAGCTTTTTGTCCAGTACTTATTGATTATTATACCGGTGAAGAAATATCTAACGCTGTAGAAGTAAAGGTTGTTTCTGAACATTTAGGTTTGGATCCCATTTTGGAAGACCATACAATGTTTAACCGTAGACCAAGATATTTGATAACTGAATTAAAGGCTCTCTTTTATGGTAAAAAAGTTCAAACAGGTTCTTATCGATCACCTGCATTTGTTAATAACGTACCTTTATTTCATAGATTTAGTAATTACTGGGGTACATTGCCAACTAAGATCGATAGACAAAAATCAAAATTAAAATTAAGGAAATATTCATGAGTACAGAGTCATATTATAAAATAGAGCCACTTACTGAGCTAGAACTTATTAAAGCTGAGGTTTACAGATTACAAAGTATAGGTTTTTCAATTATTTATAGTTTAGGTATTTATCTATTTGTATCTTGGATACTTTTTGCTAGTGATCAGCAGCGTATTGAATTTATTGAGGCAGCTGAAACAGAACGTCTCTCACATTTTATTGTTTTAGATACTAATGCTTCTATTGGAGAAAATAATAATGGTTTGTATACAGGTGATTTCATGTATTTATATGATCGTGATAAAGGAGTTGAGGTTCAATGTCCTAACTCTATTAATGCTAATATTGAAGTAGAATTTAAAAATGGTAAATGGTTTTTTCCTAAGGGTTCTATTAAACTTGTTAAAAAGCAGGAGCTTATAAAAGGTATTGAGTCTTGTGTTAAAGCTCTTTTAAGTAAAAAGGTTTCTAACGAGACTTTTGCACTAGATAATGTAAAAACATGGGATAAAACAGTTAAATAAAGATTGTTCAAAGGAAGTTTTTGATACAATAAAAAAAAGGAAAATTTATGGAAAAAGAAGAATATCCTGCACCTACTTTAAAAGGGGTTATTATATTTTGTGTACTTATACTGTTTATATTTATTTCAGGAAAACTTGCCGTTTCTCATATTCAGCAATATCAGAATGGAAAAGCTCTTCAAGAAATGAAAACTCAAAAAAGTATTTGGCTTCAAGAAATGAAAAAAGAAGCTATAGAGTCACTTCACCCTGTTGATATTAATTTATCTATGGATAGTCGTGCACTTTCTAATGTCTATTCTAATGGACTTGGTATGACTTTATATGACGACAAGGGTGAAGAGTATAGTGTTCGTTGCCCTTTTGTACTCCAGTCTTCTACGGGTAATCTCCCTATATCTAATGTGAAAGTATATTTTCGAGAAGGATCTTGGTTTATTCCGTCTAATCTCTTGTCATATGTAAAAAAAGAAGACGTAGTTAAACATATTCAAACATGTGCCCCTATTCTTCTTAAAGAATTTTTAAGAATTGATAATATCAAGACGTCTAATCTTGATAGTTGGAAGTAGGTCTAGCATGGATAAGAAATTATATTCAAAAAACATGTATGACGATTTAGATTATTTAGTACCTAGCTCTTTTGTCGCTGACCCCGGTTATTATAGTGGTAGAGGTGCAACAAAAAGTGACTTAAACTCTGATCAATTAGAGAAAATACATAAAGTAATAGAAATTGATCATGGTTTCGAAGCTGGAGAGGCTTTTGTTCAAATGGTTTCTGAGCTTGAAGTTGCTAGTGCCACTCGTTTTGTTTTTGCTCTTTATCAATTATTCAATGACAAGTTTGTATACCATAGGGAAAAGTACAAAAATCTTGTAGATTCTTACACTTCTGATATTGATATTGCTTTGATTACCGTCTATTTAGCATTTACAGATCGTGACGATCAAACATTAGAAATTGTTTCTCCATTTCTGGCTAACCATGGTACTGTACATTGTACTGATAAACGTTCTGATTTAGATAGATTGCAATATCCTTTCTTTGAATAAGCTTTCTCTTATCTCTTCTATAGTATAATCTTTTAAATAAGGATTATACTATGCTAATACAAAAAATACTTACTGCACGAACTTTCTCTTGGGCAGACCATACTGAATACTTTTTATCTTGTCCAGAATTTGATTTACAAAATAGAGATACTGGATTACCTTCTTCTAGCTTCTTAATTGAGGCAGGCACATATGAGGTTACCATATCTAGTGAAAAGCTTCCTGAGGCTATTCTCAATGGTTCTACAGTATTGTGTGGATCAGAGAAAGACAACCTTTTTCTTGAAGACGTTGAAGAGGATTTTAAGAGACAATATAGTCTTAGTCAAAATGATTATTCTTTGATTGTTTATGAGGATTATGGTGAGATTAGTGTTACATTGGTAAAAGTGGGGTAAGCCTCGAAAGGCAATGGGGGTTGAAGGACTACTCAGTTATAGCTGTGTGTCCAAACTCTTTTTGGATTGAGGCATACAAGCCCTCTCTGTACGATTCAACTGAGATAAAGTCCCAATCGAAATCTCTTTTTAAAGCAAAGATAATGGCTTTTTTTATGCCATTAATTTCTAACAGAATAAACTCAGCACTTGCATGCTGGTCTCCTGAAGCCGCGTCTACGATTGATACTTTCATTAGTCTAGACTCTGTTGTTGTTGTTGGGTTTGTGTAATTGTGTGTCATTTGACGTCCTTGTATGTAATAAAATATCCTCTGTTATAGACCTCAATTACTACATAACAACCCTACTCAGCCAAATTCTTTAAAAAATTCCCTTTTGTCTTTGCTCTTTTGATACAATCGTCAGTTCCACTTGAATCATATGATTTATAGCAGAAGACTCCGTCAGCAATATCTACCATATGTTGGTTCCTTGCCATGTTAACAAAATAAAACGACCCGCCGTTGTATGTTTTGCTTATTTCAAACACTTCTTTGTTTTCATATGCCAATATCTTTGAATAGTAAACTGCCTGGGCCCGCATATCTCTCGATAATCCTCTATTCATATGCCAATGTTTACTACCCGGGATAGAAAGTATCAATTTCAATCCATTACGGATCGCTACTATAGCAAATACCTCGTCTACTCCTCTAGCCATACCTGATATCAAAGTAATGGTTTTAAAGTCTATATCATGTTCTTCACAATAGTTTTTTAAACCTGTTTCTATCTTTTCATAAACTATATCAAAAGCTTCTTTATTATATTGTGCACCATGTGCATATTTAAGTTCTAACCCTGTAGCTTTTTCAATACTAGTATGCCCCGTTATTGAAAATTTCAATTATAATTCTTCATTTGAAATGATATGGTCCATAATTTCTTCTGCTAGTGGAAAGGTATCCAATAAAACCTCTTTGTCCCACAAAACTGTATCTTTACGTAGAGAGCAGTTATTTTCATTATATGCAATGAATGCGTCTTCTGATATATCTTTGTATAGTACTTTATCTATCTCTAATTCTTTTTTATCAATAGATAATGCTTTGTAGTAGTACGTTTGATTTAGTAGTTTTTCGCAGTCTACTGCATGGAGAGTTAAGGTTAATGCTAATATAGCAAGTAGTGTTATTTTTTTCATAAAAGTCCTTTTGATTATTGTATCTAAAGAACCTTAAGTAGTCCTTTAGTGAAATCTAGACCTAAATACTTTTTCTCCACTTTGACGATCTAGATTGTCGTAAAAGTCTGTTAAATATGTTTTTTGGTATGGGTATTCTTTTGGCTCGTGCACTACATAATGCATAACTATTCCTATTATTAGTGCTAATAAAAAACCTATTACCATTATCTTCCCTCTTTTTGTTATGAGATATAATATTAGGGTTATAATTACTAGTATAATACCACTTATTTCTCCACTTCTTGGGACTATATATTCATTTATAATTTTTGCTATTAACAATTGTGTTGTTGGTAATGTTAGTTTTGAGGTTGGATCCGCTAACCCCTTCTTTATCATTATCTGTTCTATCTCTTTTATATCTTTGTTTAGTACTTTATAGAAGTCTTTACCACAAACAAAGGCATAGTCACTTTCAATATTATATTCCAGAGACACAAAATCTTTCTTCCCTGATAATTGAATTAAACACCCTGGTTCATATATTTTTTCATAATCTTCTTTTGATATATATATTTTATAGAATTCAAAGGACTCCTCATTTATTGATAGTATTCTTTGTTCATTTCCAACTTTTATACTTTCCATTTCTAGTATAGGATCATATTCTGCTGCATTTAAGATTGATAATAGTGCAAAAACTATTAGTAATATTTTCTTCATTTTTCTTTTACCTTTTTTTTATTTATTTAACTTATCATATTATAGCTTAAAAATAACTTTTAAGGTTGTCTTCTGTAGAAAGGATTTATTGGAACATTTTTCATATTAACTATTTCTGAGCTTATATATTCACTTTTACTCAACATAATTAAGTTATCTCTTTCTATTTTTTTTGAAACCTTTTTTACTGTTACTGTTAAATTATCTAAATTCTTATCTATTTTTGTTAGCATATCATGTATTATATCAATTGTCATTTTAAGCCTTTATTTACATATTGTATCTTTTCTTGTATAGATACTATGATTTTTTTCTATTATCTATACATAATTAGTATGTTTTTCTTTTAGTAAGCATACTTTAAGGTATTATACACTATAATCTTTATGTAACAAAATTTATGGCCCACGGATTTAGCCGGGTATATCTACTTAAACAAAAGAGAGTCTCTCATAACAGAAGCTTTGAAAGAAGGTTTCACTATTGTATACTCTTTAAATGAAGACTTCGAATCCCTAGTGATACTTTACTAGCTAAGGATAGATTATTCTTTGGGATATATTACAGAGTTCGTTCTCTGAAGGGCCACCAACAAATATACTAAGGAAGATCATGTATAGACACCTCAAAAACAAATACTTACAAATTCACATTAACTCAAATTTTAAACAACTAATTTTTATCTTTAGAGATTCACCAGTTATTTTAACTCATGTTGAATATTCTAATAAACAATCCGTTATATCTAATATCGAACATATTGCATTTTATAAAAAACAACCATTGCAAAAAGGTTTTGTTTATATTCGTGCTACAAAGTTTATTGATTTGATTCTTGCTATGAACAAGCTTGGTGGGGCGTCTATTGAAAATGTACCACCTAATGGGAGTAGAGGATTCTTAAGTTTATCTAAGATTCGAATTACTAAGTCTTTAATTGATAGACTTAATGCAGATCAGGCTTATTATGATAATGTTAGAATTTATAAAAGAACTCAAGAATCACAGGAGAAAGAATTACCTTCTTGTACTGTGACTGTTACTGATTCAACTCTAGACGGTTATTTTGATAAGATCAAAAAAACAGGTCTACCTATCGTTAAATAGGTTTTCCTCTTAGTTTATTCAAATAGGGAACTTAAACTTTCTCCATTTGATAATCTCTTTGTTACTTCTGAAAACAAATCACTACTATCTACTATCGTAATATTAGAGGGATACCCTGTCTTATGTATTGAATCTGTTATAAACAGCTCGTCTAAAGATTCTTTACCTCTTTGAATATTCCCAAATGCTGCTCCACTTAACACACCATGTGTAATACATGCTTTCACACTTTTAGCTCCATGCTTTTTGAATGCCATAGCTGCTTTTACGAGAGTACCACCTGTATCAACCATATCGTCTATGATAATTACGTCTTTACCTTCTACATTTCCAAGTACATTCATTACTTCTGATTCATTCGCCTTCTCACGTCTCTTGTCTATGATAGCTAGATCGCTCAAATTTAGTCTTTTAGCAAAGTATCTTGCTCTTACTACTCCACCTGCGTCTGGACTCGCTATAATCGTATTCTCAGTGATCATTGGTTTTAAGTGGTTTACAAAAATGTTGGCACCATAAAGATTATCAACTGGACAATTAAAGAATCCTTGAATTTGATCCGCATGGATATCTAATGTTACTAGTTTATTAATTCCTACAGCTGAAATTAAATCTGCTACCATTTTTGCTGATATTGGTGTACGCGCTTCAGTTTTTCTATCTTGGCGTGCATATCCAAAGTATGGCATGATCAATGTTACTGATTTTGGTGAAGATCTTTTGATCGCGTCTAGTGTCAGTAATAATTCCATAAGATTATCATTTGCTGGTTCTGCAGTATTTTGGAAGTAAAATATATCTTTACCTCTTAAGCTGCTTTCCACTTTTACAAATATTTCCCCGTCAGAAAACTTTCTTGCCTTTACAACTTCTAACTTTTCACCTAATTTATCTGCCACTTTTTGACCTATATGTACTGAGCTGCTTCCTGCTAATATGATTGCATTTTTATTTAATCTATGGTTCATTTGAGTTCCTTTTTTATTTTGTCTCTAATTATATTGTTTTTTTTCTTCTTTATTTGTTAAATGCTTGATTTTTTCTTAATTTAAGTTAAAAATAAGCTTGTTATAATTATATTTTGCTATTATTATATTCTAATTTAACCAGAGGACTCTTATGAAACGAATTATTAAATTTATTATCTTTAGATTAAAGAAAGAAAACATGTCTATTGATTCTTTTGATAAGTATATCGATCTGCACTCTCCTGAAGATATTGAATTGTTAAATTTGTTTTTTAAAAAACTTGAGAAATCTAATGGTTTAAGATTAACTAGAGAGGAACGTAGAGTGTTAATTCGTTATGTAGAGTTGATTGTTTTACGATCTAATAGATTAGAAATTGATATCTCAAGAAAGCTTTTGAGTTGTATTGGTCTATTTAAACAATCTAATAGGCAGTTAATAAAAAATCTATCTCTATTATCTAAAGAAGTTGAGCTTCTATTAACTACAAATGAGTCTTTAAAACCTACAAAGTAGGTTCTATTTTTACCCCATTTTCTTCATAGTTTCTTTGTTTAAAATCAATGGTTGAAAGTTGAAATCTTCTATACTAACCTCAATACTTCTTGCTGAATTATTTACTTTTATATTTTTAATATTTCCATTTTTTATAATTACCACATTTGTTTGAAGTATTCTTGGACTATATACTTTTATAAATAGATACCCGTCCTCTTCGTAGGCCCATACAGGTATATTGAAAATATCAAAATCATAATCTTCTTGTTGTTCTTCTTCCTTTTCATATAAATAGATCCCGGTCTCTTCTGTTACTCTTTGAAATGCTTTTGGTAGTCCTAGTGCAATTCTAATATCTCCCATGAATGTTCCTGCTCTATGACCTTGGCATGTATTGTTTACAAAGTTATACTTCCCACATTCCGTATTACCACCATGAGAACAGCCCATGCATTGAAATTCTTCTACCATGTCTTTGATTACTTTTTCTTTTAAAATTTTTGCTTCTTTTTTTTCTGTTTCTTGATTCATATCATTTGCCTTTTTTCTTTATTATAATAAAATTATACTTTACTTTTGCTTATGTATATTGACTATAGAACATTGTCTTTATCTCTGGTATACCAGTTTTACTATCTATTACTAACCAGACTTCAGCTTTAAAAGAATAAGCTATAAGCTTTTCAAGAATAAGTTTTTTTCTATGTCTTGGTGTTGGTCCACCCTGATTAATAATATCACCTTTCTTAGATAACGCTACCTCAACAAATTTATTTGCATTATTCCAATCTATATAACCTTTTGTACGTTCTGTTGGAGTTTTATCTTTTCCCCATAGACTATTTGAGTTTACTTTTTCAATTAATTCTTGTGGTATGTCACTATCTACTATTTTAAAGTATGGTAAGTTGATTTTCACTGACATGTTATTCTCCTTGATTTAAGTAGGGACCCATACCATATATAATCTCTTTATCATTAACTAAGATAAAGTGATCTTTTGGAATATCTGGAATATATGATATTAGTGCTGTTATATCTAAATTTAAAGGGATCCCTTTTTCTAAAATAAGTGGAATTGACGCCTGCTCTAGTCTTGTTAAAAATATTTTTGTTTTGAAGTTGTCTACTTTTTCAATGTCTTCAATTGAGTCTGCTAAGATAATTACTCTTGTAGTGTTTTTCTTATCTATTTCTATCAACTTATTTAGTTTATCTTGATTTACATTCTTTAAGTCAGATAGGATTAGTATATTTTTTGTTTCATTTCCGTCTTCAATATCTTCTATTAATAAATCTAAGCTTTGTGATAATGTTTCTTGAATATCAGTGTTTCCTTCACATAATACTTTCCCTGAAAGTTCTACAGTTATTCTTTCTCCGGTTACTGTTATTCTTGTAAATTTATCAATATCTTTGAGTTGTGATACTATATTTTCAAGGAAGGCTTCTTTCTGTAGTTCACCAATTATCGAAATATTACCTTTTAGGTGTTTTTGTTTTAAAGTTAATGCAGACAATGTTTTCTTTTGTAGGTTTAGTCCAATTCCAATATTAATTAATCTATTCATATTATAGTCCTTCTTTTTATATGAATATATTATATCAGAAGTGGACTTCAGGTAAGCTTATTCTTCTATGTATGGGGCCTTTACATAACTTAGGTTGTTTTCTCTTGATAATAGATAGTGGCGACTTGGTATTCCATGCAGCAGTGCTATTAATAGATCCATGTTGTAATCATTGTTTATTGATTTATTATAGATAATATCTATAGACTTGTTATCCAATCCTTTAAAGAACATTGCTGTTTTAAAGTTATCTTTGTTTCCTATCTTGTCAACTGAATCAACTGAAACTATTATTTTTAATTCTCTTTCATATCGTTTGCATTCTAAGATTAGCATATCTAGCATTTCTGTTTCTACGTTTGACATGTCCTCTATTACCAATAGGTATGGAGTTGTGCCGTCTTTAACGTCATTAATTATGAATTCCATGCATTTGTATATGTCTTCTTTCAAGTTACCATTATAGTTTGATACTTTTGTATCCATAATCTTTACAGTTATTTCACTTTCTGTGATTCTAGTAACCATACTTTTTTCTTTATTTTCAATCTGGGATACAATATTCGTAACAAATCTTTTATTTGCTTCTTTTGATTTCCCTACTATAAGAATATTTCCAAGTAGTACATTTTGATTTAAGGTTATTGCTGAGAGTTCTTTTGTTTTTAAGTCCATTCCTAGACCTAGTGTAATTTTTTTCATTGTTTTTCCTTTTGTGTCTATTTCTTTTCATAGACTATTTAGTTCTTTCGAACATAGTATTGTATCTAAAATATATAAAAGATAAGCTTATTCAAAGAGATTTAAAGGTATAATAAAAGAAAAGGTTTTATCATGGCACTTTCTAAAGAAAATATGGTTATCACTGTTGACAATGATATTGTGAAGATTCAAAATAAATCTGATCTTGAGGCTCTTCAATATATGGAGACTGAGTATGGTGAACTTATTTATAGTCCAGATAGCTCTGACGAGAAGCAGGATTTTGAATCTCTTATGGATAAAATTGAACAACAAACTATTCAAATTAATTATCAAAGAACTTCTGATCTTTTGACTGATTTGTTTAAGCAGCTTAATCTAGAAATAGAAGTAAGACCTGTTTAAGTTATTTTCGCTATAATTAAATAAAAAGGAGTCTTTATGTTTTTCCGTATAGAAAATTGTTATCGACAAAATATTAAGATCCCAGCAGATAATGTTTTTTCTGCATTTGTTGCTTGGGTTCATTATTTTGAGGGAGATATCACTAGTATTACTGTAACCCCTATTACTGAAGAAGAATATAACCAGGTAGAACTTACATTTCTTTTCCTTGGTAAGGCTCCTATACAAAAAGAAGATAAGTTTTCTCAAGAACTATTGGTTAAGGTTTCGGAAAGACATGTCTGTCGTTGTTCTCCTGAAAACTTTATACCTGCTTATTCTATTAAAGACGCTGTAACTACTTTTCTTAGTAATCAAGGAATTGATACTTATTCTGAAATAGGTTTATCTTTCTCTATTTTCTCTATGTCGGCTTTAAAGGGGACTTCTTTTGGTAAATTAGTCCTTGCTAATAAGGATTAAATATGTATTTTAGAATCAAGACTCTTTCAAAACAAAATATGAAAGTTGAGGCTAAAAATTTATTTACTGCTTTTGTGGAGTGGATTGAATACTTCGAAAGATCTCCTGTCAATGATATTACTGTTCATGAAATTACTAAAGAAGAGTATCTTAATATAGAAGAGGGTGTTGTTCTACACCGTGCTCAATTTGAGAAAGAAGATAAATTTATTGGTGAAGGTTTTAGAGTACAGGTTACTAGAGGCCCTGGACGAGGCTCTAAACGTATGGTTATACCAGCTTCCTCTTTCTCTGAAGCTACTGATATCTTTTTAGAAGAAGAGGGGCTTAAATCCTCTTCTCGTGAAGATTTGTTTTATATGGTTCTTAACTTATAGAAGCTTAAGGAATTATTCTCTCTATTATGGTCCCTGAACCATTTGGTTGATTAGAGGCAGAGTGAAAATATATTTCTGTATCTCCTGAAGATTGTCTCTTATAATTTCTTATTCTTACGTCAATGAACAACACCGACCCAAGGGTACGGTGTTTCTTTTCTAAAATTATGTCATAAATATGACATGAATTTGAGACTTGTCTTTTTACCTAAGCGGCTAAAGAAGAGGGATTCAGCTCCTCAAAAAAATACTTCTGACCTTTCGCTTCTATATTCTTTGCCGAATTTATATCTCGGTCAAGTTTTAGTCCACAATCACATTCATAAACTCTAGCTGATAACGGCATTTTCTGCCTTTTACCACATGAGCTGCAATCTTGACTTGTATAGGCTGGGTCTACTGAAATAACTAATCTGTCCATAAGCATAGCTTTATATTCAAGCTTAGAATGAAGTTCTCCGTAAGAAAAATTGAGAATATTCTTTCTCATACTTTTCTGTTTAGAATCACCCATTCCGTTAGATTTATTATTTTTACTTGTCATTTTTTTTACTGCAAGGTTTTCTATAAATAATATAGAAAATTCCTTAGACAAAATCTCGTTGGAAGTCTTGTCTAAAGAATTTTTACGCCGATTAGCATGTTTTTCTTGTAGTTTAGATAATTTTAGTCGATCTTTTTTGTAATTAGAACCTAATTTTATTTTAAACTTTTTGGATTTTTCAATTCGTTTAGATTGCTTGATTTGAATTTTTCTTATATTAGAAAATTCATTCAATAATTTTGTTAATCTTTTCTGGTGAGAAGTCTTTTTTCCTTTCCCTTTTTTTGATTTAATTTTCAATTCATTTTCTGTAAATGATCTTCTATATTTTAAACTTTCTCCGTTAGAAAAATCGACATGACCATTGTTTGTGTCCATTCCCAATAGTTTTGAGGATTTAGAAAAATCAGTAAGAATTTTGATAGATTTATCTAATTCGATACCAAAAATTACATAGAATTTGTTGTTCTTTTTCTTAATTCTTACAGTTTTTATTTTAGAGTTGTCAGGAAAAAGTCTTTCTCTTTTTACTTTTATTTCGCCAATTCTTTTTGAAAATCGAACATGAGTTTCATTTAGTTTGACTCGAGCGTTTACCCAAGAAAATGCACCTTGATTAGAATCATATCGGTGAAAACTTGCAAAACCTTTTCCTCTAAACCCGTCCCAGAAAGCTCTTTTAGCAATATTTCTTGCTTGTTGTCTAGTGTCTAATTCACCAAAAAGTTCGCGACTTTTTAAAATAGAATTCACTTTACGATCGATTTCTGAATCAGAAATATTTTTGAAGGAAGGAATAGAAAGATTTGTACCAAAGAACTGATTCATATTTTGAAAATGTTTTTTATTTGCAGAAAATTCTTTTGCTTGAGTTTGTAAAAGTTGAAGGACAATATTATAGACTTGATTTTCAATAAACATTTGTTGAGAAAGCATGGTAGCCTGAGCTTTAGAAGGAAAAATACGGTGAGAATAATTGAGTAAAATATTTTTCATGAAAAAGTATAACAAAAAGCGGATTAGAAGTCAAGCGGGCGCTATCCAGCCTCGACCCAAGGGTGCGAGGAATTCCGCTCCAAGATTAAATGCACTTCCTTGCATTATTTTATCTTCTAACATGTTTTGTATACTTATTCCAGCTGCCATAGTTATTTTTGCGTCACTTTTCATTGCCACCAAATCTGCTACTCTAGCTGAATCATTAAGGTTTGCGATTGCAAAACCTGCCAAGATTTAGATTATTGCCATTACGAATAATAGTTCTACTAGGGTGAACCCTTTTTTCATTTTAAACTCCTTTGTTTATTATGCTTTAAACCCATAATGATTCAAACTCTCTATATATTTAGATAATTCCAATACCCTCACCAAAAAGGAAGAGATATTAGGACTACTTTTAATTACCAAGTAAACTAATTATTTTGATTGACCCATGATTACATGAATTAAAATACACTCCAGTTTCTCCATTCTTATACTTTGAATTACCAATACTGATATTATAGCCTTTACCACCACCGTCTTGAGCAGTACAATTTATTTTTCTAGTTCTAAATCCAGTCCCTTTAGATATACTTACTTTAAATTCTCCACTAGTACACATGCCATTAGTATCGTCAACACCTTCTACACAACTCATGTCAGCATAAGCTCCAGTTCTAGAGACTATTGTTTGTTGTGCATTAATAGCACCTCTAAGGTCACTTTTCATTGAATTTAATATTGCAACTTCTGTTGAGTCATTAAGGTTTGCTATTGCAAAACCTGCTAAGATTGAGATTATTGCCATTACGAATAATAGCTCCACTAGGGTGAACCCTTTTTTGATTGTTTGTTTCATTTTCTTTTCCTTATTTTTTTATATTTAGTTTCTAAATATATGATTTATATTTATAACTCGGACTAAAATGTCTTTTAATTGGAATACATATAAGTTGTTACTTTTATCTTTATCCAAAACTACTATATCTATGATATAATACCTTCCATAAACAAAAGGAGGATCCACGAATGAACTTCAAACGTAAAAACAAAACTAAGCGCGCCATGGATAAACAGCATGCTACTGCATACGCCGTACCTAAAGTTGTCCTTGTCCTAAAGAAAATCAAAAAGCGTAATGCTGCCTAATCTAACTCTAAGGTTACCTACGCTATAATACTTCTATTGGAATGCAACCAACTAAAATAATATTTGCACGGTATAGAATGAGAGTTATAGTCTATTAGCCTTTAAATAGGAAACGTGCCACCAATTGATTTCTATAAGCTAATTATACATTTTAGTTTATAGAAGTTAATTTTATTCTTAAATGACCTCTTTAGTGTAAAAATTGTAACACACCTGGTTTAGATCGCCGGGGAATACGGGTTTAGTTCCGTAAGAGATAACAGATATGCCGTTTATCGAGGAAACAACACCACGGTTTTCGTTATATCTAAAAAGAGAATAATTTCAAGCAGTTGATCACTGTCTTGTAACTTCACTGATTAATTTCATAGAACATAATAAAAGAATGTGGTTCGAGTCCACGGGTACAGGTAGATAATTTCTTGTGGGCCCCGAGTTGAGTGAGTCCTCCGGTAAAAGCTGCTCATTATGTTCTCTGAAGTTAAGCACATGAGATACTGAAAATCCGAAGTAACACTATCGGAAACAATATAAGATACTTACCTTGCGTTCTGAAGTGACAGAATAACTTCCACCTTTCCCAAAAATCTTGAAATCTCCGATTTTTTTCTAATTTTTATATATATAGATATATAAATATTAGGAGTTCAGAAATGAAACAAACAATCAAAAAAGGGTTCACCCTAGTGGAGCTATTATTCGTAATGGCAATAATCTCAATCTTAGCAGGATTTGCAATAGCAAACCTTAATGACTCAACACGAGTTGCAACAGTAAACTCAATGAAAAGTGACCTTAGAGGCGCAATCATTGCACAACAAACTGATTTTGCAAATTCTGGAACATATACAGCATTAACTTGTGATTCAGCTGCTGCAACAACAGTTAATGGTCTATGTACAAATGGAAATGTAAAAACTGCTGTTTCTAAGGGTAATAAAATTTCTGTATACTTTATGTCTACTAACAATGTACCTGGTTTTAGAATTCAAGTTGATAATTCTACTTATTCTTCTGACCACTTTAGTTATGATTCAGCTCTTTATGGTTCAATTAGACCAATCGCATTAGTTGCACAGCCATAATCTTTCTATAATATACCCTTTCCATTGGGTATATATCCCTCTAACTCTTCTCAATCCATTTTACTTTCTATAACTATATATCTAAACTAAAAAAGGACCACTATGAAGAAAATTATACATACCGCTGACAATCAATCTCTTTTCCTCGCTCTTAACCTTTCTCGTACTATCTGCCAAGATCAATCTATTCATGCATATTCTATTGGGGCACATATTTTATTTGCTTCTGAAGATAATGACTATGGATTTCTATATCAAGATTTTTATGAAAATGATTCTATTCCTGAATATGTAAACTACCAGACCCTGTCAGACTTTATTATATTAAATGAGAAATATACTAGTATGGTTATCATTGAAAGATTCTATTTTAAGAAGTGCATGCTAAATGAATATAAAAACTCAAATAGAATGTATGTGCTATTAACCGATTTAAGGACCTTATTGAATCCTGATAGCCAGAATGTCGATACGATCCAAACTTTCCCTTTAAAGGCCCTTTTAGGAGACTTGAGCGCGTGAATTTTCAACATTAGCTTTAGACTTTAAGCTATATTTCATTGAACCTCTGGTATAATTCACTATACACATTTCAAGGTTAGCCTTGTTATCTATATTTAAAAAGGATTATTATGAAATATACACATTTTATCAATTTATGCAACACTGCTGTCGATATACAGACTATTTCTCTTATTACCGATACTAAGGTTAATTTAGAGCCAATAAGTGAATGTGAACTTTTTGAGACTCTTGAAGAAGCTGAAGAATTTCAAGATAAAATTCTTGCTATGTTTAAGGATACTGATTCTTTCCGTGAAATGAAATCTAAGCAAGCTGAATATAAAGCCGCTATCTATGCTCATTCAAAGAAAAAATTAGAAATCTTAAAATCTTATCTTTGATATATCTAAGCATTCTTTAAGTCTTTTATGCTATACTGTGATATAGAAAGTTTGTATTTACAGGGGCTTTGACCCTGACTAACTTGTTGCCAACAGCATGTTCAGGTTATATGTAATAAACCCGGCGGGTTTCCTTTCTTAAAATTTATAAGGATACAAAATGTTTTTAGCATATACTTAGACTTCTACACTTTACTGCTTATCAACTATCCGTTTACTGCTATTTTCAGTAATTTATAATCAACGACACTCTCGCTGCTCTATTAATTACATACAAACAAGGAAATACAATGAACACAACTAACCAAGACTTTACTAAAAAACGAATTATCGCTTTAAAAGATATTATAAAGACATTATCTTCTGAACAAAAAGCTGATAAATCTCTTAAACAAGAAATTAAGTTTTCTAAATCAAAACTTCATAGCAAACAAGGTATTATACAAAACCTTTCTATTTCTATTTCTAGAAGAAGAACACAATTGTCTATTGCTTTTAACGAGTTGGACTTGATCACTAATAATTTAGGTTGTTATAAAAAAAGTAAAAGCACAGAATATCTTAATACCACAACTATGAACAAATATTTATGCAAAGTTCTTGAGACTACAGGGTTTATCATTATTTTAGAAGAAAAATTGAATATTTTAGAAATATCTTCTGAATCACTAACTCACTTTGATAAAACACCTAAAGACAAGTGTAAATACTTTGAATCTATAGAAGACGCTCGTGCTGCTATTGATAAATTTGAGTCTCTCATAAACGAATCTGAGATTAAGGGGCAATTTGAAAAAGATAGAGTTGATTATATTGATTTTGAAGAAGAAAAATCTAGACTAGTTTCTAAAAATGAAAGAGAATATAGAAAGAAGATCGCTGCACTTGATATTACTCGTGAGTTTAAAGAACGTGCACAGAAGATTGAGACTGACTATTCAAGAACAACTATTCTAGAAAAACATGATAAGTTTATCAACTCTAAAAATGAATTATTAGATTTTAAATATGCTGAAGCTGCTAAGCTTCTTGAAATTTAAGAACGGTTCAGCTTCATTATGTTATACTATGTCATATAAAACTAAGGAATTATTATGAAGATTTTATCTGCACTATCAAAAGGTGATAGACTTATGCTTACTGTATCTGAAATTGATATTGACTTATCATTTAAAGACTTTGTCTTGTTATCTTTTGGAGAAGAGGTTCGTGGTCAGGGTTTTGAGGTTACAGAATATAATGTTCTTCAACAATCTTTCACCCTAAGAGAAGTTTCTTTTCATGGATTAGGTAATTCTATTATCCTTTTAAAAAAGATACATGGTCTACCAGTAACATTATCTAAAGTTATTGATATAAATACAATTGTTAAACTTCGTCAAAAGGCTGCTCAATGTTAAACACACCAAAAACGACTTCTTTTTCTGAAGCTATAGCTAATGGTCAGCATAATGGAGAGTTTGTCTATATTTGTGACATTAGACATTCTGGAAATCCTTTTGATAAGTTTGTTAGACATGTTCCTCCACAAAGAGTTTTCATTCGTTCTAATTCAGAGGCACCAGCTAATAAGAGGATCTATTATTCAGAATCTCACTTTGTGAAACTAAAAAGAAATGGAGATCCTGGGGCTACTATTATCCCTCTTTTTGATAATACTGGATATAGAAGTAGTACTGGCACTGCAGTTCAAGTTTTTCTTACTATGCAAGAAGCTAATGATATGTATCAAAAGCAACGCAAAGTTATTGCTTCTGACATGTCCTCTATTATTGCCTCTCAACAAGCTAACCTTATTCAATTTGAAAGAGAGTCCATAGTTAGCTAATAAGGCGTGTTCACTCTACATACCTATACTTATGTATAATAGTCAAGTTATTGACTTTTACACCCCTTTAAGAGGCTTTAAAGGCCTAATTATTCCTAAGTATAAATAATTGTTCATAAAAAGTATCATAATCCCAATCTACTGGATCTGACACCTGTCCGTCACCTATTTCTACAAGTATCAAATTCCCTGTATCTGTATTTGTTGCTATATCTATAGAGATAAAATGATCTGCAGGGTATGCAGCTTCAAATGACTTTATAATATCTGTTACAATACTTGGTACATATTCATTCATTGATAATACTGTTCCATTATAAGAAAAATATCTAATTTCATTTTCTAGATTAGTTTCTTTTCTTATTACTAGTCCACCTTCAATTTCACCTCTAGTTATTTCCATGTCATATATCGTTGACCTTGCTTCAGATACATTTCTAACTAAACTACCTTTCGTGCTTTTTAGTGACTTAACATAGTCTTTTAAGAAGAATCCTTTCCAGTCAGAATTATTAATGAAATCAGCAAATTTCTCTTCATATGGATTTTCTATGATCTCTGTCTTCATTGTATACTTAGATAGTACATTGTACCAGTTGCTGATATAGTTACCGCGTAAATATTGTTCTTGTGAAAAGATTAGTGTATTATTTCTTTTTGACGCGTTCTCTTGCATAAGGGTGTACTCACATGGTTTAAGTATCCAACCTTTGTATAGAATAGTTTCATTTGAACAATTGAAATTAAAGTTCTCATTTACTGTTGCTACTTCAAATCCTGCTTTTTTTGCTGCATTCATTTGGTCTATAAATAAAGTATCTATTTCTCCAAAAATTACTGGGAATGCTATTTTCATGATTTGTCCTTTTTTTATTTATTATACCATGGCTCTACTTTGATATAGTTTAGTTGAATCTATCTTAACTTTAAGTTTGTTATGTTATAATTTATTATCAAAACGAAAGGATACAAATGAAAAAACTACTACTTATTGGGCTTATGGCTCTCACCTCTGCTTTTGCGTCACCTGAGACAGAACAATGTACTAATATTTTAGATTCTAGTTACTCTTCTCTAGAGAGTGGACGATTTGATTTAGCAAATGATAAGTATAAATCAGCAAAATTTAAACTTGAGGTGTCTAAATCAAGTTTGTCTAGATATCTTCAAATTGACTGTATAGCTGGTTTATATGAAAAAGACTCTTTTGATTACAATCTTACTAAAAGTACACTTTTAGATAACATTAATGTCATAGAATCTTATATCTCAAGAATCTCTGTTCTATCAAGCTCTTCACTTTAAGCTTGATATATATTATTTAAACAAAAGGAAAAATATATGAAAAAACTACTACTTATTGGGCTTATGGCTCTTATCTCACTTACTACCTATGCTTCTGCAAACACAACTGCTGCTGCAAATACAACTGTTACTAAGGAAAGCTGTGACGCTACTATTGATAGCGCATATAAGTCTCTCGAGCGTGCACAGTTTTATATACGGACTCAAAGTTATACTCTATCAACTATTGAATTCAATATGGTTAACGACGAACTGGAAAACTATCTTAAGGTAGACTGTCTCTCTTTTGATTTTGAAAAGGGTTCTAAAGAATATTTAAGTGCACAATCTCGTCTTATCAAGGATATTGGTAAGATAGAAGGTTATGCTGTTAAATCTAAAATTTTAGAGTAATCACTTATACTTTAAAATATCTATATCATAAGCGGAAACTCTTGTGTATAGAAAGTTGACGATCTTTTCGTCAACCTTTTCCACCTTCATAATATCTTTCACTATCTCTCTAATCGTAAAATTATTTTTTGACGACTCTATAATTGCGTCTTTTGTAAATATTTTGTAGTGAGGATTAATCTTCCCTACTGAATGACTATCTGTCTGTGAATGACAATTCTTACATAGGAATCTTAGATTACTTTGCTCATTGTTCTTCCAGTCACTATCTTTATGGTCTATATCCAGCACTAATTCTTTTCCCATATGTTCACCAGGGTTATTACATTTATCGCAGCAATACTCTATTTTAGCCTCTTCTATCATAAGTCTTTTTAATTGACTAGGGTGCACTCTGTTTTTTATTGATTGATTGTTTACTAGTGTTGTTTGTATAGTTGTCTGATTATATGTTTCTCTCTTATGATTATTGAAATGACTTATATCTAAGTTTAGTTCTTCTATTCTACTGGCTATATATTTAGTTATGTTTGACTCAATTTTTCTTTTATCAAAAAAGATTGCTCTAGCTATACCAGCATATGTCTTATGGTCTTTGAAGTGTTTTGTTATTTCTGTATCAGTATATATATCACCTACAGTTTTTTCTACTTTGTTCCCAGACGTTTCCGTTTGAGAGTGACAGTTTGGACATAAAAATCTTAAGTTTTTTAAAGTGTTGTTGGTCCAGTCACCATTCACATGATCTATATCTAATCGTAATGGTTCACCATTATATTCACCTGGATTAGAACATATTTGACATTCATGTAGTACATTTGAATCTTTCATTGCTTTTTTTAGTGTTTTTCTAAGTGTACGAGTTGATTGGTCTGGATTATGTACCAGGATCTCTGCAGTAGTTCTTCTTCTTTTTTCTGGAGTTTTTCTTACAGGTTTAAAGTCAATGTTATAAAACTCTACCTTTGCTTTTACTAGAGAAGCTGTTCTATTTGTTATTTTTTGTCTACCACTAATGTATTGAGCTATTGCAACATAATTCGTGAACAGATTGCATGCCTCAATTAGTTTTTCTTTTGTATATATTTCTTCACTTGCCATATCTATTTAAACCTTTTATTTATATAGGTATATTATAGCGTTATATTCCTTAACCTTTTCTTTCCAAGTACTATATACTAGAGCACTTATCCCAACTATATCATAAGTTATTGCCGGGATAGAGCCTAGTGCAACTCCATAAACTAACCAAGATACTGCAGATCCAAAATAGATATACTTCATTTTCACTATACTGGTTTGTTTGTCCGCGTACATTATAAATATCAACGATATAGCTGGTAATATTCCTATATAGCCTTCTTCATTGAAGAAGTAAAAGAATATTATAGCTAATGGGAAACTTAAGTAGTGAATATATTTCAATTGTTCTTCATTGTATTTAAGTAATAATAGTTTGTAAATTAATGATATGATAGATATAAATACTCCATTTATTCCTCCATAGCTGTAAATACTTATAGCAAATAGTATCACAGATATACTTCCATAGATTCTCATTTTAAATGTTGACATAGATAAAAACGATATTACTGAAAATATTACTGCTGCATAACCTATCAGATCTAACATTTTACATTTCCTTTTTTGTTAGTTTACTGTTATTTGTTAAGTTAATGCCTATAACAAGGGATAACTATTTTTAAAAGGAATACACATGCTTTTATACTTCGACTTTTTGTCTTAGTTTTTTATCTAACGTAGGTGTCTTAACAACACTTATATAATGAACTATTTTTATAGTTCCGTGCTAACGCACAGAAAGGACATAATATGTCAAACCAAATCAAAGTGATCCAAAAAGCAACAACAATCTCAGCTAGAGTTGAGATTAACTATAATTATGGTTCGTCTTCGGTTTTATTCGAGGGAGAAGCTGCTAGAGACCATACTTCTGAAAGAGAGGTTGCGTTTCTAATTACTTCTAGTATTAGAGCGAGATCAGAAAGACTTCTTTCTGATTCTAAAACTGATATTTCTGGTGTATACCAGACAATTACTATCCATGAAGGGTATGGCTTTAAAGTCGTAGCTTCTAATCAAGAGGGTTCAGTTGAATTCTCTGTAGAAGGTGTTCCTCACCATGAGTGGGAAGCACACAAAGCCAGAACCAAAGAGGATAAAAATCCATTTGGCTACAAAGGCTATTATGGAGATACGCGATTTAATTCGTGTGTAGCTTAGTTTCCTAAACAAATCAAGAGGTCCTCCTCTTGCCTATCCCTTCTTGGTTTGTTTTCTACGCAATTATTCTATTCTTATAACAATTTACATTCACTTTTTAAGGAATACCAAATATTCTTTTAGCTATACTTATAGATACTACACTTACACTACAGAAAGGACATTCTCATGTCATTATTAACAAAAATTTTAAATCTTTTTAGAACAGATACTCAAATCGAAATTGCTCGTATCAAAGCGGCTTGTACACAACCTGATTTTGCACCTGCTAAATGGATCCACCCTAAATTAGACTGGTTTGAGATTACTCTTATTCCACCTAATTCAAATCAAGAGCTTTGTATATATCAACATACTACAGATTTTGGACCTGGTTACCAAAGAGTTTATCAACTTGTTTCTGAGAAGGTTATCAAAAGACAAACTTTTTATTTGTATTCAAATACTAAAGAAGGCTTTAACAAAGGCCAAGAGGTTTTGAATAACATTAGTTTTTCTAGATTTGATTTTTTTATTCCACCTTATACACGTATCAGTCTTGATACAGGTAGACTTGAAGATATTAAGACAAAGGCTGTGAAAGACAATAGAGTTTAAACAAATCAAGAGGGTTTCCTCTTGCCTATTCCTTTTTGGTTTTTCTCTTAGTGTCATATTTAAACCATTTGTTATTAATTCTTTTTCTTCTTTTATAAACTCTCTTCTTTTTTGAGTATACATAAAAATATTAAGTTTATACGTATTTAATAATGTATACTCAATAAAAAGGAGTTATAAATGTCATATAAACTATTTTTCAGGCCTGCTTTTTGTACTATCTGTAATAAAAATGTTAAAGCTGAAACACACATTAAAGACGTAACTGGTACTTTGGGCGGTCATATTTTGCTGTCTCTGCTTACTGTTGGTCTTTGGATCCCTATTTGGATTGTTTTAGCTTTAAATTTTGAAAATGGTGGTGGTTTGTCTGAATATACATGTTCTACTTGTGGAAATAGAAAATTAAAGAAACCTATAAAAAATCAACTTAATAAATATACTGCAGATAATATTCCTGCACGTAAAATGTTTACTTAGAATGAACAACAACCCTAGAACTAGGCTTTTGCAGCCTACGTTTTAAATACTGTCTTTCAAAATGATTCGTATCTATATTATATTTTAGTATTCTTCTCTTAACTTTTTGTATTTCACTTTTCTTTACTTCTTTTTCACCTAATATATCCATTGTAACCTCTTTATAAGTACTGTTGAATAGACATGCTTCCATGAGCTTAGATTCTGTATAAATTAAGTCTCCTGAAGCTGTTCTATAGTGATCTGGATTGAAGTGTGAGATATCTATATTATACAATGATTTTGAAGTGGTGGGAAATGCAAGATTCGAACTTGCGAAAGCGAAAGCTAGCGGATTTACAATCCGACCTCGTTGGCCACTTGAGTAATCTCCCATGAAGTTGTTTTTGGTGTCGACAATAGGATTCTCACCTACTTCTCTGCGTACGAAATTCTAGTGTACATTCACGCTGCGCATTTACATGCTCTATCAACATATTTTTGGCCAATGACAGGATTTGAACCTGTATCTCCTGGAACCTACTTCCAGTCGCATAACACATGCTCCATTGACACCGGCGTAAGAAATCGATTTGAAAGTCCGCGAACTCACCTGGATAACCAGGAAAGAGTAACTCTTTTTTTCTTTTTCTTACTAGTTTTTAGTGTCCTATACTGGATTTGAACCAGTGACCCCCTAGATCCATTCTAGGTGCTCTACCATGCTGAGCTAACAAGACATATAATTTTGGTCAGAGCGACAGGATTTGAACCTGTGACCTTGTCCTTCCGAGGGACCTACGCTACCGGGCTGCGCTACACTCTGATAATGGTGGAAAATCCTGGATTCGAACCAGGGAAAGCAAAAGCTAGCGGATTTACAATCCGACCTCGTTGGCCACTTGAGTAATCTTCCATATTTTTGTTCTGGCTGAGGAGGTGGGGCTCGAACCCACACAGTCACGAGTCAAAGTCGTGTCGCTTTTTCCGATTTGCATACTCCTCAAAAGTATTTTTTGTATTGCCAATGATAGGATTCGAACCTATCTTCTCCGTCTCCGCGACGGTATGTTCCCAACTTACACCCACATTGACATGTGTTTTTGGTCAGAATGACAGGGCTTGAACCTGCGACCCCTCCGCCCCAAACGGAGTGCTCTCCCAAACTGAGCTACATTCTGATACATATTTTGGTGGTGCCTCCGGGTTACAATCCCGACGAGCCGTTACGACACTAGATTTACAATCTAGGCTCCCTTCATAAGAGTATACGACACCATATTTATAATTTTACTGGTCAGAGTGATAGGGATCGAACCTACGACTTTCGGTTCCCAAAACAGACGCTCTACCTGACTGAGCTACACCCTGATATATCTTTTTACGGTTGGAATAATTGGATTCGAACCAATGACCTTGCCACCTCGCGCGGCATGCTCTTCCTAACTGAGCTATATTCCATTAAATTGGAGAGTAGGGAGGGACTTGAACCCTCACGCCTTTCGGCACCACCTTCACAGGGTGGCGTATCTACCAGTTTCACCACCTACTCATATTTGTTTTTCTTCTTGGTCAGAGTGACAGGATTTGAACCTGCGACCGCGTCCTTCCAGGGGACCTACGCTACCGGGCTGCGCTACACTCTGATACTATTTTTACTTCTGGTGCAAAGAGGAGGGATCGAACCTCCAAGCCCTAGGGCTTTAGACCTTTGTAGCCAAATGTTTCTGTTTGACTATGGCAATTTGGACAAAGAAATCTTAAATTATTTTCTTTATTATTTTGCCAATCTCCGTCTATATGGTCTATATCTAACTTTAATTCCTTATTATTATATTTACCTTCATTTCCACAAAGTGTACATTCATATTTAACCTTCTTTTCTAATAAGGCCCTTAAAAGTAATCTTCTAGGGGTTCTATTTACTTTTGTTTTATCAAAAATTAAAATATCTTTTGCATTAAGATAGTTATTTTTCTTTTTTGAAGAAATAATATATCTATCTTTAAATTTTTCACAATCTATATTAAATTCTTTAATCCTTTTAGATACCAATCTTGCGGTACTACCTGAAATCTTTTTTCGCCCAGTTATATATCTAGCCACTTCTAAATAATTTGCACTAACATTAACAGCTTCTATTAATTTTTCTTTTGTAAATATCAAATAATTACTCCTTCCACTTACGTTCTATCTTTACATTTTTGGTGACGCCTCCGGGTTACAATCCCGGCGAGCCGTTACGACACTAGATTTACAATCTAGGCTCTCTTCATAGGAGTTTACGACGCCATATATTGGATACCCTTCCAGGATTCGAACCTGGGTTGCAAGATTCAAAGTCTCGTGTCCTACCGCTAGACGAAAAGGTAACAATTTGCCTAAAAAAAGGCATAAAAAAAGGGGAATAAGAGAAATTGGATCTTTAAGCAAGGTCCTTCTCTTATTCCCCTCAAAAGCATAAATGCTTTTATGGGTTAGTAACTTAAATTAAGCTACATAAGAACCTTCCTATAACTAGGCTGCGGTTGGGGTTGATACTGATAATGTGAATAATGATAAGTATTTCTCATAACTTTTTTCCTTGTTTTTATTTAGATTCTTAGAGTCGTTTATTAAATATACTTTTTATACACTTAATAAGCGACTCAGTTAGTCTTACGACACTGATTGCTTACTCTACCTAGAACAGCTTCATTGAGAGGCACTACCTACTTTTACTTCGGTTGAATTCTAGGTCTATACATAGGACAGTTCTTACGCACCACCACTTAGGTGCTCTATTTCTAGAAGAACTGCAATTCCTAACCTATTCACTGCTTCAGTTCGAAAACTAAAGTCTTACATATTTAGGGTTTCTAGACGTATCTAGTTAACTATTTCTTCTGAATGAAGATTTATAAACTATTTTCATAGATTAAAGGCTTTCAAATTAAAATAAGCCAAAAAAAAAGGGGAAGATCGAAAAAAACTTTTTATTAAAAGCTCTCTCTATCTTCCCCTTTTAGGAATGTTGGTTTTAATTGACTTAGACGTCAACAATTTCACCAACTCGAGAGCTGTTACTAGGTTGCGGTTGATACTGATAATGTATTGTTGCGATAACTTTTTTCATTGTAATTCCTTCTCGTTTATTTATTTTGTTAACGTAGTATAACCAGTTTAAACTTAAATCAAGCTTAAACTAGAAAACTTTTTATCTTTTTGCGCATTTTAGAAAATCAGGTGCGTTACAAGTAGGACATTTTCCACCTGCACCAACACCACCTATATCACACTTCTTACAGTAGTGGATACCTTTTCTAGGTGCACGAGCTTTATTTCTGTTAGACATTTTGTAGTTGTCTGGTGAAATTCCTTTTCTCATGATAGTTCCTTTATATTTGTGTAAAGGTATTATACTATAATAAACTTTAGAGTTAGGTTAGTAGGCTCTCTCATACATAGAACCGTCTATACAGGTGTCCATGTATAATTCAATATTTGCTAAATTTTTAGACCTCACTATTAATTTTATTCCACTTCCTGTTACTGGTGCTACACAGGGTACTTTATTCACTGCCAATGCATTCCCGTCTGTTAAAGCTATCTTCGTGAATGTCCCACCAGATATTAGCATAGGATTACATAACCCCTTTACCGCTCGAGTTGATCTTCCAAACTCTTGAGTTTCATATGTTATGCATGATCCAGAATATGATTGATTTTCACTTCCACCTGCTGCTACTCTCGCTGCTTCTATTGAATTCAATGAATTTCTTAAATCTAATTTCATTGAATTTATTGTTGCCACTCTTGTTGAATCATTAAGTTTTGCGATCGCAAATCCTGCTAATATTGATATAATTGCCATTACGAATAATAGCTCTACTAGGGTGAACCCTTTTTTCATTTAATAATCCTATTATATTACGTTTTGTTGTAATCCACCGTCTAGACAGCTATCAAAAGTAATTGATACGTTAGTATATTGTGGGTGTGTTACTGTTAATAAATAAGAATCACCACCACAAGGCGCTGTTGAATTGCTAAACACAGTAATATTGTCTCCTGTGTAAATAGCACCGCTATTACAGAGACCATTATTTCGTTGACTACTTCTAATTCTATTAGAACATTCATATAATGCAAGACTACCTGACTTATTGTAAGCGATCCTATGATTCGTAATATTTGCTCTTGCGTCATTCTTCATGGAAGTAATCACCGCCACTCTCGTTGAATCATTTAAGTTTGCTATTGCAAAACCAGCTAAGATAGAGATAATTGCCATTACGAATAATAGTTCTACTAGGGTGAACCCTTTTTTTATTGTTTGTTTCATTTTATGTTCCTTGTTTATTTACATAATATCATATTTATTATAATACAATATATAAAATAAATATATATCTCGGAGGTTATTTTCCGTCGCCCCTTAAATGGGACGTGGTGCCTATGCAAATATAATACCTGTTTGGGTAAGTTTGTATAGAAATAGTTTTACCTCTTTAATGTTTTTACATTTTTCAACCTTATTCATGCAATCTTCAAAGGAGTCAAGACTCTCTCCGTCAATTACAAGTTCCATAAGATCTAAGCTATATGCAATGTGAAACTTATTTTTTTTGTACTTGATCTGAAGTGAAATGTTATCATGTCCAGAACATGTCTCAGTGATTAAAGTAATAACCTTTTTATTTTTCTTAATTTTTTTAAGATTTTTTTTAAGGTCTTTACCTAGCTTGTAGTCTCGTTTTTTGTAACCTTGTAGATTTGAATCTACAAATTTTGTTTTTGCCATTACAGCTCCTTTAATTTTGATTCCACGTTGCTTGAGTGGTAATGAAGGTCAAAGCGTTGATCATTTCCATGATATTGCGCATTGACATTATACTTGTTTCACCTAGTTCATATTGAGCACGCTCAATATTATTTTTAAGAATAAGTGCTGACAGAGAATTTCTATCATAAGTTTCAGTTGTTTCCAACCAATTTAATCTAGATTCAATAAACTCTTGAGTTTTCTCTTGTCCATATTTTTGAAAGTAAAACCAAATATTTAGTTCAATTAAAATTTCTGCTTCTATGATTCTTTCGAAAATAAGATCTTCAGTTAGAGTTGCTCTTACACTATGTGCCAAGTATTCAGCTCTTTGAAACTTGTTTTTAAGTACTCTTTTTGTATGTTTCGGATTTTTGGTTAGCTGTAAAGCTGTGCTATTTTGTGTGCTTTCTAGAAGCTCGTTTAGTAAAATCTTTTTATTAGAAAGATTTATACTAAAAAACTCTTTAGTTAAAGGGTTTAACTCGATTGGTTTCGCCATAGGTGGTTCCTTAGATTAATTTTGAACTTAAGTAATTAAACAAAAGTCAATACCATGTTATAAGGCTTAAAATAGACCTAGGTCTGCTTTTATCACCTTTAGTACTGCCTCTGTATTGAAGTCTACTTTTTTTGGTTTATTGAAGCCTACCTTGATAGTAACTTCTTTCTCTGCATGTATAGTAAGCTTTTGCTTACCTTTTCTTACAGTCATAATTATCTTACGGCCGTCTCTTCTTATTGACTTTTCTACATTAGTTAGTCTTTCACTAACACTATTGATTAAATCTGTTGCTATCATAGGGATCTCCTTTTTTTAAGGAATCATAACACCTAAAGCTTAAAGTAATCTTAAGCCTATTTAGCACTCTCTAAAAATAGCCTTTATTGCCGGTATATCGTCGACCATAGTCAACACTCTATTTCTTTCTATTCCATTTTCATTGATTAGATATTCATAGAATTTTGTAATTGACTTATCATTTACTTTTTTCATATCTTTTAAGTATTCATAAACTGAGTATGCAACTTCATTATCTGTATCATGTATTTCAATACTAAAATACTTTTCTAAAAAAATATATTGTTTAAACTTTGTGAATACAAATAGTGCTGACATGTGATTAGGATTTGATTTTCGTCTTACATATACCTGTAGTTCTTCAAGTTTTTTTATTGCTAAATCTTGATACTCTTTATCTATACGTTTGTTCGTTGTATGGCTTTTTATAATATTTTCAAATTTTTTCAAGTTCAGTCTTCCTTTCTTAAGTATACCATATGGTGTTCTGTATCATTTGTTTTCTCTATTTTCATATGTTTATATCCTAACACTACTAATGGATCACAAGTTATAGCTCTATGTAGTATAGGGTTATCCACTTGTGATCCACTACCTACCATAACAACTTTTGGGTTTTTATCGACTCTTGCTTTTAAAGTTTTTAAATATTCTGTACTTCCTGGCATGAATATCCTTTTTTCTTTTATTATAGCAGGAGTCTTCTTAAAGTCTATTTAAAATAGTACTTTTGGACAACCCATGTAGTACAAAAAATAATATAATGTTCAACTAAGTTAAATATTATCTACATTTGACATACTGTTAGTACAAAAAAAAATAAATATATGATATACTTTATTCAAAAAGGATTACCATGATAATGAAGGAATTTATACCTAAACAGGCCAGCTCTACCTCTTTTAAGAAAGGTTATGAAAATG
>Ga0256824_10000035_pt1 | contig 47421 bp, 49 predicted proteins | sample CV67metaG_FD_191570 | JGI IMG/M metagenome (GOLD analysis project Ga0256824, IMG submission 191570) | Hydrothermal vent microbial communities from East Pacific Rise, Pacific Ocean - CV67 | ecosystem: Environmental > Aquatic > Marine > Hydrothermal vents | place: Pacific Ocean: East Pacific Rise...
TTTGTGGTGTAGTGCTTTAATACCAACCTTTGCATCTTCGAATGAACTTGAATGACTGAACCTTGACCAATCACTTGGAGTTCCTTTATCATCTACATCAAGAAGTTCTAAATCTACTTGAGCTATAATTTCATTTTTACCGAATTGTGCTTTGAATAATACTATTAATGTTTCACCTATAGCAGAGAAAGTGAGTTTGTCTGTACTTGGACCCATATATTCTACGCCCTTGATAATCTCCTTTCCCTCTATAGTCTTAAAGAAATCCCAAATCTCTTGTTTCATTTCTTTAGGTACAATAAGGTCAAGGTCTCCTGCGTGTGATTTATATTTCACCAATTCATTATCAGGAATACTCGCATCAAATATATATGATGTACTCCCGTTAAACTGGACACCAGTTTCGATATTCTTTTCATTTACCCAAATTGGGTGCCCAGTCTTTTTCTTAAATTGTTTATTGATTTCCTTAAACACCTTTACAAATGTTTTAGTGAAGTTTGATCTTCCAATTAATTTTAATGGTATCTTATCTGCTTGGATAATTTTACCCTTTGCTTTATCGAATATTTGTGCATTTCCACCCATTATACATTCTCCACAACTGAATAAGAACCACCGTCTAAGTCTATCTCGACGTCATTATCAAATTGATCCATTCCAAGCCCAAAGCCATCTTCAATATCATCAATAACTGCCCAAGTGTCAGTATCACCTATAATGATTTCGATTTGACCTTTCTTTTTAAGAAGTTTTATCATTTTCTTTACCGTTGATGAGTCACCCTCATTTAAGTTTTCTACTATTTCTCTTATCATTACACACTCCTTACCCAAGCCAAAGCTTCATTTTTCTTAGTGAAGATACTCACCACTGCTACACCATCAGTTGAAACAACCATATAATACTTCTTTGACGGCTTAACATTACCACCCCAGATATCAAGATCATTGGATTGACCAAATGAACGAGGTACTAAATCATAATAAGGAATCTCATACATTAATGTAGTCTTTTCTTTATTAGCCTTCATTGGCTTATTAAATTTTGTCCATTTTACGATGTCAGTAACGTTTGAATCAAAGTTCTTATCGCTACTTTTATTGTTGATAGACTTAGTTAAATCAGGGAACTGTGAAGTTCTTCCTGACCCTTGTCCGTATGCCAACCAAAGCTCATCCTTAACAAAATATATCTTTTTCTCTGACACACTTTCTAATATTTCTCTCAACATATGTTTTCCTTTTATTGTTATATTATACTGTAACTTCGCTTAAAGTCTGCTTAAAGTAATCTTCTTGACATTCGTTTTATACTTTCTTCTTTTTTCTTAACATCTTCTTTCGATTTCTTTTCTACTTCTTTTTTCTTTTGTTCAACTTCTCTTGCTTTATCGATTGCGGAATTTTCCTTATCTATTTCAGCTTGTGCTACTGCATTATCCAACTCTTTTAATGTTTTAAATTCATCTTTTACGAGATTCAATCGTTGCCTCAACGCCTTTTGTTCTTGATCATACCACTTTTTTGAATACAATACATTTGAATCTTTCACATCCGTGATTCGTATCTTATATGAACCATCGCCGTTTTTAGAGAGTATTTCTCCCCTTGAATTATTCCACATATATTTTCTTGGTTCAGCGTCAGTGCCGTAATTTTGGATTTGTATCAAAGTACCGACAACTAAGTCAGAAGCGTCCAATTCAACTTTGATGTCAGACTTTTTTTCGACATCAGAAGATTCAGATACTTTAAAATTTGTTTTGATATCATTTTCGAGGTTTTTTATTTCATCTTTAGTGAGGACTTCATAAAAATCATTTAGTTTGAATTTTGTGTTGAATCTTGGGTCTGTTTTGGGGATAGAGTCTTTTATCCAAGATTGTATGAAATCTTGTATGGATGGATTAGAATTAATTAGTCCTAAAATCTCATCTGTGAAATAATAATATTGTGTGGATTTTTCGAGTAATTTTCGTTTATGTCTAAATCTAGTTATATCTTCCATTAACCCTCCTTTTATGTTATTTAATGAGGGTCGATGTCAGTCTAAGAAGTGTATAAATATTGGTCTAGTGATTCAAGTTCTGCATTTTTTGCGTCTAAAATCTCTTTTATTTTTTCTCTTTGACGCTTAAATCTTTTAATTTCGTCTATGGCACCAGTACTTGAAAATAAACTAAATAATCCAAATGCACCACGATATTCTTTCGGGTCTTCTTTGAAATAAAGTTCACCGTCTTTTTGGTAATAATTTAATCTTGTTTTTTCTGGTTTGAATTTGAACCAATGCTTCACAAATAATATATATGCTTTAGATCTAAATTCGTCTTTATAGTTTTTAGAATAACCAGAGAAGTTGTATTTAGTGAGTACGTGTTCCAACACTATTATAAATTTACTAGCTAAATCATTAGAACTTGTTTTCCTATCACCAGCCAGATATTCTTTTTGTTCTTTCATTAATTGTTGTGTAAGTTCTAAGTCATCTATATAAAACTTCTTTTTCTGTTCAGCCGTTTTCTCTATTGCTAGATTGTCAACGGTAATTTCTCTCGACGGTCTTGCCATTTTCCCTTCCTATTTTAGTTTTATTATACTTTGATAAGCTTAAAGGAAACTTAAAGTGGTATATCGAACTCTCGAGATAAATCATGTATCATCTTTGTAGCTTTCCCACTTTTTGGATAAATTAACTTTTTTCTTTTTGGGTATTTTTCGTCATGAAGTTTTTTAATCTTATTAAAAGGTCTCTTCATTAACTTTGGAGTCTTTACTTTTTCTGTAGGGTGAATTAAACTCGTTGTTGGTTGGTCTAGGTAGTCTGCTAGAGCTCTTAAGTAAGTTTGAAAGGCAATGTCCTTCCTTAAGCCTGAACGGTTGAATTTAGATAACATTCTACCTTCTGTTGCATTACACATGAAACAAATTACACCTCTGATCATACCAGCACCATTTTGGCCATTTTTCTCACCCTTTGTTTTGTGTTTATGATCTACTACAAACTCTCCCAATTCCCTTTCTTTAGTACAAATTGGACAAATCAGTTTTTGTTCCTTTGCACCACATTCCCTATAATCTTTTAAATCCTTAGATTCCATTTGTTCTATTTTCATATTATCCATTATTATTTCCTATTTATAATTTTCGCATCTGATCTTATTATATAACGCTTGTCTAAATAGTCTTTTGGTCTTTTATTTGCTATGAACTGAAAAAACTTAAAAAAGTGTTTTGTTAATTGTACAGTCATATCAGGGTTATTGTGTTTAGGAGATTTTACTAACGATTCACCCAACCAATCAACCAATTTACCGTCATCAGTAACTACTGCACCCAATTTATGTAGTGGGTACGCAAAGAAATACTTGAACGATGGGTCGCTTGAAAATATTTGTAGGGGAACATCATATAAACGTTTCATATTTTTAACTTTGTTAGAATATGGGAACTTCGCGACTAACATATAGGTTTCTCTCGATTTTCTACGCTTTTTAACTGAACCTTTCTTGTCTTTATATAAAGTGCCATCGGAACCTTTCATATAGAAATATAGATTCACGAACACAACAAGTTTTTTATCGTGGTCTCGATGAAATGAATATTTAAATCCAATATATCTGAGAGAACCTAAATTAGAAGCTCTGTCCCTGATTCCAAGTTTGAAAAAGTTTTTATGGGTCATATCCACCAATTCATTTACTGATAATTTTGAGTTTGGTAACCCAGTGAAAGTGTTTGATAAATCCATTAGAGACCAACTATATCATTGAATGTATCTAATTGTTTTTTATCAAACATAAATGGTTCATTATTTTGTTGTAACACACCGAGAATATTTTTATCAGCGTCATAAATAATCTCTTTGGCTGATTTAGGTCCATTCTTTATCTGCTTAACTAATTTTGATAGATTTTTATCGTTGAGAATTTGTTTTGTATCAGCCTTTTGGGAAGGCATCTTTGTCCTTGGTGAAGCCTTTGACTTCACTCCATTTTCATATATGCTCATTTAGCATCCTCACATTAATCGTTTATTGTATGTTGTTGTAATCTCTTTCTAAGGTTTTCCGCAGTACTTGCGTCTCCTGCTGCTTCCGCGATTCTAATTGCTTCTTGTATTTGTTGTATTGTCAATTCTGCCATTTTAAACTCCTAAAATTTACTTTTTCTTAATGCAGTTTTCACTGCCTCTAACCTCACCGAAAATTCATCCATAGGTTTGTACATCTTTTTCATTTCAGTAACTACTCTCACCATTTCTTTCGAATCAGATTCATCAGTTTCTTGAAATTCCATTATAGCGTCATTGAATGCTTCCATAGCATTCTGCAATTTTTCTGCCTTCGCTTGAAATTTAGTTGATGTCATCTTTGCTTCACTTAAAATTTGTCTTATCATAAATATTCCTATATAGTTACTCTTTTATCAATCCAACCTCTTATGAATGTTTTCATTCGGTCAGAACCATGTCTCTCTTTGTGAAGTAATAAATCTTCTTTAGCTGTAACATCGTTTTCAGCTAGATAGATATAATACATCCCTTGAAATATATTTAATACCTTATAAAGTGACTTATAAAATTTATATGAGTTGATTGTATTTGCAGTTTGTGGACCAAGTTTACCATCTTCTACTAAATGAATGTTTTTATTTAGTAAATTATAAGATCTTTGTAAGAATCTCACGGCTGAAGCACCACGACCAGAATTTGCTGTGAATTCAAAAAGTTCGCCAGCTATTTTAGTATTTTGTATTTGATTGAATCCATACTTTATGAAAAAAGCATTTTCATATATGTCTCGAGCTTCTTCTAGAGAAAGATCTCTCATGTCTCCATCATACCCGTTCTCACGAGCTACCATTTTTGTAATCCCGAATTGAGTTTCACCACCTCTATCGTGTGGGTGATTTGAATAACCACCTTCAATAATTATGAGGTCGTTAAAAATTTTGTTAAAGTTTGCCATTATTTTTCCAGTTTAAGTTTATTTTAAAGTTATTATAGTATAATAAGCTATATTAATTTATATTTAATTCCGATTGAGTTTAATTTGTCATGGAATATTGAATTATAGAACGGAGAATCCATTTCTATATAATCTTTAATGATGATTTCATCAAACGGTCTGATATTTCTATATACCTCTAGTCTATTTATGACTGGACAAAAATTATCGTTCGATATTGGGTATGCCATTTCACATGAAAGTGAATCCAAATTAATCATCGGAGTCTTTTCTGTATACATCATAACATCCAATTCCTGAACTACATATAATATGTGATTTAATGCACGTATTGCTAAATCAACTGTTGCACCAAAAATGGATGCTGGATTTAGATCAGTGTTCATGATTTCCATTAATAGTTCTTTATGGTAATCTTTCAATATAGTTGTTAGTGCTAGATATCTCTCAAAATATACATCATCAATAACTTCTGCAGAATTAAGGGTATCGAAAGCGTATTGTTGCCTCTTTTCAGACATTTCCCATATATCTTCGAATTTCATATCATCTTGTTTAATTAATATATATTGTTCCATCTCACATAATAAATCAAACCAAATATCAAACTTGAATAGTAAAATTTCCTTAGCTGACACACTGAATTCATGGAATGGATTAAACGCCAACTGTCCTAAAATAAATGTTTGTGATTCCTTGAACCTAGCCATAGACGCACTAGATCCAATTCTATAATCAATATTATTACCTACGAATGGTCGTGGGTGAAAATATTCCGACTCGGTTCTCATTTTCATTTTTGTAACCCCCGTGCTCCGGATTGATTCATGTATTCTAATCTTGTCTGGAGTTTTGCGATTTCTATCATCACATCTTTATGGTTGTCTTCCGACTTAACCTTAATTTTTTCTGACTTCCCTTGTAATTGTTCAAGTTCCTTATTCAAGGTCTTTAATAAATTTAGAAGCTCCGTTTGTTGTTCACGGTGTTCGTGTTTTATATCATCACTAAGTTTGCCGTGTTCTGATTGTGCTATTTTTATAACATCATCAATTTTATCTTCTATATCCTTACCCATTACTGAAAGTCTTCCGTGTGCTTGCATAAATGTATCTAATGTGCCTTTTATGTCTGCAAAATCGGAAAGGAAAGGTTTGAAATATTTAAAATACCCCACAATTAACAATATTATAACTATCATTGCGTAACCACCAACGGTTCCACCTACTAATAATAAATCTGCTAATCCTTTAATCATACTGTCCATCCGACCCTCTTTTGTTATTTATTTGGGCAATTTATATTCAGTAACGTCTTTTTGTATCTTTTTAGTTACGAATTCATTATAACTGTCTGCTTTACGCTGACAAGTTTTTTCATTTTCTCTCAATTTATCTATTTGTGTGAGAACGAGTTTTAAATCATTATCACATAGCATAGTATTATGTTTTTCTATCCACAAACAACCTTTCCTTACAAAAGCCCCGTCTATAAGAGGGACAGATCTAGGTGCGGTTATAATTGGATATTCTGGTTTGATATAGATATATTTATCTGAACCACAACCCGATAACATCATTAAAGAAAATGCTATTACGATATATTTAATTAAATTTTTCTTCATAATGTAACCTTTACGTCGTGATCAAAACTATCTTCTATAATTTTATCTATTTTATTATTAGAACCTTCCTTTGCTTGTTCACCAACTAATTCAATATTATGTTGGTTAGTTTCTTCTTCTCTCACTTCAGCAACATCAGAAGTATGTTGTTCAACTTGCTCTAGATTCTTTTCAGATGCTTCTACGTCTTTTTGTAGAGACTTCTTTTGTTCACCAAGCATCTTAATCCAAACGCCGAGAGCCGTGATGATAAACATGACTGCTCCGTAAGCGTATAATTTTGCATTTGCCCACATATTTTACTCTCCTCTGATAGAAGTAATTGCTTTATCAGTAATTGTTCTCAAGTACACATTTACTATTGTAACAACAGTTAATATATATGAAAAGAATTGTCCAGCCATTTCTTGAAATGAAGCATCGTGGATTAATGAACCTAATCCCGTGAACACTGCAATACTCATATTGAATATTACTGTCTTTGATTTATACCATTTTTTCTTTACTGAATCTATTAAAGTTTCATTTTCCATTTGTTTCTCCTTAACCTCTAAAACATTTAGGTTTTAATTTGCGTATGTCGTACTCTGATCTCTTACCAGTCATTTGGTAATGTGGTTTATCCCAACCCCAAAGATCAAATCCGTTATCTATTGGAAGATTATATTTTTGAATTACAGTCTTCATAGCCGTGTGTATTGCAGAAAAATAAGGATCTTCCCACGTCAATTTACCATTTACGAATGGAACCAAATCAACAGCCAAGCCGTTGAGGTGATAACTTCTATATGTTTTAGAACTACCATTAGCAACAAGTTGCTTTTGTCTTTGCATTGTGCGAACACCTTCTAAGACCGTGAAGTCTTGTCTAGTTATCTTAATAGCTTCAGTTACAGCAAATGACATGATTGGGTGCACCCCGACCAGATTTGCCATACTTCTTTTTCCGAGTCTATACATTACGCACCAATCAACTTTTCGATGTCATTAACCTTACCGATGATTGTTGGTTGAAGATTTGGGTTGAAGTACGCCGTGACTTCAGTCTTCAGTGTGTTTATAGCACCTTTAATCCTATCAACTACATTACTTGCTTTTGCTTTCATGTGTTTTACTTCTACTTCTAATTCCCAACCAGTCAACCCGTTTATGAAGTGGATTGGACCAGTAACAAGGTGCATTGTAACTAAGTCTAACTTCATTAAGAAATCTAAGAAATCTTCCTTGGAAAATTCTTGGCTCAATTTCTTTATCGCCTTTTTATCTCTCTTCATTGCGTACCAAACTAATTTACCAACCCCTGATGTAAATTTAGCCATATATTCAATCACTCCTGGAGCCTTTTTCTCAAGACCAAGACCAAATTTATGAAGAATGTCATTTACACCCTCATTCATATTAAAGTCACCTTCTGGGATATCCATTTCTTCTAATAGAACCATCGCCAAGACAGCATCATGTGCCTCATCTATATTAACTATACTTTCTCTTATCATACTCATTACATAACCCCTTGTGGTAAAATTTTCAACTTATATTGCGCAACTTCTGAATTATATTGAATGGAATTATTTTTAATTTCTACTGCTACCCAATACTTTGTTCCAGGAGTCAAAATGCTCGACTCATGTGGTAGAATTTGGTGTACAAATGCAGATCCTGCAGGAGTCCCGTCAGTCCCATCGTTCAGTGGTAACGCTCTACTGATGATTGGGTTTGGGTCTTCTAAAGCTTCTGCTATTGTGTAATTCGCTTCCCAATCCACTGAAAGATCAGAAGTCATGTCCGTACTGAACATATTAATGTCAGAACTTGCACCCCTTACCAATTCATCGTCTTTCATTAATGATTTATATGCCATCTAGTTTCCTCCACTACATTTTACGTTAAATGTTTGTTTTATTACTTTTTTCGAATACATTTGATTTCGAACCTTTAAAGAAAACTTAAGAGATTCAGTATTAATTCCAAACAACAACTTTTTGTTATTTAATGTGAAATTAAGTTTAGTTGTCGATAAACCGAACAACTGTCTTTTTATAGTTCTTCTCCAATCAACATCTATACCAACACCAACTGATCCAGAACAATATGGTACATGTAGCACATAAGGCTTGTTTAAGACCTCTATGTATCCGAGAGAGTCCGAAACTGGAGTTGAGTAGTAAAATCCTAACCCGAGAGCTTTTAGCAATCCCTCGTCTAATTTGGCACCAAATTCATCGAAGTGAGAATATGCGTATGTTTTTTGTTTAGGTGCCCAAAAGAAGAATTGCAAAGTTGGTTCACCAACTCTTAATACTATGGGATTACCATTAAACATAATCAATAGGTATGAACTGTGATCTGGAGTAATTATTTCCGTACTAAAATACCCAGTATTGAGAGATTCGATGGAATATGTTGGTGTTATATCAACGATCACACCATTTACATATTCATGTACTGAAAGTGATTGGTTACCACCAGTCGGGGTCTTCGCAAATAATTTTACCTTTTCATTTGGTTTTCTTAACTGACTGTGTTGCATTAGATGAAACCAAAACCAATATCACAAGAGCCATCTCCTTCGAGAGCAAGTGCGTTTGAAGTAGATAACATATTAACAAGTACAGTACCATTTTCTGCTTGAAGAAAAGGACTTGACCCACCTTCTACAAACAAGTTACCAACTACTGCTAAAACATAATTTCCATCGTATGGTTTTATACGCCAACCATTTAATAATTGTATATAACCAGCAATGAACTTTCCTGGGGAAAGTTCTTCACCACCAATACTTGACATAGCATATTGATATTTTAAATTATCAGTATCTTGTGCCCAACGCTTCCATGATGAATAGAGGTCTAAGACATCCATTTCAGTAGTTCCAACTGTGATGTAAATAATCTTTTCTGGACCAACAAAATTAAATGCCATAAACCCTCCTTATACTACTTTTCCCTTGATTACGACGCCCGAAGAGTTGTATAATTTTACAATTCCTCTTACCTCACAATATTTATCTACGATTAATTTATCGTCAGCTTTTCCGGACATTAAATTTACACCAATGATGTCACCTACATTATATGTAGATTCACCTTGTCTAGACGTAATTCTAATGTTCGTCGGTTTGGTGAGTAGACCCTCATTTACGAGTGGTAACTCATCCTTCATATCATTCACATCATTTTGTGAACCTTCCACTTTAACCGTTTCAGGTTGCTTTTTCTTGAAAATGTTAAAAATATTAAACATCAATCCCTCCAAAATAATTTTATGACTTAGTCACCTATTATTTAATTTAGATAGAACGTCCATCTCTATCTTCACGACCCCAAGACCCTTCTTGTAAGTACATATAGTCATCACCGTCCCAAGACCAACCATGTGTAAATACAAGAGATTTAAATGCATAGTCAAACTTCATTGGGAACGGATCAACTCTTAGTTTTTCAACTACTTTCCACTCTTCACGTACTGCCTCAAAGAACTTCTTATATGTGATTCCCTCACGCACAAGTTTTGTTTCATTGATTCTAAAAGTCTTAGTTTCAAAGAACATATCCCAATCTTTATTTACATCGAAAGTTTCTTTATCTTCTTCTGGCTCGGGTTGCTTCATTACTGTGAGAACCCAATCTTTGTCTGATAATACTAGAATCTTACCATTTTGAGTGATTTTAAATTCACCACCCATACATTTAACTTCCGTACCAATAGCTTCATTATCTATAATATAATCAAACTCAATTCCGTTCATAAACTCTTTACCTTCGCCAACAGACGACATTACTTTATATTTTGCCATTTTTCATTCCTTGTTATTTTAAGCTATTTAATTATATCGGGTTGTTATAATTTCTATCTAGTCTTTGTTTGATTGGTATATTAGTATCAACCAAATTTAAATCAACTACCAACCGAATTGGTTCATATTCTATATGGTGGATTACTAGAACTGCGTCAGTGTATGCTTGGTGTATCATGATATTTACTGAACCAACGCTGTTTTCTATACCACCTATTTCTGTACTGAGATCACTTGTGTACAACCTTACTTCCGTATTGTCATGTAAACCTGATACAGTTAATGTAGCTGAACTTGTTATATTCACTTGCCCATTACCAGTTCCTGGATTTGTTGTTGTAATTGTTGTACCGACACCCGCATTTATTGTTAATGTGTGGTCACTATCATCATTAACAACGTTACCCGTGACAATAACCCCATTGAAGGTTAATGTGGCGTCACTTTCTACCCAAACATACAAGTCACCATTAATGGTACAATTTTCTAAAGTAGCACCATGATATAAATACACACCATCCTGCGTTATCACACTACCTGAAAATTTGTCAGCTTTTATTGTAGTTTCATACCCGTTAAAAGCAAAAGCACTCGTTGTAGTCTTATCTATAGTAAATGACTTTGGACCAAAGTCAAGGAATTCACCTGATCGTAAAATGAAAGGTTGGACTTCACCTTGATAATTATCATATAAATGTGACTTGGCTCTATCATATACTTTTTGTGGTGTTTCTAATTCAGTATATGCATCTACTGTTGTTTTATTGGTTTCTGTTATATCAGTATCCACGAACAGTGTCCACGTAATTATAGTTTTATTTGCGTATTTTAAAGGAACAGAAACTGTGGTTACTAACTTATTATATTCTATCCCATTAAATTTAGCAACCCCAGCTTCACCTCTATCATCAACTGGCATTGGTAACATAGGTGTCTCCAAATAGTTGTATTTCTTGGGTGTATTATTACCAACAACTACAGCAGACAAGTAATCTTGGTCTACCCCAATACCACCAGTATCTGTGGTGAACGCATAAGTCCTATCAGTGACATAAACTGTATCAGTTGATGAAGTACCAGCCCAGAAGTCTATTCTGTGACCATTATTTACGTCTCTTGAATGAAACTTAACCGCACCCAACGGAGCACCCGTGTTGTCAATGGTGTTGATTAATATATCTTTTCTAAGCTCTACTACAAAGTCATTATCATTAGTACGACCTCTACAATAGACTAAAAGTGTGTCTGCACCCTCTACCTTATTTTGGTAGATGTATTTCGCAGCACATTGCCCTTGTTGGTCACCTGACCAGTTCCCAAATCTCTCAAAGTTCTCAACATATAAAGTCGGTCCTGCGTCCTTTGGTCCATTATAAAAGAATGGTAATCTAACATTATATGGGATATAGTTTTTAAGTTGAACCATCGCACTATTAAAGTTTACAGCATTTAAATCATAACAGTAGAAGCCATCAACATCTGTATCGGCTGAGAGCAGATAGACCCTAGCTGTATCTCCAATTACTTTTGAATAAATATGTGTTTCTCTAATTTTACCGTGAGCACCTATCTCATACCAAAGTGATCTGTTTCCTGAAAGCCTTATGGAACAACCATTCAAATTCAACGTACCACTATCTCTACACATAATGTTACAATCATAATCTTTAAAACTTTTTCCACCCGTCTTAGTAAATGTAAATGGAGAACCAACAGTATAAGATTCTTTGGTATCGTATGTAACTACTACACCAACATTGTAAGTACCAGTAACATTTACAGTAGGTGTAGGAGCACTTGATCCAAACCAAATCTCTTCGACTCTATTATCTTGTGACAACGTCCCATTCACTTGGAGCTTTCTATCACCAACATTATAAACTGTACGTCCTGCTGTTGTAGTAACTGTTACACCAGAAAGTCCAGATAAACCTGAAACATCTGTATCTGTACCTGATTGAGTTATTGTTGAACCTGATAAGGAAAATGACATGTGTACTCCTTGAACCTTTTTACTTATTTAATAAAAAGGAACAAGGGAGTTTTAGGTTTTAACCTACTAAATGCGGTTGAGAACCACATTGATTAACATTTGCTGACTTGTTTAAAGTAGCTTTTGCAACTGAACACCAGAAATATCCGTGCTGTGCTGCCTGAGCAGGAGTATAAGCAGGATTGAACGTCCCATCACGTAAATCCCTACAAGGATCTCTGTCACGCTCTGCTTGAGCTATACGCTCTGCTTCTGCTTGAGCTCTTTGTCTTTCTTCTTGACGAATTCTTGCGATTTCATCTTGACGTTTTCTGTCTCTCTTCTTTTCGAGTTTTTTGTATTGCTTGATACCAAAGAAAGCACCAACTAGAAGAATCACTAAAATAATAATTTCCATATTATCTCCTTTTTAAAAGATTGAATAGTTATTGGACCCACCAAGTGGAGCAACTCTATCCAACTATTCTTTATAAGAACAAGGAGAGAACGATAACCTAAAATTGCCTATCTACCTTATTCTTTTTGATATTATATTAGAACCACCCGAAGGTGACTCTGTATATTATCCTAGAAAGGACTCCGACCCATTATGGATTAGAGTAGTTTCTTTCTAGTGACGCAACCAATGAGATTGAGTTGGCGTTTGTTCTAGATATTGTACCAGTCGCTTTCACGTACTGAGCCTTGTCTAGTCCAATTGCAACTACAGTTACTGGAGCGTCTGTTCCAGCACCTCTACCACCTTGAACGTTACCATCATAGTCGAATGTAAATTGTACTTGTGAACCAGTTACATTTCCTGCGATATCTACGTCGTCGTTGTTTTGAACAATAATTGCATCTGAATCACCGAAGTTATTTCCGTTTGCATCTGTAAAGAACATTCTGTAAATAGCACCAGTATCTGATACCAAGTTATCATTAAAGTTGATCGCACCCGCAGCAACGAATGGGAATACTCTTTTTGTTCCAGTATTGTCATAGAACTCAATTCTGTTTATGTCTGTTTCAGAGAAATCATCAATGAAAACACCTTGAGATGTTACTAATGTATCACCAACAAACTTCAATAAAGAAGATGCAGTCTTACCATTTACAGTTCCAGCACCACCATCGATGTCTGAGTTTTGTCTAAGTGAATATTGAACGAATTCATATATTTGCTCAGCTGTTGGTAAGTTACCATCATTTGCAACATCAGCGTCTACGATGATATCAAAGTCATACGATGAAGCACCAATAGTTCTTGACTGTGCTGACGCATAGTAAGTAATTGACATATCTGTGTATGGAAGTGTACTAGACACTGCTGTATCATCATTTGTAATCTTAAGGTCACCCGCATTCGCTAGTGGGAATCGGTATGCTTGATATGTGAAAGTCGTAACCCCAATATCTGCCAATTCTGATTGTGCATAAAGTTTTTGGTACTCACGTACGAAAATCTTGTAGTAAGATCTAGTGTCTGACGCAGATGCATTATCTACACCATGTGCTCCACCATCACCATATACTTTTACACACTGATTAACTGCTCCAGTTAAAACAACGTTTGCCGATGCTCCACCGTCTGCTTGTTGAAAATAAACTTGGTCACTTGAACCAATTTCACCTAGTGTAATAACACCAACATACTCTTCTGCTGAAGTTCCGTTTCCGTTCTTGATAGCAAAACCACCATCTCTAAAAAGATTAATAGTAGCTTGGTCAGCTGGTGCCCAACCGTCAACGAATTCAAATTGCTCAGGTGTAATTGCAACCATTGGGAATGGGTACTTGATTAGTGCTGCATCACTTTGATATTCTTCTTTAAGATATGAGTAAACTGCTTGAACTGCAACACCGTCAGTTGTCAATGCACCTTGTGGTGCCAATGAGAATGTTTTTGTCGCTGTATCAATCCAAATGTTACCATCTGTCCCAACATTTCCAAGAGTGGTACTTCTTACAAGTCCATCTGGGTCTATAATTTTAGCCATATTTCCCTCCTAATTTTTGTAAAATAAGCTTATCAATTTGCATAGGAGTAGGGAATTCAAGTTCCCATCATTTTAAGTATTTAATGCTACAGATTCAAATTAATTTGTTTAAGGATTTCAGGTTGAGATTTAAATGTAGATTTTATGATATCAATATATTTATCTGGGGAACCAATATCATAAACTTTCATGACCTCTTTAATGGTATGAATCCTATATTCTAATCTACTACGTCTCGGAACCAATTTTGAAACTCCACACACTACACTTTTATAGTGTCGCTTTGTAGATTTAATGAAGGTTAAATCTTTATACAATAACCACAATTTAAAACCATACCAAAGGTCTTCATGAAAATCATAATTATATTCATTAAACATCTCCCAATCTGAATATAAATTTTTAAAAATTTCAGTTTTTACTATTGACCCGTTGAGGTTCGATTGATATCCTTCTAATAGGTTGTCTAATGACATAGGTTGAATTATTCTCCCATTTATCACGTCCCAATCAAAATGATTTGGTATATCTGGAATGGATATTATAATATCATCAGAGTCCATCCTAATCATATACTTAGTATCAATATACGAAGCACCAAAATGAGTAGCACCAACTTGATGTAGTTTTTTATCGGGTACAACCACATTAACTCTTTCTATACCTGAAACGCTCCTTTTCAATCTTTCTAGATCGTTTGGAGTAGATTGGTCATCGACTATTAATATGGGAAGATTTGTTTTTAGTGCTGAGCCAATACTTGGTTGCCAGAGATCGTTTGGTGTGTTATACCAAGTATAAACAATAGTACACTCGTCCTTCAATATCATCGTATAAGTGAAGAGGAACTGTAATTGTTTATCATATCATAAAACTTTTTATCGTTATTATGTATCATATCAATTAATTCAGGAGTGAGTGTTACCTCGATTCTATTTTTTGGGGTTTTATTTTCATGTGGAATTTTTATACCGTAATAATCTTCAACGTCACCAAGTTTATTCATTGGAATATTTATTGCATCTGCTCCACCAACTGCTTTCCAAAACCACTCATATAATGACATATTAAATTGTTCCATAGAATCTTCGTCATTGACATTAAAATCACTTTCAAAGTACCCAGTAACAAAATGCATGTTACCCTGAGATCTTAATAAGTTTCTAAAAACTCTAGCTTTGTTAGGGTACTTCATTAATGTATCTTTAAGATTTAAACTTCTTTTAACAAATTCGTCGAATGGTATTGGGTATATGTAACCGTCGTCAGCAAGATCATGTAACATAAAACTTAGATATCCTTCGACTTCTAAAAAGAACCTATAAAAACTCTTATACCATTCATCTGGCTTACGAATTACGATTAATTTTGGGAAGTCTTGGTATTGTTCAGGTAGATTCCTGATATGAGCGTGACGTTGATTTACGTGAGTCGTAAGGTCAGCTTCAATGAACGCAGTATGAATACTTGTTCCTGCTGACTTTACCATGTGTAGGAATGTTGATATTCCCTTTTCTGTTTCTATTGTATACATTTTCATTAATCCTCATTGATTTATTATATTTAATGAGGATTAATTTACATCTACGCCTTTATAAAATATTCAATTGAAACCCAAGCATCAGCAGTAAGTGCTGTGTTGAGAGTTATTTTAGTGTCTGTACCAGCACCAATATTAGATATTGAGTGAGTATTTGATCTTAGTTTTACACCATCTACATATACAAATACTTTACTTTCAGAAATCTTATCAAAATCTAACCCAGAAATTGTAAATTCAGTGTCTCCTGACGTTCCGTCGAAATCTACTTCTTTATATAGAATATTGGTAATTTTAGCATCTACAAACTCTTTTGTGGTTAAACACTTTGGATCTGTAATTAGAGCGATTGTCAATTCAGGAACATGTACTCTACCATTAGTGTATAATTCAAATGCGTTCTTTCTATTAGCTTCATCTACACCAATTCCAACTTCATGGATAGTTTCAGTAGATGTTCCAACATTCCACTTTCCTTCAGTGTGGGAATAATCATTTATTGCTTTTGTATGATCACCATTAGCAATAGAATAACTTCCAGAAGCAGTTGAATAATATCCACTAGCTGTTGAATGAACTCCAGAAGCTGTTGAGTGGTTTCCTCGAGCAACAGAATGGTTTCCAGAAGCTGTTGAATAATATCCACTAGCAGTTGAATAATATTCACTAGCTGTTGAATGAACTCCAGAAGCTGTGGAATAATCTCCAGAAGCCGTTGAATAGCTTCCAGAAGCCGTTGAATAGCTTCCAGAAGCCGTTGAATGGCTTCCAGAAGCTGTTGTACAACTTCCAGAAGCCGTCGAAAACCTACCAGAAGCCGTCGAATAACCACCAGAAGCTGTGGTATTACTTCCGAATGAAACAGAACCTTTACCAGTAGCTCCGAGAGTAGTCGATGGACCAAGGGAATCACTAAAACATAATGAATTATTTCCAAGATCACCGTAATTTAATGGGTCTTTCCCCATAAGTCTCCAACCTGATTTACTATTTTCAGTTATTTTTTCTAGTCCAGTACTTGAAGGACCAATCCCAGCCTTAATTTCTGAGTAAGTAACTTTTTTAACTTCCGTTGAACCTTCTTGTTGTACTACAAATACATCATCATCTGTTGGTGCCGTACCAACGCCGTTTAAATCTTTAGGTAAAAATCCTGCCATGTTATCTCCTTATTTTATATCTCTATTATGTTAATAGAGGGTCACCGTTTGCGTTTATTGCCATGTAGTTACCTGAACCAATTTGTATTGGTAAATGTGGTGTCACTGACTGTTCTTTTTCTAACATTATGTTATTATCATCAATTACTGTATAAGAAACTTTTGTGATATTAAAGTTACCATTTAAAGTCTCTTGGTTATTTACGCCAAATGTGTAGTTATCGAAATTAATAACTTTATTGTCTAAAGTTTGGTTACAGAAATGAATAAAACCACTCTGACCTCTTTTCATATTTAAAGGTCTAGTGAATATCATATCATCATTAAAGTCTACGAAGAAATTAGTCTCTCTTTGACCAAAGTCTAATATTACTTCCTTTAATGTATTTGGTGTCTTCTGCACACTTAAGTTTTTCTTATCTAAATAATCAATCGTTGTAAGGTTAAACCCGTCACCACTTTTTTGCGTTTCAAAAGTTTGTTCTGGAGCCTTTACAGCACCATCGTAATAAACTTCAAATCCATTTTTCCTATTGTCATCTGCGAGACCAATTCCAGTCTCATGTACCGTATCATTAGAATCACTTTTATTGTAAATTCCTTCAGCGTGTTGTGCGAAGTTTTTTGCAATAGTACCGTGTCCTTCAGCGTGAGCTTGTTGACCAGTTGCGACCGTGTGAGCTCCTTCTGTGTGAGAAGCTGTTCCAATTGCGGCAGTTAAACTACCTTCTGCGTGGGAACTCTTTCCTTGAGCTTGAGTGCCCTCGCCTTCTGCGTGCGAAAAATCACCGAGAGCAAGGGTATTTTTACCCTCTCGGTGAGACGCTACGCCTAATGCTCCTGGGATTTTAGTTGACATTATTTTGTCACCACAGAGGTGACATCATCCATAACACTAGAGTCAATAACACCGTCTTTGTCCATACAAAGAGTACATACCACACCCTCACGTTTATTATCAACCATTGCCGATTGGAAACCTAAAACAATTGTAGCACCAGATTCTTCATCACCTTGGATGGATATTTTAGTGTTAGCATAATATTTCGTTGGGAGAGCTTTATTTACTATTAACTCCCCAGTCGATATTTTATAAACATATAATTTGTCAATTGGATCTACATATGAACCAGAACCAGAACCAGAACCAGAACCAGAACCTCTGTAGTTCATCATCGTAAATGCTATAAAACCATCGTTTTCAGTCCCACAAATAGAGTGTTCAACCAACACACCAAGTTGGTCTGGCGTTACGATTGAATGTTTAATACTACCATCTGATGTTTTAAATATATGAAATTTTCTTTCGTGTCCAAATGATCGTTGATGTACAAAAATTAAAGACGCATCATCATTGAAGGCGTTATTAGTAATATACAAGCGATCATTAGTCTGGGTCACGTTCAATACATATTGTTGTTGTAAAACGCCACGACCATTGAATAATTTTATCATCCCGTGGTCACTTGCTCCTCTGTGAGAGACCAATATTTTTGCGTTTTCCCCATTACCAGAAACATCTACTCTAATAGATTCTCCTTGGTAATTAAAATTGGGAAAATGATCAGTAATTTGTATTGTTTGAGAATGAACTCCAGAAGATATATCTTCATAAATGAAAATTACTCCCGAACGGATAGAGGTTTGTGTATTACCACCAGAGCCAGAGCCAGATATATAATCATTCTCTTCACCCGCAGCCACACAAACTAACATACCGTCATGTGAAACTGCCACTTGACTCCCAAACAAATCACCACTTTCTGTACCATAGTGATTTGGATCAGATATTTCTTTAACCAAATTCAAGTCTTGGTCAAAAACCATCACCTTCCCAGAAATTTGATTTGGATCCCCAATTACTATATACCCGTCACCAGAATCATTGAAGTCTGCATCCATTGTTCTAATTAGTGTGGGTGTATTAACTTGTTTCACGAAAACACCTTCTGAAGTATATAAAAATAGTTTTTCTAGGTCAGCAATGATAATCTTATTAGCACCAATAAAAACCTTTTTACCGAAAATTTGCCCGTTAGTCGTTATTATTTTACTATTCACACATAATCTATCTGGAACACCACCTGATCCATCTGAAAAAGCAGTATCACCTTTAAACATAGAATAGTTTCCAGCTGGTAATATAGTACCGTTTACGTCAGTTTCACTAAATAACTTTATTACTAATTGAATCTGCATAGGTCCTGAAGACGTGTTTTTATACTTAATCTTATTTTTGTCATTTTTTAGTAAAGTATTATCAGCCCATAAGAACAACGCAGTGTCTTGACCAGCAAGTTGTGCTTCTGAAAAGTAAGTTTCCCCCACAGCTAATGTGAATGTGTCTGTATAAAGATGCTCGTAATTCTCAGCTAGTGATAAATTCACTTGTTCGTTTTTCTTAACGACTTTTAGGTCTGGGTATCCAGACACTATTGGTTTTGTTATTGGTGCCATTTAGTTTCTCCTTGTTATATTATTTTTATTTAATTGCATACTATGCTCCTTCTGGAACACCGTAATAGGTTATGGATCCTTCTGGAACACCGTAATAGGTTATGGATCCTTCTGGAACTCCGTGATAAACTATTGCTCCTTCTGGCATACCATATATATGGTATGCACCAGCTGGAAGCTCTTGGTTAGGTCCACCACCTATTGGTCCAGTAATTAATTCCACACCCGATACGTTAGTCAGACCCTCACAGAAAGAGTAATTACCAATTGAGTGAGAGTTGAAACCTGATGCAAATGATCTTTGTCCAGTAGCACCAGAAGTTGGATAACCTCCCGTTGTAATACTGAAGTCTATAGCATTTTGCCCTATGTTGCCATAATTATTCTCGTCTCTTTTATAAAGACGCCATCCCTCTTTTCCATTTTCTTCTATTAACTCTAATTCACTTGGTTTTCCAAGATATTGCCATTGATCTTCTAAAATTATAAAATCTTCTATGGTAGATGTAGGAGTTAAATTTGCGTTTGATAGTTTTGTAACAATTTTCGTTTCACCATCATAGTCAATTACTACCACCGCACCATGGATTGGTACTTCACTAATCAATAATGAAGTTTTATTGTCGAAAACAAATATTGGTGTACTTTTCATTCAATCTCCTAATAATCTTTGTAATATACTCTATTTAATTGTAAACTTATCCAATCACCTTCATTCAGTGAAATTTCAGAACCAATTTCAACTGATTTAAATCCACCATCATTAATAAGTGTGTATTTTGTTGGTCTTAACATTATACCACCTTGGAATACTGCTGAAATGTTTGCGTGTTTATCACCTTCAGGAATATCACTTCTGAAAATAGTACCTGAAGAGAATGTAAAGTCCGTGAACCAGTTTTCTATTGATATTTTTTCTTGAACAAATTCAGACGTCACTAGAGCCTTCATTTCAGAGAATAATTCTGAAGCTACTGTTTCTGGTGCTTTTAAAATACCATCCATATAAATTTCGAATGCATTTTTCCTATGTGATTCATCTAAACCAATCCCAGTCTCATGGATTGTATTTGGTGAAGTTCCTAAATTATATTTACCAGATGAGTTAGATCCAGCATTCTTTGCTATAGTTTCATTTCCAGTCGCTGACGAGTTATCTCCAGAAGCTGTAGTTCTATTACCACTGGCTACAGAGTTATCTCCAGAAGCTGTAGTTCTATTACCACTGGCTACAGTGTTATCCCCAGAAGCTGTAGTGACCGTACCCATTGCATTAGATGAAACACCAGATGCAGTAGTATCCAAACCGAATGTAGATGAATAATCACCAATTGCTCCAGTACCAAATTCGTTTTTTGTTATACTAAAATCTAGTGCATAGTTACCAAGTGGTGCTTTACCAAAATTGACGTCCCAATCCCTAACTTCTATTCCAAAACCTTTTTCTATTAATTGAGCTATGATCCTAACATCACTATTCAATAATACTGAATGTTTGGCGAAATCTTCGACTGTTGCAATTTCTTTATGACTTTGCTTTACTTCTTGTAAATTTACTAGCTTATCTCTTCTATAAATACTTTGTGCCATTTATTTTCCTTATACTTCTATTATTAAATCTATTACACTTTCTAGATCGTCTACAATTCCCATAATTTCTTCATGAAAAAACTCTAATTCATCTACTATATGATCAATTTGTGCTTGGAAATTTTGAACTTCCCAAACTGCTTGATGCATACTTGCCAGGAATGGTGCATTTGCTGGTGAAGGAAATGATGGTGGTGGTGGAGGTGCTGATGGTGGTGAACACGCTGCACCACATGCTGCAGAGGGTGGATTAGCAACAGCATCCTGTGCTGCCCACGCCATAGACTTTGCCTTGAATTTATAATTCTTACAACTACTGCATTTTGTACTCTTATCACACGCCTTACCATCTTTGCTCTCGAAGTTCTTACAATCACAAAGGGATTTATCCTTACAATTTAGTGCGTCTTTACTTTCAAAGTTCTGACAGTCACAAGCCTTACACTTTGTATCAATCTTCTTCAGTTTATTAAAACAATCACTTTGAGCTGAACTACAAGACCCACAACAACCTGAACATCTTGAACAACAACCCGAACATGATTTACATGCTGGTTTTATATCTGTCCTACAAGTCTTACAAGCATCTAATATTTTTTTACATTGTGTTGCTCTATAGGATACTTCCGAAAGGACTGCCACACAATTACCAGTTAGTGTTCCACATGCCATAATTTAATTACCCACAAGATGGTTCTATATTACCATCCGCAACTATTGCTTGACCGTTAATATGATATATGTTACCGTCATATGCAGAATAGGGAACACACAATCCTAGAAGATAGATGTGATATAATTTTTGTGCATTAGTAACTTGTATGTCTAATAAACCAGAAAAGAACGATCTATATTTCTCTTTAATCTCACCCATTTGTAATTCAGTAATTACTGGAAAATTGTTTGTGGTGTAGAATTCAGTATAGAATGCTTCTGATTCAATATATTCCGGAATAGTTTTAGGGAATTTTGTCTTCATGTTCAAAATATTCTTGAAATCGTTTGGGGTTATGGACATAGAATTCAATAACCCCAAAGTTCTTTCGAACCTTTCATACCACGCATTTATTTCCCACTCATCTTTACTTGGTAATCCACCTTCTGGCTTGAAAACTTCCATATCCATCAGTGACATAACCTTTTCTCTATTTAGGACTAAAGTCCCAAAGTAAGTGGTTCCAACGAAAAGATCCATATGGGTATCATGATTTAGATACTTACCAATTGAATCATCACCGAAAGAACCTTTCATATGTGGATCACTATCTTCGAATGACTTCACGCCTTCGCTGTCTACGTGTAATGTTTTCGTAACATAATTGAAGTCAACATTCGGGTAAAATACAAAATAATTTACAAATGAATTATCATATGGTACTCTTCCAGTAGAAGAAACCCATATTGCTTCTTTTATAGCAGTACCATTTGGGTTCTCACCAACTTTCACTGAACCAATAAATTTAAACACTTCCCCAGATAATCTATTCACCCAAGTGTCACCCTCTTTATAAGCAGAGTCACCCTTAGTCGGGTCTTTGAAACTAACTTTTGGTAATGTACCAATTCTATCTACTGTCTTTTCCCACTTAGCACCATTATTAACCCAAATATCACCAGTTGTCATAATGAATGCACTTTGATCCAACACTCCTATGTTGAAAATGGCTTCATCTTCAGTGAGGAATATTTTATCCACTCTTCTTCCAAGAAGAAATTCAAGAGTTCCACCGAACTCCCTATCTAATGTATTAAAAAATGTTACAAGATAATCATAACTTTGGTCGAAGTTATCTTGTTTCGATGGGTAAATCCATTTTCTTATTTTTGAAAATATTGCCATATCATATCCTTATGTTAATGAAGTAATTTGACCGTTCACTACTGTAATGGTATTACCACCATTGTCAACGAATGTGCCTGATGCTCCGTCTGTTGTCAATAATGCGTCAGTTATACCGTAACCACTCAATGTGGTGGGAAGAGTTGTCAATGATGAAAATTCGTGAGTGTGAACTCCGTCTAAATCGAAGAAGAAAACCCACACTGCTGCTTCATTTCTATAAACCTTTCTATCTGATTGAACCACACAAAGATCATTTTGTTCTGCGGTTAGTGCATCTCTTTCAGCTATATTAGCAACACTGAATTTAATACCTTGCTCAGAGGTCGAAACAAGGTTGTTTACCTCTGATTTTGTATAGGAGTCAGTTATACCATACCCTGAAATTGTAGACGCTACATTCTTAACCTTAGATAAAACGTCTGCGTCTGTATATGATGTGAGTGTTACATAACCATTTACCAAAGTATCTATCTTAGAAGATGACCATACTTTATCTACTGCCGTGTTTGCATCATCTATATCAGTTTTCAATACATAATCTCCACCAGAATAATCTGTTAGGTCTGAAGTAGATATTGAATCACCAAAAGTCACCTGACCCTTTGCGTTCACGGTGATCTTTGTGTAAGTTCCAGGAGTGGACATTACATTTTCTAAGATCAATTTAGTATTATCTGTTGGATCTGTATGGACATCACCAGCAATATAAGTCCCGTAAGTATCAATTGCTTGAATAGCAGAAGAAATTTTACTGTCAACTGTTGTGGATAAATCGACATCCACAGAGTTTGCTTTATTAGTAAAGAGATTATGAACATCCAAATCTATCATATCGAATGATGCATTCAACAGAGTATTGGAAGCTTCTAAATCTTCGTCCTTTAGTGGGAACACATAGTTCCTATTGGTTGTGTTAATTGTTGACATTTATTATTTCCTTCCTATATATTTTGAGTATTTAATCTTAGATTAGATATGATTGGTCTATTCTTATCATTTGTTGTGTCCATATTTACTCTAACTCTTGCGATCTTAGTGTAAGGATCAATAACAAATCCTGGAACAAGTGTATCTACGTCTGCCATTTCTAAGGTGTACCCAGTTTCTATCCAATCGTTTCCAAGTGGTTTAGAATTGTCTTCAGTCATATCGAACCATTGATATACATCATTTTCTACGTCAGAGTAAAATTGTACTTGACAAGATATATTTGTGTTTGACGGTCTATAGTTGTCCAACATTACCTTAATTCTAGCTTCGTCTTTATCGAAGTCAAATCCAACTGATGTATATGATGAAGTCTTTTCAGATCTACCAACTACAAATTGAATATTTGGGTCAAGTACTGGTGTAAACTTTCCATTAGAATGGAATTCAACAGTCACCTTAACTCTACCAGTGTACGCGTTTTCCAATGGTGCTTGTGAATACGAGTTTTCTACAAACAATCTAGGGAAAGTAGAAGTTTGTGGTCTATCCAACAACTCTACTCTATATTGTATGCTACATCCTGGATAGACCTTAGCGTTTGCCATAATCATAAAATCCGTCGCGTTAGTTACATTTATTGTATCTAACTTGTAATCATACTGCTCATTGAACGTACATTCATATATCCAGAATCTCATATCTTCTTCTTGAAGAGGTGTCCAAGCTGAGTTATTGCTTGAGTTGTACAAAGTACCTACTGAATAAGCTTGTCCAGTCAACCAAATATGTGGAGAATCTTTTGTCTTCTCACCCAATCTTGCTACCTGAACTCTACCAACTGCATCTTTACATATAATAATGAAAGCATATTCCTTACCTTTTGTAAGAACTACTTTGTTATCGAATATGAATGGTTGAGTATGTTTAACAGTTGCTAATTGATTTGGACTTAATGTCTTAGAAATAATCGCTTTATTCTTATCAGGGAAACCAGCTGATGTTTCACAAACTACACAAGAAACATCAGTTGTAGGTAACACGTCGAATACAATATTAATTCTATCTAGTGACATAGTTCTATCGACAACGAATGATTGTGCAACTGGATCTGCCTCTCTCCAAACTGTACCTTGTCTTCTAACAACCCATCTCCACCATGTAGTAACTGTTGTTTGTACAGTTCTTGAAAGTGGTTCAGCCTTGAATAGAGTTGTACCAGTAATCGCCGTTTGCGTTCCAACTGCCTTAACTTCCTTAGAACCACTAACAATTCTTGCTGGAACGGTGAAGTTACCATCAATTCTACCATTAGCATTAGCCGTTAATGTCGCAGCGTACTTATTATCTAAAGAAATATTAACTGGCTCATGAGCATTGTATGCATTATTAGATCTAATTCTAATACTAATTCTTGGGATAATTGCTGGTCTTCTACTTTGTTCAATGGAAGATGTTCTATTTACAGATCTACCAAGAATCTCCCTAGATACTGATGTAGTCTTAAGAGTTCTCTTTTGTACTGAGTGCCATCTATGTGTTCCAAATACCTTATATCTAGTTCTCCATGAATTCACACTTCTAGTTGCTGACTGTACTTGAGATACGAAACTTCTATAATGAGTTTCTGATATCCATCTATATACAGAAGGCTTGATAGAAATCTTGGCACTTGGAGGACTCTTAAATAGGTATTCATTAATTTGTCTATTCTTAGTATAGTGAACTTGTGATAAAATGCTGTGCCCATTAAGTCTAGAAGGCATTTCAATTGACATCTTTTCATCATCCATATCTGGTCCATCTAAGTTAATAGTTTCCCATTTTATATTCATAATGAGGTTTCCACCAATTGTTAGACCTCTAATATAATTTGTAACATATTCTAACCCATCATCTCTCTTAGAATCATCCATGAAAGGATCAACGAATTGCCCCTTCAGAGTTGCTCCAGGCTGAGCTTCTTGTAGATTTTGTTGTAGTGCCAATCTTGAAACGTTATATTCATTTTGTCTAATTGAGTCCAACAGTAGTTGGATATCTGACATTTTAAACACTCTGTTACTTGATTGAGTTACTTCAGGATCATGTTCACCTTGTAGCAATACTTCAGCTATTTTTAATGAATAGTCTTTATCTACATCTGGAACACGTGGATCATCCTCATTTGGGACTCCCTTAATGTAACCTAGTTGCCCAGTAGCATCAATAAATATTGCATCTATTCTTTTCAATACAAAGTCGTAATCTATATTCACTGTTGTGTTGTCAGCAAATCCTGCTAAATACACCATCGAATAATCATCGTCTGAAATTGTTCCGTTTTCTATATACTTTCCAGGTGCTGTACTAAAGTTACCCTCAACCTCTGTGTATTGGTACTTAAAATCAACATAGTACGTTGATGAAGGAGTTGGTTCATTATTCGCGTGTAGTAGCCATTTAATGCTGTCTCCATCTAATTCGTAATCTACGTTTTGTACATATACAACTGTTGGTGAAGCTGGAGGTCCAATGAAAATTCTATCAATAACAATTACTGGTTGTAATATGTCAGGAAGTTCATCTGTCGCACCAACATATGATCCGTGACTAATTTCCTGAGAAAGAATTTGTTTTTGCCCTGAAATTCTAAACATTTTTCGAATAGGTGAGTGTCTAGTCCTATACCAACCATTTCCAGATACTTTAAAGTTCACTGGTTCAGATTGTTTTAATTCAAAGTCAATTAATGATGGAAGCACAATATCTTGTGAAATATCTTTTAGGTAGTTATAACCATCAACGTTCGCATCACCGTCTGCAACTGAGAAGCTATATGGTCCAAGTTGATCAGTAACTCCATCCACTTCTAATCTTTCAGTAAATTCAGTTTCATACCCTTTGATTAGGTAATTACCATTCGCGTTTCTGTCGTATCTTGCTACAATATTAGTAACATCTTTTTCGAAAGTGTTAATAGTTTCTTCTTCACCATTCGTTTCATCGTCTCTGTTATATACTTCACCATTCTTAATTCTGAATATAGTTATGTATTCAGTACCGTCCAGATTTTGGAAATCATCTTCTAGGATAAATACACCCGTAATCTTTTGTCTACAAGCACCACGTTGTTTATAGTTAATGGTTTCTTGTGCTGGATCTTTTAGAGTTTCATCGAATTGAATTAATTCTTCTGTTTCACTACAAATTACTTCATACTTTATCATCACACCCATTCTGAAGTCAGAATTTGGTATGTCTTGATCTGGTACAAATAAATTACTTGCTGCTACACTAATGAAGTTTCCATTCATGAAAACTAATCCACTTTTTGTGGAGATTGATATATCATATAAAGGTCTTAAACCATCAGTTGAAAGTCCAGATGTTTTAGTCAGAGTTGTTTCTACTTCTCCACCCTTCATGAATTCACCGTTTTGCATATAACGTTCTGCTAGGAAATTTAAATCTCTCTTAAAAGTTCCCTGAATTTCATTCATTTCCGCAGATTGTAGTGCGTCTCCTGCTCTAAACAATAATTGTTTGTAATCAGAGTAGTGAGCATGGTCGTGAAGTCTATTGTAATATCGGTCTAACGAAATTTCGTGCATTTTATATCCTTTAAATTATTTTTGGAGTCAAGCCCCAAATACTATATATTAATGTTATTTAATCGTAAATTTTGTATTAATAATTTGTCTCTATAGTTATCAGTAGAACTTAAGTTGATTCTCACTCTAGATGTGTCTTGATCAACATCAACGTTGCCGTTTTGTATATCGAATACAAATTTATTTTCTTTCCAACCATCTCTTAATTGTTTAGTGGTTTCCGGAGTTAATTCAACCCAACTCCAAACTCCACCACGTTTTACTTCTAATTCTAATGTAAATTCAGCATTTCCCAGTATCACACTGTCTATATATACTACAGTTCTGACGTCATTTGGATCGAACCCAAATGCAACGGACGAGTAAGTAGAAGTAGTTGAAGTTTCTCCAGTAAATATTTCAGCGTGAATATCCATTTCTGGTGAATATTGGCCATTAGATGTCATGTGAGCAACTAATTGTATTTCTCCAGTAAAGTGATTCAGTGATATTTGTTCGAGTGGTGAAACACTCATTATACCAATTTCATCCAAAGTGTGGAAGTGGAATTCATATTCTATGTTACAACCTTTATCTACTTCATGTATATTGGAAAACATAACATCTGAAATATCAGTTACACTAATTTTTTTGAATCTATACAACTTAGCTGTTTCATATCCAGTCGAAAATAATTCGAATCTAACATCAGACTTCTGAAGTTCTGACCAAGTTCTATCATTCGAAGACTTAAACATTACTCCTTCATTATAAGGTTGACTTGTAATCCACTTTCCAACTTCATTATCTCTTTCACCTAAAGTTGCATATTGTAGAGTAGCAACTGGGTCATTACAACCAACAATAAATGCATATGTAGTATTCGCCAATAATACTGGAAGTTCATCTATTTCGAATACATGAGCAGAGTTTGCTGTTATCTGAGTATGCGACACTTCTGTTCTAGCTAATATTCTAGAATTATCAGGGAATCCAACTTCAGTTTCAACTATTTCCACAAAGACTGTAGTTGTAGGTGCTGCCCCAAACCAAACCTTTAATGAATCCAACACTAAATCAGATTCTCCAATTGTGAATGACTGAGCAATCGGATCAGTCGGTGGACAAACTGGTTTTGGTGGAACTGGAACTGGTGCTGGTTTTGGTGGTGGAGGTGGTCTTCTTGTTATAGTTATGATATTCCTCCATATTGTAGTAGTTGTTTCTGTTACAACTCTAGTCAATGGTTGAGCGAAGAACGCAGTAGACCCTTCTACCTTTGATACCAATCCTTTCGCGTGAATATGTTTGTTTCCACTAACATTTTCTGATGGCACATTGAACGTTTCATCTAACTGACCAGTTGGTGAAGCCGTAACATCCAATATCTTAACACCAGACCATGAAATTTCTATTTGCTCATTACTATTGAAATCACCAACTTTAGATATTAATCTCAGTGGTATTTGTGGAATGATTCTAGGAGTTGGTGTATTAAATGTAACTTCGTTTCTAGCCAATGAAGATGATATATTGGATCTTCTTCTATCGACATTCCATGATTTACCCCAAGTCCAATTTGTTCTAGTAGTTGCCTGAACTTCTTTCAAGAACTCTTTAAATATATCGTCACTTAACCATCTATATGTTGAAGGTGATACTCTCAATGTAGCATCAGGTGCTACTGCGAAAATCAACCCAGCAATCTTTATAGTGTCTGTGTGGTAAGGTTGAAACAAGAATCTAGAATTGACACCAGTTCTGTTTAACTTAACTGTCATTGTGTTATTCGGAATAATTCCAGTCGATATATCCAAGTTATCTATTATAGTAGAATGAGTTTGCCAATCAATATTGAATGTTAAATCACCACCCACTGTTAGAGCCTTAATATACCCGTTCATTGATTCTAAGCCGTAATCTCTGAAGTTGTCATTTTCGAAAGAATCGATAAATACATTTTTCAATGAGTTATCCTTCCCTTTAAGATCCATCTTCAACCCCATTCTTCCGATATTGTATTCAGTGTCTCTTATATTATCATACAACTTTTCAATATCTTCCATCTTAAATACTCTTTGACCTGAAATAAATACTTGTGGGTCTTTATCTCCACTTAATATAATCTCAGCAAGGCTAATTTGGGTGGAATCATTTATAACTGGTGCTATTGATTTAAACTCTCTAGGAACGCCCTTTACATTTTTAAATCTACCACTAATTGATGATAAAGTTAATACGTCAGTTCTTTCGAGAACAAAATCGTAATCTACTGATACAATTGAATTGTTGTTATACCCTTCTAGAAAAACTTTTTGCTTTTCTACTGAGACTGCTCCATTACTCCCACTGAAATCACCAAATGATTGAGTTTCTCTGTAATCCCACTCTATTGTATATGTACTTCCAGGTGCTGGTTCATTACCAGACAAAGACCATCTTATATCGTCACCGTCCTGAACAAAATCAACACCTTCTGTAAAGGTTGTGACTCCCTGAGTTACACTATTGATTCTAACAACTGGTGTATATGTATGAGGAAATGAATCACTTGCTCCAGAATAAGAACCATGACTTATATTCTGAGTGAAATTCTTTTCACCAGAAACTCTAAATAGTTTTCTAATTGGAAAGTGATTTACTTCATATTCAACTGCACCTTTATTAAAAATTATAGGTTCCGATTGTTTTAATTCATAATCCAATAATTCAGGTATAATAAATTCTGAAGTGAAATCTCTTGAAACTTTGTAACCATCAATGTCAGCCTTTCCTTCAGTAATCTGAAATCTAAAGTCCCCTATATATGATGATGATGTGATAAATGATGTTTTGTAACCATCGACTAAATAATTACCTCTAGCTTCTCTATCATATTCAGCAATTACTTCAATTACTGCTATATCAAACGGATCCCTGAAATCACCGTCTATTATTCCTTCTTGAACATTCCAAATCTTCACGTATGTGATATCATCCAGTGGAATTTCATTAGAAGTTTTCCATTCACCAACGATCTTTAAACGTAATGCACCTTCTTGGTTATAGTTTCTTATGTTGTTTGCTGGTTCGAGTAATGAAGAGTCGTCTGAAGCTGATACCTCAGAGTATGATATCATCACACCCAGCGATAAATTAACATCGAACAATAACACGTCATTTAGAGTAGTAGTTCTTTCTGGTACTTGTAAAAATTCACCATTAAAAAATAGGGTTCCACTTTCCATTGAGAATGTCACATTGTAGTAAGGTACATTGTGTTCATTAACATTTCCAGTTTTTTCTTTGGCTACTGTAGCCATTCCACCATTAATGAAGTTTCCGTTTTCAATGAATCTTGATGCCACTGCACTAAAATCATTTTTCAATATACCTTGTACTTCATTCACTTCCGCAGATTGTAGTATGTCATTGGATCTAAAAAGTAATTGTTTATAATCCTTAAACTGAGTTTCTGAAGATAGTCTATTGAAGTATTGCGGTGTAGTTATTTCATACATATATTTCCCTTTAATCTTTTGTATAAAGGTTGTTACACCTTTATATGTTTATATTATTTAATCGTAAATTACTGATAAACATTTTATGATATGGTTTATCTGTATTCATTACTATTCTTACTCTAGATAGAGTTTGATCAGCGTCAGGTGCATTAGTTGTTAAGTTTAATTCATGTCTTTCTTCTCTCCAACCATCACCAATTTCTTTACCATTTAATATAGTAGCGTCAACCCAGTTCCAAACAGAACCTTGTTTAAGTTGAATTTGTATCTTATATGAAGCACCAGTCTCAATTAAATTGTTCACATAAACAATTATTTTCTTGTCTAGAGCGTCAAACTCAATACCCTTAGAAGTATAAGAAGATGTAATATCCGTTTTACCTATAGCTAATTGAGCATCAGGAGTTAAAATAGGAGAATACTTTCCGTTAGACTTCATAAGAGCAGTTACTCTAATATTTCCAGTATAAGTTGTATTGAATCTATATTGTCTGTGTGCATCTATCATCATCACTTTCATGGGTTGTGCATCTAATAATTCAACCTTATATTCTATTGAGTTCCCTTCACTTATGTCAGCGTCAGCAATTAACATGAAATCGGTGATGTTTGTTACAGATTGCGTACCTATAACAACGTCTCTCGTAGAATTGTATGTAGTAGAGAAAATTTCAAACATCATATCTTCTTTTTGCATAACTGACCAAGTCTTATTGTTCGATGAATTAAAGAATGTTCCTTTATTATTTGCTTGAGAAGTCAACCAAATTCCAGTATTCTTTGTTCTTTCACCTAATTCAGCTACTCTTACAGAACCTATGGCATCATCACAACCAACAATGAACGCGTAATATTTTCCACCGACCACTGTCACTTTGTCTTCTAACTTAAATTCATAAGAACCACCGTCAACGATATCGCCAACTGGAACAGTTGTTAATGATATAGTTTTATCTGTATCAGGGAATCCTGCAGTCATTTCTACTATTTGGAAGAAAGTTTCTGTAGTTGGTGCTTTATCGAACCAAACCTTGATTTTATCTAATACAGTATCTTGCTCGAAAGTAAATGACTGAGCTACTGGATCATGTTTACCAACCCATTTCCATCTTCTTGTAGTTGATGTTGTATTTGTTCTAGTTAATGGAGTCGCTGTGAATGTTGTATCACCTTTAATACCAGTTGTCTTCCCAACAACTTTAATCAATTTTCTACCTGATATTTCTTCTGGTGGAACGGTGATAGTGTCACTAATTGCTCCTGCTGTATTTACAGTAGCTGTCTTCACTAATTTATTATTGAAGAATATATCTACTTGTTCACCATTATTGAATGACCCATTAACTGAATCCACTTTCAATTGAATCTGTGGTATGATTGATGGTGCTTCACTAACTTCTATTGAAGAAACTGATGAACTAATTGATGCTAATGCTTGAACTCTCATGTGGTGATCCCACCAAGAAGCATAACGCCCTTGCCAAGTATATTTTCTACCAGTCCCAACTTTATCAGTGAATGATGTTCTAGATTCTATACTCTTCACAAATCGCAAGAATATTTCTCTATCCACCCATTTATAAGATGAAGGTGTTACTCTGATTGTAGCCATAGGTGGTGAAACATACATATACTCATTTATCTTTCTAGACTTTGTGTAGTGTGGTTGAATTATCTTAGACACACTTCCAGTAGTTCCTATTGTTAAGAATCTTTTATTCGCAGCCAATCTCCAATTTGTAATATTAACTGGGTTCAATGAATGAATTGACCAATCAACGTTAAAAGTTAATACTCCGTTCACTGACATAGCCTTTGTGTATCCACTCACTGCTTCTAAACCATCATCTCTTAAACTGTCTCCATCGAAAGGTTCAACAAAGGTATTCTTAAGGTCCATTCCTCTTTCACTTAGATCTATTTGTAGTGCCATCTTACTTAAATTGTATTCATTATCTTTAATACTTGAATATAACTTTTCGATATCAGACATCTTAAACACTCTTTGACCAGTGATTTCCACTATCGGGTCTTCATCCCCAGACAATAGTACATCTGCAATAGGTAAATTGTTTACAGTATCAATTTTTGGAGCTAATGGTTTGTCTTCTCTTGCAACTCCTTGAGTTGAATTAAACACACCATTGGAATTTAATACAATAGTATCTACCCTCTTCAATACAAAATCATAATCAACAAGTATTGGACTACCACTAATGAAACCGTTTAATGATATCTTAGTACCGTCTGGACTAATATCACCATTTGTTCCAGAGAAGTTTGGATATTGTTCAGTGTACCCGTAATCTAAATCAACCGTGTATTGAGTGTTGGTCATTGGCTCGTTACCAGCTGGTCCCCAGTTAATTTTGTCATTGTCTAATACAAAATCAGTACCTTCATGATATTGAGTTCCACCAACGTAAATAGAATTTACTCTAAGTGCTGGGTGAAATTCCGTTGGTATGTTATCAATTGAACCACTAGCACCGTGAGACATAGTGAAAGAATGGTTCTTTTCACCATTAATTCTAAACACTCTTCTTATAGGTGAATGAAATAATTCATAATAACCATCTGCTGTGAATGTATTCGGCTCACTTTGTCTTAGTTCGAAATCAACAAGTTCAGGTAAATCAAAATCAGTGGTAAAATTCTTTGTGAACTTATAACCATTCACATTGGCTTTTCCTTCTGTGATTTGGAAGTTGAATTTTCCTATTGAGGAATCTTTAGATACAAATAATGTCTTATAACCTTGTACAACATAGTTACCATTAGATTCTCTATCATATTCAGCAATTATGTCGGTTACTCTTTTAACAAAATCTGTTTCAGTAATAGTTCCGTATTGAATTACTCCATCTATGATATAGAACTTCATGAAAAATTGATTATTGTCATCGCTAGTGACATCATCAAATGACCATTCACCGACTATTTTCAATCTTCCTGCTCCTGGTTGACCGTAATTTCTTGATCCTAGTGCTGGATCCAATAATGAAAGGTCTTCACCTTCTAAAATATTAGAATAGTGGATATAACCACCAATTACAAAGTCAGCGTCTTCCAATATCGAAGATTTGGTGAGTGTTGTTTCTGGTATTGAGATATATTCACCATTAGCAAAGAATATACCAGCTTCACATAATATTGAGAAGTCATAGATAACTTTACCATCCACATTCACTACTCCTGAATCTTCTCTCTTTATAATCGCGTTACCACCGGAAATGAAATCTCCATTACCAATGAATCTCTTAGATATTGTTGATAAGTCGTTCTTAAGTGTGGTTTGTAGTTCATTCAGTTCAGCAGATTGTAATGTATCTCCTGCTCTGAATAATAATTGTTTATAGTCAGAGTATTGTGGATTATCTGAGAATCTATTATAGTATCGTTCTAAATTTACTTCGTGCATTAATCACTCCTTAAAATGTTATCACAAATTGGTATGCTTCTTTTGTAGCCGAATTTCTGATGAGTGTTGGTTGGTTTTCTAAAAGAATTAAATTTCCCTTATTCACGATTTGTGCTGGTTGAATGTATTCTAATGCTTCGTCTCCAGTTACAACTTCTGTTTGAGTGAATATACCTAATTGGTAGATGAAATCACTTGAGTTGTGTGTTTGACTGAACTTATATTTTAGATATATGTATTTTGTTGGAGTAGTTGAAATAGTCCACTTAACACCATCAACTTCTATTACACCGTTTGTGTCTGGTACAACGTACTCTCTTACTTGAGATTTAATTCTACCAACTTCCTGAGTAAGGTCTGTAGTGTTTACATTTTCTGGATCTGGAGTATCATTCCAACCATCACCTGATGGTAGAGTTCCCCACGCTAGTCTAAAATCGTTTACGAACATAGACTCAGCTAATTGTACGTGTCCTAATTCTGTTAAAATCATTTAACATCTCCTTTGTATTGTTTAGTTATTTTTAGTTATTTAATGAGTATTTTACTAGACGGCTTCACTTGCGTGAGTGAATCTAGTAATGATATACTTCACTGGTAATTGGTCAGTCGCTGGTGATATGAATTCATTATCACTCAGGAAGAATTCATCCCAGAAATTAATAATTTGTGACTTGTTATTCTGAACGTTTCCAACACCTATGGAATTCCTATCAAATTGGATAATTGGTCTATATAACGATATTCCCGTTGCTGGTTCATATGTTGGTGGGTAGTTCGGATTTTCATAATAATCTCGTCTAGGATCAGCAGATGTATTTGGTTTATTGTATTTCCAATCAGCGTTTAATCTACCACTCCAATCTCTCCAACGTTGCCAATCTTCATCTTGTGGCCAACCTTGTCCTTCCCAATCTTCTTCATAAGGTAAATAATTCCTTATTAAGTTTGTAATATTAACTGACATCCAATCATAATGGTCTTCCCAAGTCTTGTTTGGGCTCCAGTTTGAATTATTACCGTGTACAGCTGGTAATAATTGTACAAACTTGGTTGGCCAAATATTAGTCTTAGTCGAAAACACCGTTCTGTCTGCAAGACCATCTAATTGTAAATTCACTGATAATGAGTAGCTTGCAAAATAATCAATCAAGTACATATGAGTAGACAATACTTCATATCTAATGAAATCGTCTGCAATTGGTGTGAATAAATCCACAATTACTGATTTGTATCGTTGGAAACAAATATGTACTCCCTCGAACTTCTGAGCTGAAATATCGGAAAGAAAGTCCCTATCTAAGTGACCACCATCTGAGAGAAGCAGTCGATGAGGACAACGCTCATCTCTCAGAGATATTAGTATTGATTCAGCATTCTTCATTAACTTTGAATTAATGATTATTAACTTAGCCTTTTCCCATCCTGGAAAGTTGTCCATAACAAATGAATATGCGTTGATGATATTCTTATTATCATACCAATCAACGACCACTGCATCCAATTCTAACTTTTCAATAATCTTTCTTTGAATGAGGTTAGTACCAATATAAGGGTCAATCATCCATTGGAAGTAATTAAATCCACTCTCATTAAATGTGTTACCGTTTGCTGCTGACATAGACAACCATATATCTTTCGTACTTAAATCATATCTAGAATAGAAATCATCGTCATCTATACCAAATCCAGTAGAGGAACTTTCCCACGTGAATTGACTAGCTTGTAACCAATTTATAAGGGAATACCAATTTAGAATTTGTGTACCAAAGTTCAACGACTTTCTGAAGAATGTGCTTAATTCTTCCAGATAAGCAAACATTTCATCATCGGTCCATTGATTATCACCGTGGCAACCAAGATAGTCAATTTGCTTGAATAATTCATTACTCCTAAGCTTCTTAGGCATATACCGTTCATAACACCCAAGATCACAAATTGAAGTTTGCTCTGCAGATAATTCAGCTGGGAATGCTGGGTGTGGGTTATTGAATAGGTTCATTTGTTACCTCGTGAATAATATAGTCAGTTCTTTAACACTTTGTAGTGAACCAACGTGTATTTTATCATCCAAATCACAATAGAATTTACCATCACTGAGAGCAGTTAAGTCTACAGCAACGTCAGCACCAACTAACCAAAAAGAAGCGTAATGAATTTGGTTCAATTTAGATACCACATATTCATCTATTATCTTTTGTACTTGTATAGAAGATTCTGGACCAGTGTATATTAAGTTTATCACAACAGACAATCTATTATTATCCAATGGATCCAAGTAATTAATATTGACAAGAGTCGCGTTTCCTCTCTTATTATCAACTAGAGTTCGAATATCCGTTTTAATTACGTCAGTGAATGTGCCCTTTTTAGGTAATATGGTTATAATTTCTTCAGGGTATTCGTCTTTCACTAGAACATCATCTAAATACTCACCGAATTGTCTCATGATACCATTCTTATAATCTTCGACCTGAACCCATCTACCATCAACTGAATTTCTCATTGCAACCTTTCTCAATTTTTCTTTACTGAGATATGGAGTTGCCTTCCTTACTAAATTTATGTGTTCTATTTCAAATACATCTGGTAATTGATTTAGATTGATTGCACCATCTTTAAAGTTATCCAATAAATCATCTCCAAACGACATATATGAATATATGATGGTGTCGTTAGCTTTCAATTTCTTTCCTATAATACCGTCACCAAAAACTAATCTCGATGTATTTTCATATACTAATCTAATACAAGTATTCTTCAGTTTTTCTTCATATAGATTCATTTCTTCATCTATGAGGTGAGTTAGATGGTCATTTACTGATAGAGTTTGAAATTCATCTGCTACATATTTGTGTTTAGCAGTAACGTCGAAAGACACAAATTCATCATCAACAAACACATCCCTTTCATATTTTTCACCAGACCCTACAGTTACCATTAATTCATTTCCATTACCGTACTTGTAATCTAAGTTTTGTAGTGCAAGTACATCATAATTTTTATATGAACCAACCTTTTCTCCAGTTCTAATTTTACCTGAATTCAATGCGTTGTATGTAATCTTAATTCTCATAGCTTTAGCTGGTGGTCTATATACACCTTTGTTAATTGCGAGTTCAGTTACACTTGAATCCAGTCTAGCAACTTGTAGTGAGCTTTCTCTCACTCTCATTAAATTGTAATGGTTTTTAATTGCTTGTGATCCAGCTATTAATTCAATAATAGTCCTACCAACACCACCCTCGAAGTAATCCACCCATTGCTCGTTATCTGGTAACATAGCTACAGCTTGTTGTAAATCTTCCGCAATTGCTATTGGTGAAAGGTTTTCTTTCCTAAAATTCATAATATCTTTCCTTTTGTATTTTTGTCAAGTCAGTTTGATAAACATACTTATCAAATGTTTTACCTATTATAGAGAAAACTAAAACTAATTCAGCTACATGAGTATCCCCATTAGCTCTAACGAATGATTCACTCATATCTATTTTTATTCTCGGCTCATATAAATCTATTGCCGCATATACTTCTGTAAATAGATCCAACTCAAAACCAAATGAATTTAAGTCGAATAGGTACTTATCTAAATCAACACCAAAATCATGAAGGAATAGTCGTTCACCCTTTCTCGTGGACAATATGTTTTCTATACTTTGATATACAGATTCGATATCGAATATTTTGTCATCCACAAGAGGATCTTGTGAATTTATGTCGCTGTAAAAAATCATTAATTCTCCTTATTTAGATTATTTAATCACTGTCCAGGATATGAACCAGAACAAGATAAATCTCCACCACATGACATTCCTCCACCACATGACATACCACCACCACAAGACATACCACCAGTACAAGACATAGAAGCCCCTGACGTAATAGATCCAGAACAAGATAATGACCCAGCAACACTCACAGTACCGTTTAAATTAATAGACGCAGCAGTAATTGTACAAGTTGGTGCAGTTACCTTAACACCAGATGTACTTCTTATATGAAATAAACCACTACTTTGTGCAGTAGTGCTACCACCACTCGTTAATGTCAACGCACTTTTACAAGCAATACCCATCTTACCAGAAGAAGACTGAGTGAAGTTTCCTCCAGCAGATTGCTTAATATCTTTCGCAGCTACATTGGATATATTTCCACCCGCAGTGTTGGATATCTTTTTCGGAGTATTCGTACTTATCTGACCTGAGGCAGATAAAACACTAGCACCTTCTACAACTGTCGAGCTTGAACCATCAACCTTCATAGCACTATTACCACCAACAGATAAACTTATTCCAGTTGACACACTAAGTGAAAACGCACCACCGACCGTAACAATCTTCGCACCACCAACTGTTGTAACTGATGATACACCTATGGATTCAGACTTCATACCACCAATGGTAATTTTGGAATTCGTGCCAATATCTAACATAGAACTTGTTCCTACTGATTCAACTTTACTCACATCAGTGTTTATGAATAAGCTACTCTTATTGTAATGAGTAGAATCCCCGACAGTTTCATTATATCTAGTCTCTTGAACAATTGATGAGAAAAATTCACCAACTGTTTCTTTATAGTACCCACCATACGTCATGATAGTGTGGTCTTTTACTTCAACTTCTAAATCGTCTTCCACATAACCATACACAGTTCCGGATTTTACCACTTTAATCCAACTCTTACTCGCATGATAATATTTGGCGTACATGGCTTTCATATTATTAACCCACCAAGAGTTCACTCCAGCAGAGTCCCCTCTATCACTTCCGCCATATGTATCTGGCCAATCTTTATGGTATCTAGACAAACCGTGCTTAGTACTCATAATTTCACCAGTTACCATCCAACCGTAATCATCATTGACACGTTCCATAACAACTTTGGTTCCTACTGCTGGCATTTGGTATGAAATTCCCTTACCAGTTCCAGTTGTTCTACTCGACTTAAGAAAACAATATGGTAAATCCTCTTTAGGGATACCACCATCTTTTGTCATTTCATCTGTCCAACACTGAACTCGTAGACCATAAGTTGAACGTTCTTTCGGAGTCCCCTCTGCCACAAATCCTGGCTCGCCCTTCGGTACATCAGCTAATAATGCAATTTCTCCAACTCGTTTTGTTGAAGATCCTTGTCCGTCTTTATTTTCTATATAATCACTTAATCCTGGCATTTTTAATCCTTTTTAAAATAAATCTAACATTGTTGAGAACCCAGAACCTTCCATTCCACTAATTCCATCTCTTGATATTGTAATTTCCGTACAAGCTCTTTGTTTGCCATAGAATCTACTAATTCTTGTAATTACATAAATTCCTGCTGTTCCAGAGTTATCAATTTGGTCTGCTGTCGTAAATGGTGTATATTCTATTAAATCCAATAATTGATACGACTGCCATTTACTTTCAGTATTTATAACTAATTCCACCGAGTTAGTTAATGCTTGCTTTGCCATATTATTATATCTTGCTTTATGTTTATTCTTATGTTGATTTGTGTGATCATATATCACTTGATTTTCTGTCTTCGACTTTGCGTTGGCTGACATATTCATAGTACCTTCAGTGAAGGTAGTATCACCTTGATCAGGAGTTTCTTGTTTTGAATCTGATGCGTGTATTGAATTGTGCATAGGCTTCACTTTTGTGTACGCTGTCATTTGGTTAATTAACCCGAAATCAGAAGTAGTTTTTACATCTGCTTCAAATGAACAAATCCTAGTGGATGAACCACGATAATCTGGTATAAGCTTCCACTTCACACCTTGTCCCATTACTGTCTTTAAATCAGTTAAATCGAAGCTTCTATTGAATCGAAGTGCTAAAATGAGGAAATTATCGTCAGAAATATAAGAATCTCTCCAAGTTTTAAATACAAACCCAAGAGCAGGAGTGCTTGCTCTTATCCATATTTGTTCGTCGTCAGTTTCTTCCGCAGTATCATATAAATCCCAATAATCAGTAATGGTGTCAATAATTACTTCTTTAGAAGTCTTAAATCTCCAAGACTTCTGTTTTTCTTCCCGTAAATATTCAGCTCCACCATACACAAACCCTTCTATATGAACTTCTACAAATAATTGATCCTTACTCGTATTAAAAGAAAACTTTTGTATCATAAACACTGCTTGATCTGCTTCAGCCCAAGTCTTTCCAAAACGAATAAATACCTTAGTTCCTTCATTCAACTTTTTCATAATTGTTTTATCAAGTGTATTGAATGTTAAACTAAATACTGGTAATTCACCACCAATTCTTTGTTCCATAACAAAAGAATTCAATTGACCGTTTCTACCCAAGAAGTCTCCACTCCCATCTATACTAATATCTATAAAATATTGCCCTATTACTCCACCCATTGCCATTATTCATTTCTCCTAGATTCTATTATAATTTCTTTTAAGAATCATTTCATTGTATTTCGATATAATACTCGTTTCACTAGGTATTTTAAGACTTTCATTCGATTTCACATCAAAATTTATTATATCATTATATTCCATTAACAACCACCAAAAGTCCGTACTTCTCATGTGTTTATGTGCTATGTTATCTATTCTACACTCATCTTCTAAGACTCTAATCTCCCCTGATTGATCAATTTCTTTAATTTTATCCAAGAATATCGAACCTAAAACGTCATATGTGTCTTCTTCCCATCTTATGAATCTCTCCATTGGGAATATGTTACCTTTAACTTTAATCTCTTCATCTATATAATATTTCATTACCTTAAACCTCCGCCAACAGCTTTAAAGAAACCAATAACATCATCAGCTCTAAATTGGTACGCTGGTGTCAACATACAAGTAATTTTAATATATAATGGGTGGTCTACTCCATTACTCACTACTCTCTCTTTAGAAATAGTTAATGTACCATTACTCATAATAAAAGCATTGTAAGCATAAAACATCTTACCAATTTGGATACTGAGAGCGTTCGTTACTAAATTCTTTGGTCCACCAGAACCAGTTGCAGAATAATTATTTGGAACCCTAACAAAACTACCTTCCTGAGTTGGTAATAAGAATTTCCACAAATCATCAGATTGTTTCATTACATTATCTGAACCAGATACAGTTGGTACATATATATCAATATTTATCGGAGCAAATGATGAATCTTGCCATGTTTGTCTTGTAGCAGATTGTGGTTTAACTCGCTTAGTACCACCCATTATTTTATTACCGAATTTGGCTCCAGCATCTATCATCCCCGCAGCACCTGATATTAAATCTTCTTCAGAATAATCTGCAGTTGCTGTGAATGCCATCTCTGAATCAATAAATCCACTTATTGTACCAGACACACCCTTGATATAGATTCTATTTTTTGGGTTATCCATAATTTGTCTATAATATAACCCTTCGTCTGTGTAACCAGTAGCCATCTTTTCTCCTTTTATCCTCTACCTATAAATAGTCCTTGCAACATTCTCATTGAATCGCTTTCTACTCTACTTTGTATTGTGTGTTTTTCTTCAGCTCCATAAGAGCTTCCTAAATTACCAATACTTGAAGCAATATTACCCATTGAACTACCTAATATCGATGGGAGTATGTTTAGTGCGTTATTCGAACTACCTTTAGCACCTATTAATCTATTTAATGCGTCACCAGCACCTGAACCACCTAATAGTGATTTCACAATCCCACCACCTAATCCAGCAAGTGTATTGTTACCAGATTGTACACCAGAACCACCCATCGCAACTGAAGATCCTGTACTAACTGAAGATGTCATTGATGCACCACCAGAACCCATACCACCAGCAGATTGTTGAGTACCAGCTTGTGCTACTGCACTCATTGAACTTGCTGGTGCTTTAGATGATTGTCCGGAATTATTGAGACGGTATATTCTCAATCCTCTACTACTATTGTATTGAATAGCACTTTCCCTAACCCCACCTTGCCCGTTGTTCACATTTTTAGAAGAAGACATATGGATTTGCATTCCATTCCCTGAAACAATTGCAATGTGTCGACTACTTGTACCCGAATCACCGTAACAAGCAAAATCTCCTGCTTGTTCACTTCCTGGATTTATTGCTTCACCATTTTGACTCAAATATCTAAATTGTGGATTTGTACTACCACCAAATTCGTTTGTTGGAATACCGAATGTATCTCTCACCATTTTCGCAACCCAAGAAGAACAATCCATTGACCCAGAGTCAGCTGTTCTACTACCCTTTTGTGAATATGTTAAATTCCCACCAACATATGATCTCGCATTGTCAACGAGATTCGACGAACCACTTATATTAGATCCACCAGCACCAACTGAACTAGATCCTCGGTATTGAGCCTTAGTAGGCATTGTTGTTGGTCTAAAATTACCCACAGAACGTTGGTCAGATTGAGCAGTCAATTTAGGGAATTTATAACCAGAGCCATATTTTCCACTCGCAGCAACACTACCGACTGAACTTGATTGACCACCCTTGACTAGAGTTCCAACCTTCATACCTTCATGTTGTGCCATAGCCTTAACAACTGCAAGAGCTTGAGCTTCCGACATTTGTCCCATAATAACATTACTACCAACTCCTGAATTTTTAACAACTTGATTTATATAACCATTTGTATCGTTTTCATGTTTTGGTGCATATCTCTTAATTGCATCAGAAAGAGTTAAATTTTTATAATTTTTACCCTTAGTTAGCATGTGTCCCTGAGCCTTATATCCAGCATCCATACTCGGGAAAATAGCGAATCTATCATCTCCACCAACTGCACCCAATCCTTTTGTATAGTCATTATACTCTAAATTTCCTGGATTGTTATTTCTCCAATTTCTATGCCCACCAAATTTAGTGTCTCCATTTGCATAGTGAATTTCTCTACCATTTTTAGTTTTTGTCATGGTAGCAGTTCCACCACCACCATCGTGATTAGCAACTGGTGATGAAGGAGACTTTGGACCAGATGGACTTGATGGACTTGGATGTGAATACCCACTACCACCACTAGAAGGTGAAATTCCAAATAAAGAGCCAACTGAATCCTTTATAGTTTGCCACATAGACTTTTCTTTTGGTTTCTCATCAGGAAAATCTTCACCTACTCCGAATTCTGAATTCGTCATTAACCTTTCTTTATTATTCTTAATTTTTAATTTAGAAGTCTTATTCGCTAGTATTAAATTCATTTTAGTTAATTGGGCAAGTACCTTTAACTGAGTTTCTTCTCTACTTGGACCTTCTCCATGAACTGAAAGACTAGAAGTTCCTGTAGCAAACCAATCAATATTAGATGAAATTCTATTATTCATGCTATTGGACGTTGATACACCACTGACGCCAATTTTATTAGATTTTGCTATGGAATTCGGTCTAACACTTAAGATCGGAGTTCCATTACCATTAAAATTGGATTTTCTAAGATCTTGTTGTGACTGTAATTGAGGAAAAGACATTACTTTATTTGTTTTGGTGCTGTAGTTAGAAGAACCTTCTTGAATAAATGGCGATATCATCATTCCAGTTATTCCTTTCTTTTCTACATCAACTACGTTTTCGATAATTTTCTTTGTAGCTTTTGCTTTCACCTTCCCAACTTCAATCAATCCACTCTTTATAGTCTTTTCAGCCAATTTATCATTTTCAGCATCAATATCATTTTTAAGTAAATTCGCGTCTATAGCAAGACTGAGTGGGATTCCAAGACCAGTAGCTCCTAGGAGACCACTCGCCATTTCTTGGGTTGCACCCCACCAATCACCTTCCATTGCTCTATCTGCGGCAAACGCTCCACCAGCGAAGAGTCCGAAGAATGGAATTTTCTTAGCACCACCCTTTGCCAGTGCTTTACCACCCAATTTAGCCATAACTTTACCACTAATTTTTGGTGCAACCGTCTTAGCAAGTGGTCCAGCACCATGTATTAATGCAGTCTCTGCCGCATATCCTGGCATATTATTTGTGGTGACTTCTTGTAATGCTTGTGAATATGATGTATTATCTTTCTGTTTTGGTACTGCAGTGTTCGCTTGTTCATGAGAATCGAATACATTACCGAATCCCCAATCATCAGTACCTCCCTCAGGACCACCACCAGAACTTGGCAACATGGTCGCAGCAGTAGCTCCTAACATAGCAAAATTTAATATTTTACCAAACTTACTACCACCAGCTCGACGTGGTCTATTTCTACCACCTCTATTCCTACCACCTAAAAAACCTTTGGCTGCTCCACCAGCCATCATTATCACTCCAGCCAATTTACCAAACATTCCGCCCATACCTTTGAGCATTTTTATACCAAATGATGTTAATTTCTTTCCAAACATCATACCAAGCCCAGTAGTTAATATATCAGATAACCAACCAGACTCTTCTTTCTTTCCACCTACTTTACCGAGAGATCCAGCCATTGAATTAAACTTAAGCATCTTGGAGTAAAATGCTTTAGTAATTCCCCATCTAGATTGATCCCTTTCTTCCATTTTATTTCTAGCGACTGTCTCTGTACTTTTTATATCTTTACTATTAATATTTAAATCTACTGCTGTTTCTTTTTGTACCTGAGTTTGAGTTTCTATAGCCTTAGCAACTTGAACTGAAGCTTTGTGGCTTTTCTTACTACTTTCCCTCTGAACTTTGGTCTGTTCCTTCGTTGCCTCAGTAGTTTCTTTGGTCGCCTTAATAGATTCCTTGTTCGAGTCTTCTGCACTTATTTTGATACCGTCTATGGCATCTTTTAAATTTATCTGATCACCGTCTGTTTTTGAAATTATACTAAGTAAAGATTTATTCAACGACTCATTGAGATCTTCATATAAACTCGCAGCAATTCTTTCTAACTCATTCCAATCTTTTTCAGACTTTTTACTAAGTTCTTCAATCGATGTAAAGTGTTCACTAATAAACTTATCATCTAATTTGGATGTTTCTTTCATAACAGTTGTTAAGTTTTTCATCATGACATCTGGTATGTTGAAAATGTTGTTAGAGAAATCGTCAACTACACCAACAATAATTTTATCTAGGTGTGTTCTGTTTTCGTTCCCACCCTTTTTAATTTCGATAGCCATATCCATTAATGCAACTTTTTGTTCTTCTAATAACCTATTATTTTCTATTCTAGCTTTTTCATCGTTTTTCTTTTGTTCTTTGTTGTCACTCATCCTAGTTTTTGTGCTTTCCAATAAAGCATCACCGACAACCCCGAAATTACTAGCAAATGAATTTATTAGACTATTGGATGAATCTTTAACTGAAGTTAATATTAACCCTTTAAATGTTTTAGAATCCTTAATTCTTTCATTTTCCATTTTTTCGAGTGCATCTTCTTGTAATTTAGCTCTCTTTATAATATCTTTCTTGGCGATATCAGATTTCTTTTCCAACGCAGCAGTTTTCTTCTGTTCACTTGTCATAGTAATTTGTTGATTTTTCTCTTGTCTCTCATTGGAATTTGCTATACGTTCCATTTGTTCAGATGATCTAGAATCTAATTTAGCTTGTTTAGCCTGATCTTTCTTTTTAACATCTCTTTCTTTGGAAATACTTTCTTTTTTACCTTTCTTCTCTGCTTTCTTAGATATTTTTAATTCTTTTAAATATCTTTCATACAATTTCTTTGTGTATGCACCCGTAACCGCAGCAAGATAATTCGATTGATCCATTCTCTTTCCAGAAATGAAAGAGTTTGGATTTAAACTTTTTATTGGTCTATATGTTGAGTTAGCGTTCTCAGTTTCTTGTAGTAATGATTCTAGAGTTTCAGACATTGTCTTCTGAGTCTTTGCACCAATATCCCTAATCTTCTTTTCTTTTTCCAATTCTCTTTTTGTTTTAGCCACTATATGCCTCCGTTTCTTTCTCCATGAAAGAAATTAAATTTTGCTCTATCATCATTACTTCTCCAAATTCCAATTTACTTAAATTAACTGGATCAATCCCCATTTTGTATGCCAAAATGGACTCTCTTTCCAAGAGAGTGTTTGCATCTATCTGTGGGACCAACGTGTTCGGTGATGTACTGAAAGGGTATATCGTGAACGTGTCCACAAACCTCCTCAGTTCCGTCCCCAGAACTTACCATATTTTTACACTTGAAATGTAAATCTTGCACACCATGGAATAGATAAACGTCTAACATTTCTAATATTTGTGTATCAGGTCCAACGAGGTGTTCTTTTATTAGTTTCTTATTTGTTTCGATATCGTTTCCAATTATACATCTAGATAAATATTTATCATCATCACCAACTTCGTTAAGCGTCAACATCTCTAGGAAATTTCCTATAGTGATCGGGTTGAAAGAAACTCTCTTTATCACGTTCACAACCTCATCTTTTTCATTCACTACTTCCATTGGGTGTCTAAGATCTATTGTAATAGGTAAATCAACCCTGATTTCTTCAAATAACAAATCGTTTGCAGTGAATGGTGAATTATTAAATTCTCCACACGCGTCACATTCAAAGTTCATGTTATACTCAATTTCACCAAATGTTGAAAGTTTTATCATTATTGTTAAATAATAAAAGTCATAGTAAGTGAGATCTTTCTTCGGGAACGATGTTTGTATCTTCCCAAGAAAAAACTCAATACTTGTTGGGTCACTGAGAGTTGAACCACTTAGAAATTTAGTTTCACCGAACGTGAGTGGTGTGTAATATATTTCTGAGTTTTTTGGGTATGAACCACCACCAGAAGGTAAATCTTCTTGGTCAATTTTAGAAATTGATGTTTGTGTGAATCTAATTGGTTCTACTTTAATTTCCTCAACTTCTTCCATTTTAATGTCTAAATCTTCAGCTGTTTTCTTGGCAGCTAGAGCTTCAGCGTATGTAACTGGTCTTAATCTTTTTTCCATCTTTATTTCCTTATCATTGTTATATTATGATTATTTAATTAAAGTAATTTTGGAATAAGGTTGTTTTAAGGAGTATTAGGGTATAATAGGGAAAGGAAGTTAGTTAGCCCACTTAAGTGAGCCACCAACTACTGTTAAACTCACGGAATACATCGGGATAGACCCATCTGAATCTCCATGAAATTGAATGTTGCCAGTTGGGTAAGCCCAAAC
>Ga0256824_10000036_pt1 | contig 45632 bp, 57 predicted proteins | sample CV67metaG_FD_191570 | JGI IMG/M metagenome (GOLD analysis project Ga0256824, IMG submission 191570) | Hydrothermal vent microbial communities from East Pacific Rise, Pacific Ocean - CV67 | ecosystem: Environmental > Aquatic > Marine > Hydrothermal vents | place: Pacific Ocean: East Pacific Rise...
CACGTACTTGCTTCATACCAAATGTCTCATCTGGATACTCAGAACCATCACGTTTCTTAGCCATTCTAGTTGTAAGTCCATTAGCACCTTGGAACCACATAGTCTCTCTCTTTGGATACTTAGACTTACCGTCTGTATATTCAATCGTAAGCCCTACTGCTTCACTTGATGCTGACTCTGTTACATATGCTACTGTAATTGCTACTGGATATAATCCACTTGGCGTACTAAAACTCGCTGCTTCTTCTTTGTTAATTGCTTCTGCTGCTTCTACCAACTCTGTGTTTACTGTAAAAAATTTTGCCATCTTATTTTCCTTTTCCAAATCTTAATTTGTTTTCGTGCGAGAGTCTAATGCTCAACGCTTCTTCATATGTATCATATCTGCCGATATATTTACGACAAATTGAAACCTCATACCGTCCACCCTTTAGTCGTATTCCACGATTCTTAGGATTACGGTTCCTTGCATTCATAGTTGGTGTTGTCTCTCTGAGATTATCCCATCTGTTGTTCCTAGCATCCCTGTCTATGTGGTCTACATACTCTGGTATGCTTCCCGTCATATACATAAATGCTAGTCTGTGAGCAGCAACTCTCTCGCCAGATATACGAATACGATAGTATCCATTAATGTGGTCTGAGCCTGTTGCTCCTGCTATTTTGCTATTGCGACCTTGCTTACTAGACAGCCAAGTGAATACACCAGTCAAAGGTTCATAATGAATTTCCTTTTTCACCTCTTCCTGGGTCATTTTCTTATCTTCTCTAGTATGTAGCCTAGGTCTGCTTTCTCTACTGAGTCTAGCTTCCGTGTTCTACTCTTTGCAAGCACTGTATCTGTTGGTTGCGTTCGCAATATACGTTCACCTTTATCATCTACTTCAAGATGCCATACAAAATCAAACAGTGGAGCCATCTTTGTACCTAACTTTTTACCTATCATAGATATGGATGCTACTTCCTTCATCTGTTTAATAACAGACTCCTCCAGTGCAGACATAAATATATTGTAACCCTTTAGGTCACGGAATGCTTTAACTAATGCAATCATTTCGCTCTGCGTTTCACCGTATAGCTTCAATGTATCCTGTCTACCAGAATATAGTTTGGGGTCATTCTTGAACTCTTTAAACATCATCTCACTAAGTTCAGTAAGTGAATCAATAAAGATGTTGTCGAATTTCTCCTGCATCTCCTTGGTTTGCATTGCTACAAACACACCGTGTAACTCCTCTAACTTGGTTGGCTCTACATATTGCAATTCAGCACCAGACTTCTCATCTAGGATTGATAACAATCCAGACTCAAACGAGATGACTAATGTCCTACTCATATCTAGTGTACTTGCTAGTGTAGTTTTACCTATACCTGCATCAGAGAAAATCAGTGCCTTAACACCATCGCTATGTATCGAATCTGCTTTTTTAATTTCAAGCATTCGTACTCCTTTCCTTGTTCTATTATAGAATCTCTATAATTTGAATAACATACAGTTTAGAGCCATGTCTGTGGGCTTTTACTACTTCTTACGCTTGATACTCTTTAAGATAGTACCTGCTAATTCTCTCTCTGGTAGAGGGTCTGCAATCTTAGAGTTTAATGCTCTAACTTTCTCCTCTACTACCTCATCACTAAGACCATCGTTCATCTTTAAGAGTGCAGCGTATCTGAATAGACTATTATTTCTATTACCATCCACTGTCTCTGCGATAAAAAATCTCTCGATACCCTCAACATTGTCATACTTTTCTAGCTTCTTATGTACATCTTTCGCCTTGGTTGTGTTTGGTAGACATGGTCCTATTTCAAACCTCTTTGTGCCCTTGGATGTCCAAGTTTCAGCCAAGGTATACGGATAATACAACCTGGCTGCATCAGTAGCATTCATATCTGCTGGAACACCTGTTAAATTTATTACATTTATCATAAACGACCTAAAGGTTTCAGCATCAAGCTCTATCTTTTTATCAGCCAAGAGTATTACTCTAAATCTCTCATTCACATCACCATTTTTTTCCTTCATATTGTTCTTGGTTGTAGATATAATACAACGATAGTCAGAGAAGAATGATTTAGCTACCTCAAAAGACATACCACCATCGACATCTAAAATAATTAAATCTTGACTCTCTTCATAATTTTCATTTGACCTCTTTCCGTCTTTGAATGTACCTGCAGAATAGTTATGTACTCCTGTAGTTACCTTGGTGAGGTCATCGAACTTACCAGTAATAGTTTCGTACCCATCACCCATAGATTTACTAACACTTATTGTAACATTATCTTCGTCCGTATTGGTCATACTGTTTATACCATACCGTATAGTATTTCCATGCTTCTTCGTGAAGATTATGTGACCTATTGTGTCAGCGTATTCCTCTGCAAACATTATTGCATCATCAACTGCTTTCATTGTGGTTGTATTCAATACTTTCTTTGCAAGCTCCTGTTTTGTAACAGGTACACTTGACTCAATAAGATAATGAACAAGCATTTCATGTGGTGCATGGTCTTCCATGAATGCTTGTGCATAAGCACCACACTTATCTGTAAACTCTATTGCACCCTCTACGTCACTAACTTCTACATTTTTATGACCTTCAAAGTATGCATACATTGCAGCCAAGCGTGACATCTTCCATGCCCTTCCACCCATCTCAGCTATGATTCCTTCTGGTGCTTCAACACCTATATATTTACGACCACACTCTTCATCATACTCGTAGTATCTATCTAGTGCATCTGGTGTCATAGATAAAGTAACTTCACCTTGGTCAAATACTTCTTTTATCTTACTTCTAAGCTTATCAAACTCATCCTCATTATTGGATGGTCTAAATCCAGAATCATATTTAGCCTTTGCTAGTGCATCAACCTCTTCTTTGCTAACTGATACTAAAAATGTACGTCTAGCGAGACCAGTAGCTAGTGCCCTAGATAACAACTCTTTCTCCTTGGATGCAGAGTGTACACCAACAGGTGAACCGTAAACTATTATGTTTGCTGGAACGCCATAAACAGAGGGGATAGGTTTGCCTCTATTAGACTTAGCTCCAGACTCACCCTTCTCCCAGGCTATAGTTATGTCAGAGAAGAATTCCACTGAACCAACATTGGATAACATATCCTGTATCTCTGGTATCTTTAGACACGATACTCCGTATCCAACAGTAGATATATTTACCCTGTTTTGCAAGAAGCCTTCTGGAGTAGCTCTCTGAAACTCAAACTCTGGCAGTGGAACTGCATCATCTGGGTTAGATGAATTGAATTTGGAATACCTCTTCGTTAGTTCAGATGAATACGCCATAGCTGCACCACTAAAACATTGCTTTGCTAAATCCACACTTCTATCTTTACCCTTACCCGATGGAGCTAGAGTAAGACCAAAGTAATTAACGAGGACACTGGAACCAGATATGGTACTATACTTTACTCTATTAATTGATGTGAATGCACCCATAAGATAGTGGATTGAATTCATTACTATCATTGGATGTATTCCTGGGTCTTCCTTATATATTAAATCAGATATTGCTTTGACTGCAGAATTCATCTAGTTCCTCCTTTAATTCTTTTACTGGTCTCATCATAAATACCATATTTCCAGTATTGATTTCTAATCCCAGGCTATCTTTGTAGGCTGTATAGTACTTTCCTTCTTCGGAGTAAGCAATTCCAACGTACCTTTCTGAGACAATCCAGACTGCTTCTCTTCCGTTTGCTTGTTTAAATTTATCTTGCACTCTTCTTTCCTTTTTATTTTTAACATTCTATATTTAGTACCATCCTGCGATACATATATCTTTTTTATATAGTTATTCTCAACCAAGTACTTCAATGCTACTTTTACTGTGGTGTCCCCTATTCCAGTAAGCACAACCAAGCGTGATACGCTAAGAGTAGTCATCAATGTCTTACCACTACAGTGATTTGCCATTACTATGTGTACTAAAAATGCTGATGAATTTGGAATAACTATTCCTGCAGCCTGAACGACTGGAAATAATTTACTTAACTTTGCAATGTTTACCTGAGTTTATTTATTTAAGTATTGGAAGAGGATGGGTCTCAAGCATCCTGCTCTGTTGTAAAATACTTAGAGGAGCTCAACCAAGTAAGACCTGATTGAATTCCGACAAGAGGCTTGAGACCCTCTAAATATTCGTTCCATATTGTACGTAATTATCCCTAAATTTTTTCTTAATTTTCTTGAGTAACCTTAATCAAAACTTAAATAGGGGGGTCCAAATCTGACCCCATAGGGGGGTCGGAATCCGACTACATACTACTCTCCTAAAGGAGAGAGGGTTTTTTACTTTTTTGTTTTATATGACGAGCTTCGCCCTTCGGGCTACGCTCGTATTATTTTTACTTCTTTACTTTGATACTTCTTACTACAATTTCTGGCTTTCTTAATAAGTCAATATCAGAATCCATTAAATCATACTTTCGTTGTAGTTCTTTCATATCTACATTACCTTTACGTTTATGCTCTGCTACTTCTAATAACTCAAACGTAAACCCTTGGCTGTGATATTGAAGCAATGCTTCTTTTGCAATCTTCATTCTTTCAGTGTATTCATCAACTACTTTCTTGGCTGCCATATAAGCACCCTCTGTTTCTACTGATTGAGCTTTCATATAATCATACTCTTGGTCTAGTGCTTCCATACGTTCTAATTCTTGTTCTGCTTTTAACTCTTCCATGATTGTCCTCCTAAGACGTTATCTCGAAACCAAGTGGGATAATTTCTTATTCCTCCAAATTTCTTTCCTTCTTTTAGCATCTTAGTCAATCGTGACCTAAGAGCACCTACACTCATCCAAGATATAGTCGGTGTAATACCTTCCATAATCCATTTAACCTTACTCATCTTATGCTCTTGGTTGTAAAAGCTCTCATAGAGCTCAGAAGCAGCCACTATAAGCTCTAAATGTGTTCGGGCATACCTGAACCTCCATAGCCTTGCTTTTTGGCTTGTAGCCTCTCCTGCGAAGATATGTTCTTTATCTAGTATTTCACGTTCAACTATGAAATCATGTGGATATACAGAATCCATATAGTCAATTACATTTTCTCTACATCTATATGTCTCCTCTTTAGCTTCCTTCTTGGTTGCATATACTATGAATGGTTCATTATATAAACCATGGTCAGTTGTGCTTCTACACATATCTAATATCAGTGCTCTATCACTAGATTCCTTGGTTGTTCGTAACACACGTCCAATCATTTGAGTATATAGAGAACGAATTTTAGTCGGTCTACAATTAATAATCACATTACAGTCTGGAAAATCCCAGCCTGTGGTTAATTTTCCCATACTGACTAGTACAGATATGTCATCCATAGACTTACCCTCAAATGCATCCATCATCAACTCATTACTCTTGGCTGTCTGTTTAGAGTGAACACTTCCAACAGAAACTCCATTTTCAGAGAACACTCTAGCTAATTCATCACATTGAGATATGCCACTAACAAATACTATAGCTTTCTTGCCACTTGCGTGCTCCATATAAGCCTCTACGACAGATTGTCGATACTCATCATTCCCAAGTAGGTCATCGAGCTCAGAATCACTGTAGTCACCAGATGTTTTTATGGCATCCAAGTCTATAGATTGACCTGCTTTACAGATAATTGTGTCTGCAGGCATCAGGAATCCAGAATCAGTCAAACTCTTAATATCAGTAAAACTACATAATTCATAGTCTTTCAATGCAACACCAAATCCATCGTATGGTGTAGCACTAGTACCCACGATTGCACTTGGCTGTACCTTAGCAATTAGCTTTTTGAATCGTTCACCTGATACTCCTATGTGTAATTCATCCTTGATAACTAAGTCTGCTTTGAAGTTAATCTTGGCTGCTCTCTTATCGAATGTTTGATCCATCCATATTTGTACTCGCTCATTTTCATCATAGCGTTCATCCATTCCTGACTTGAGTATGCTATGTTTGATACCCATAGCATCCAAGTGAGAAGATAACTGCATAACTAGTTTAGATATATTGACAGAGATGACTATTTTGTCTGAACTTCTTATTCTACATAGTTCAGCAATAATTACTGACTTACCAGCCCCAGTTTGGGCATCAATAGCTATACGAGTAGAACCAAATGCTAATGCACCTTCACAGTAATCAACTATTTCTTGTTGGTATGGACGTAGTTTCATCGTTTCATCTCCTCATACTCAATCATATATTTAGCATAGGCAACCAAGATTTCTGTGTCATAAAACATAAATGACAGTTCTTTTTCATCAATCGCTCTTTTGTATAGTTGTTTCAGTTCTGCAAGTTGTGTGCGTGTCATGTAACTCCTCCTTATATGCGTATATTTGTCCAACCAGTTCTACACCAGCACCTTTACTCTTTACTTTTATTCTTGTAATTAAAAACTCACTCCACAACTCAACATATACTGCATTAATAGCTTCGAGATTGAGTACAATCTCTGTGCTTCGCAGTATATCTTCGTCGCTTATATTCACGACCTACCCCATTTAAGACCTAGAGTCTTGGCTGTATCGTCACGTTTACGCTTACACACATGACTGTAATCACAATAGTAAGCACACTTAGAATCTACATACATTCCATCTTTTACAAATCGTGGCATCACATTCTCACACTTAGGTGGTAATTTGCTTGCATCGAGATACTCTTCTAACTCTTTAATCTTGGCTGCCATATATGCCTCAATCTCTTCTGTAGTCATGATATTACACTCGACTATTTGGTATGCAGATGCAGGATGAGTGGGCTTTACAGGGTCCCAGTCAGTGATGAAGCAATGAGCCTCAGCAGTGAAATCTCCTCCAAGCAACCAGTTGTATACAGCCATTTGAATGTTGATTCTGTGGTCTTTTTTGTTTGATTTGAAAGTGGCATATGCAGATGCACTCATCCCTTTCCAGTCAAATATTACATGGTCCATGTAATCAACCAAGTCAGTCTTACCATTAATCATGTAGTCATTAAGTGGACGTTCTACACGTTCCTCCTGCACAAATCTACCACTCTTGGTACTTGGATGTGACTTAAACATGTGCTCCATACCCATATGGAATATAGAGCCTATAGCTCCCCTTCCAAATGTACCTGGCTTAGGACTTTCAGTCGCAGCCAAGTAGAGTTCTAAAATATCTTTACTAAATGATGATGCAGAGATAGTCTTGGCTGCACGTACTCCATCATAAAATTTATACTTTGTTATATGTTCTCTAATCATGCTACATTCCTTGGGTTGGCGTCAAAATTAAGACACGCATTATCTATAAGATAATATATAAGCTCACTTGCATCTCCACGTACTGCAGACTTAGTGAACCATTTATTTAGTCCATTCGTATAGGACAGTGCTAGTGCAGGGTTCTTCTTAACAGCACGTTGCGTATATAGACCTATGACTTCTATACCATGTGCCTTCATGTCTTTCTGGTCTATATGCCCATCAGTAAGCTGTCCATCTGTTAATGCTACATTATAGTCTGCATGCTGTAATTCTTTCCATCGTAGACCCATGGTGTGCCTAAATCCTTCTCCACCGTTATGTGCAGATAATTTAGGTAGCAACTTTGGATTAATAGGAAGCTTCATTATAGCAGATGCTCCACTTGCACTAAGCATAAGATTGCCAGATACGACTCCTCGTAGAGCAAGTTTATTGATACAATTAATCACGTCTATTGCATCATCTATGTGGTATCCATTCATAGAGCCACTTGTATCTAAAATCAGATTCAACTCAAGATGTTTACCTCCTAGAGGTACTTTTGACTTATATATATTGTCACTAAGTTCACTAACCAGTGCTCTTGTATTTAGTCTCTTGGATGGGTTCTGTGATACCCGTGTACCAATACGACCAGCTAGTGTGTCATATAGAGCATCAGCCAAGGTGGTCATCTTCATGTCACGTTTATTCCATCCATCCATGTCTATACTGCGATAATCACTAAAGAAGTAATCCTTGGTTGTTTTAGTCATGTCACCTAATTCAAGTGTGTCATTCTCACCTTGGAACTCCTCGTCTTCCTCTTTTGGCTTATCTACAAAATCAGGGTCAGTATTGGCTTCCATTTTTCCATGTCCAACCTTTGATGCTTCGTTTGAGTCCTTCTCGTATGGCTCGTTTACTCTTCTATAGTATGTATTAGTAGTACTGCTTTGTTTATCTAGCATACCAGCCAAGTCTTCCACTGTATTATGTTTGTATACTAAATCACCAAAGTCAATATTCATTTGTGAACCAAGACTGTCTGCCCAATTATTATAATTAGACCTTGCTTTGCCCATAGTGGTCAATCTATCTAGCATGGACTTACCCCATGTACTGTCTGGTGTACTACCATTTGTGATAGAAGTACATAAGTCCATAAAGTCATTTGTTGCTGGGAAAACCTCTGCTGTACCACTTGGAACATGACATCCGTGAATGATTTGCTGTGCAGCAACAAGTGTATGACTAAGCATCTCTCTTGCGATATTCACTTTTTCTATGGGAAAATCTGGGTCATTAGGAGTACTTCCACTAACGATATCTTTAGCCTTACTATTCATGGCACTAACATCACATCTTTTTCTGATACTGTCACGGTCGCTACGTGCTACATATGCACCTCTCATAAGTTTCTTGAATCTATCATCACGCTCATCTATAGGTAGAGCCTCCAAGTGTTCCTCCATAGCTAGGCTATTTACATATATTTTACCATGGTTATTACTGGAATGATATGCAACAGGGGCCTCTATGCCTTCTATGTTCGTCCCCTCAATAGAGAGATTCGTACTCGTATTGTGTTTAAGACCCTTCACCTTCGTGAACGGACTAAATCCATTTAATACCATATCCACATTGGATTTGGATATAAGCTTCTTATAACGCTGATTGACACCCATCCCTGCGTATCTATCAACGTATCCGTGATCTATATCACCGAATAGGTTGAATTGCATTACGCTAACTCCTTCTCAATGATACCCTCAATGATACTGCTTTGCGTTTCATTTGGGTACCCATTTTGGTCATCTGTACACCATGTTGGGATTAGGTCTAAAGCAGCTTCCATAAGGTCATCTTTCTCAGAGAACTCTAAAATCTCAGCCAAGTGACGTAGGTTGATTAGCTTAGTAAGCTCTCCCGATTCCTTTAGTATATTGAATGACTTATATAGACCCATCAGTTTCTTAACCATCTTTTTGTCATGTCCATACTCTTTTGCCTTGGTTGCCAATATAGCAGCCATCTCTTTATCACCAGTGGTCTTAACAATGATACGGAATCTATCAGCTAGAGCCTCATCTACCTGGTCTACTGCGTATCCTGCACCTGCATTTGTAGTACCTACTACCCATAGCATATCTTTTGGCACTGTAAGCTTCTCAACACTTGCTATTGAGCGTCCATGCTCATCCACTTCAACACTATCTGCTTGGTTGGTGTCAAGAACAAAGTTCCCAGAACAGTCAGGTGAAATAGCTCCAACCAAGACATTTAGCTCACGCTTCGGTATTCTTAATGTCTCATCGATAAACAAGATTGTCTTTTTCCCCTTGGCTGCATTCCTAAATGCTTGTGTTAGTGGTCCATCTTTCCATACCAGGTTTCCACTATCAGTCTTAATATAGTAACCCAATAAGTCAGTTGCCTCCATACCTTCGTGTCCTCTAATATCTACAGAGTCTATATCAACAGACATATCAGCAATCATTTTAGTAACCATGTATGTCTTACCCTTTATGTTCTACAGCCCTCGTTACTTGGCTGTACGTTCTCTTATGAAACTGCTATACGTTCAACCGTATAGAACAGACTATATCTTCTTCCGTATTTTGTAAGAACATTCTCTGCATTGATTATGAAACAAATGGTCTTTTCGCTTAATCGCCTTATTACCACAGTCACATATGCATTCAAATGTACCACGATGTCCATATGTTATTACAGATAGCACTAGAAGCTTTCCGTGTTTACTATTTATCATAGCATCCATTTTAGCCCTAGCTTTTGACATTCTTTGGACTGTTGAGTTTATTTTCATATTCTCACTTCGTCCTGCTGCCATTGAGTGACGCATATTCTCTGACCCCGTTACCCATTCTAGGTTACTCACTTGGTTGTTTTCACCATTTGAGTCCTTGTGGTTTACCTGCTCTTTGCCTTTTGCACTCGGTATATAAGCTTGTGCTACCAAACGATGGACTTGAAATCTCCTAACTATCCCATTCTTTGATAACGATACCCTACGATAACTCGTATGGTTACGCTTAATAACCTCCTGCTTCAGCCACCTACTAGGTTTGCCATCTGTCGGAGTAGAGAACACTTGTCCCTCTTCTGTAATTTTATATAGACCTTCATAGTCTTTTATGTCTTTCATTGTCTTTCCTTTTTTTTCAAATTATACCCTTTTAGGTATTAAAGGAAAGACATACGGAGCACACTACTTCCATCCACTTGGATGTACGAGCCAATTGCTCTAGTCGTTGCACCTTACCTTATTATCGGTCTTGGCTCAGGATTACCTGTTCTAGGCTTCCCCTGAATTCAATGTGTTTTATTTAGAGAGCTTACGCTGCAATGGTGGCAATATGTAAAAAACCACCTTTTTCACCCTTTAGCAAGATGTGCTTCTTAAAGAAGTACTTAGCAAGCTTACCATCGGCAGAAGCTCCAGATGTACCTGCACGCATCTTATCGATTTGCTCAAGCATGACATCATACATCTTTTTGATTTCATCTTCATCAGCCTTTGTTGGTGTATAGCTAAACCAATTTTCTGTATCCACCTGATTGTTACTATTCATAATAGACTGTCTTACACTATCAGCCTTAGCAGGAGGGATTCCCTCTACTATTGCATCAATATGTTCATTGATGGTTGCATCGCTCATACTGTGGCTGCTAGATAGTATTCCTGGTACAGTATCAATAGCAACACTGTCTCCATTATAATAATATACGTTACGATTTGGGCTTGTTGTCATAGCGAATGGTGCTGAACTCGCTGATGCACTTTCTGTTAATATCATTGCTATTACTAATTTACCTGTGCTGTCTAATGTTACACTTTGTACTTTATTCATTTAATTCTCCTTGGAATGTTATTGAATCTTATTTGGTTTATATCTCTGGGCTGTCTACACATTAGTACAACCAAGTAACCTTGGCTGCACTCTCTATAGAACACCTAGTCCCTCAAAATGTAGTTTACCTCTAGTGGTAAATTTACTTGATATTGGGTCTCCATGCTTTTTTGCTTTGCTCTCAACTAATCCATGTCTCTTAGCTAGGTTGTATTCTTTTCGTGTACAGCTCTGCCTCTTTACTGCAGCTACTTTTCGTTCCTCTCTACAGTGAGTACAGTATGTACATCCTTTACGAGTAACACTGTTGTCGCATGTCTTGCACCTATTCTTCTTGGCTGGCTCTGCAATAATAGCCCTACATGCCTCACAGTGGTATCGCATTTTAGGCTCACACACAGTCTCATGACATCTTCTACATGTCTTAGGTTCAAGTGATCGATTCTCCCAATACTCCTTATTTAGAGCAGCCCTTCTTTCTAGCATACATTTGTCACTACAAAACTTCTTCCTATTTAGGTCGTATATTGGTTGCTCACATAATTTACAGTTTCTCATATCAATCCTTTATTTTATTGTCACTACACAGAAGTCGATAATTCCTTTTCAACCTCTGTGTACTGATAACAGTTGTGGGATACCCTCCCACTGTACCTATTAAGGCTCTAATTTTATCCGATAAACTTACATAGCATTATGTATTGTTTATTTGGTGAGGTACTCATAAACCAATAAAGACATACCTCCATTGTGTGACTAATTCAATAGTCTATACTCCAATGCATTTTAGTGTCTTGTGTGACAAACACTCACCAATAGACTCAGGAGTGCAATCCTATGTGAGTCTATCAGTCAATATAATGATGCTCAACTGTTATGCTGAGAGATTTTCGAGATGATTTTTGGAAGGGTTTACTCCCAATTACTACCGTAGGGTAGCCAATATCCATACAGCACATATAATAGTTCCACCTGCTATCCAACCAAAGGTTGTAATTGCATCTGCTTGTATCTGTGCTATCTCAATAGCTGTATTATTTAAGTCACTCATTTAATCTCTCTTAGGTAGAACCAACAATCATTAATATCATAAGGCTCTATTCTTCCCTTGTTATCTCTTACCATAGATAAGTCAATCTTGGGGTTATCCATATAATCATCTGCTTTCATAGCACTAAGTAATTCTGCGTCTGTTGGTTCATGTTTCCACGCAGTGATGTAATACTCTCCATGCTGCTCATAGTCATTTACCATCATTGTTAGCACAAACATTACTTCTTAACCTGCCCTAGTTCAGTATCATAAAACAAGTCAGTACATACAGGAGCAAACTTCTCTTCATCATTCATTGTATATCTAACCACTAATCCAATACCATGACTACACATAACTCTATCATCAGTACCTAGTACTAGTACTTGTGTACCTCCGTTAGCTTCTATAAACTTCTTAGCTTGATTGTGTTGGTGATAGCCTAAACCAAACAATAATGCACCTATTATTACTACAATTCCTACTACCCACTTTAGTACTTTAATCATCTTCTTATCCTTTTACTAGTTGATATGTAGCCACTATCACTACAGCTATGGTTAATACCAAGATTGCTGTAGTAGCCCATCTGATGTGCTTTTCTTGTCTATCGTGAATAGCTAACTGTCTTTCCATTTCTAGGTCGTTCATGTTATCTATGTAGTCAAGATACTCTGCTACTTCCATCTGTGTATGCTTTGGCTTATCCATTATTTACACCTCAGTAAAAATCCTAATACAGTCACAACTCCAAGTATCAATGCGATACCTATTGTAGTGTCCTGTTGTGTGTTGGCTATATATATAGCTGTGTGGTTTAGGTCGTATGCTTCCATCACGACCCTAGTTCTTTTAGTATCTTAGCTTTCACCTCATCAGGTATTTTATCCATGGATAATTCAGTTTGCTTACCATTCTTGTCTACACCCATAATTTTCATAGATGTCTCTGGTTCCAACTCTGTGATATATCTCCCTGTAGTCATTTTAGCCCATACCATTATTGATTGCTCGTCAAGTGCATTCTTTAGTATATACTCAACAAAGTACGATTGTTTTCCAAATGCTTTAGTATCAACCTCATCTGGACCTACTCCTAGTGCGATAGTAGACAATAGTGACTCTGCGAATGCTGTACGTTTAGCATGGTGAATCTTCTTCTCGTCATCACGTCTATCTCTAGTCAATGCGTTCATCAATGACATTAATGCTCTAAGCATACTAGTATCCTTGGCTGGTGCATCTGCAAATATCTCGTCAAATTCTTCTCTGTTGTGGTGTATTTTATATGTTAATTTCATTACGCAACCTTTATTGATAGTGTAGATACATCAGTACTTAGTGACTTAATCCAAGGCTTTAGGTCTCCCATAAACGTGTCAAATCCACTCTGTTTCAATACTTTCTCATACAAGTATGGATTCTTTGTATCAGCATCTTGTACTTCTAGTAATACTCTTACTGCTTCATAGTGTTCTGTGTTTGCCCAATTCTTTTTTACTTCATTCATAATTTTATCCTCCATGGATATTTATACGTGTTTTCTTTAAGTAGCATTCCCTCTAACCAACGAAGAGTCCATTAACTCCTCGATGCTTAGTTTCTCAATATAGCCCACAGTATTACAATAGACCATATGGATACAGTGCCCCATATAGCCCACTTACCTGTCTTGGCACTATTTGCAGCACCCATTCGTGTGAAATAGTTAGTTTCTCTCATTAATATGTTACCGTAAAGGTTTCACCATCACAAACTACGACACCATTGCCATAGTCGATACAGGTACCTGCACTCGCCATTGATGCAATAAGCACCATCATAATCACTATTTTCATTTAAAACTCCTTCTCATTTGTATTCTAGCACGTCTAGCTTTGTCATCACGCTCTTTTAGCTTATCTAGCCATTGACTTCTATACTTCATCATCAAACCTTCTCATTCTCTCATCTAGCTCTTCTTTGAAAGCTTTTTCTAGCTCTCTCTGCATTCTATATCTCATCACCATTCCTGGTACGAATAGATATAGTCCACACCCAATAAATATAATCCATAACGCTATCTTTATAATTTCCATAATCATCTCCTATAATTCAAATGAATGACCAAGGTACTCATTTGAACTAGCACCCTGCATAATATCTTCAAAATTTGACCCGTATGTATCTATTGGAGTGCTATGCATCTCTTCAATCTCAATACGAGCAAATTCTCTGATCTTAATATCTTCAAGCTGGTCATTCTCATGAGCCTTACCTGTACCTGTAATTTGTGCCCAACGCTTAGTCATCCACGGTAATGCCTCATAGAATGGCACTTCTTGCATACTCATATGTCTTGGCTGCACACTATTGCAATACCATAAACCACTATTAGTCTTAGCTACTACAACACTATGCATTACTTCACAATCTAATACATCACTCATATAACTCACATCACTCAAACTTACTATCATATTCTTATCTTGGTTGCTAGTTGTGCTCATATTTAAATCCTTTGTTTTTGATATGCGTATTTACCACACCCTGCTGAGAATAAAATTAAAGCATAAAAGTTTTTGTGTGAGGAACGAACGCAAAACCACGAAGTGGCTTGAGTTTTAGGATTTGATTTTAGTATCAGCTATTGGTGTGGTGAACTTGGCATAGCAAATACAAAAGGATTTTATTTATATGAAAGAGCTCAACTAGTGCAACCAAGATGAATATGCTCCACAACCACAATCAACAATACCCCGTGCCATTTTTTGTTCCCTCAATCCCTCTCGCTCTTCTCCAACCCTGGCAACCAAGACTCACTCAATATCAACATCAAAATAGGCACTCTCCGTCATGACACTAAACATAGCTATAGGCTGTATGTAACTTAAAAAGGAGAATTAACTCCTTTGCTAGAGAGCAAATCCTGCTGTGTTGATAGCTGTGCCTCTGCTCTTTAACCAATTTTTTAAGTCTTTAGTGTAAACCGTGAGACCATGGCTTCCAAGTAACTCTTTGTAGTAGTACTCATTTGCTGTGTCAAGCTCTTGCTCATCTAAGTGCTTAAAAGCTTTCTCGTAGTGTTCTTCGTTAGCCCATTGTATTTTAGTAGTTTCGTTCATGTTAGTCCTTTGTTATTTTGTATTTTTGGAACGAAGAGGTTGTGGTATATTTCTCTGGACTTACACTTAATGCAGAGCATTCAGTAGTAGAGTTCATAGAGCATATACCATCGTTCTATCGTCCACAAATACAGTAATGACAAGACAAGGACTGATATGCACGAAACCTATTAATACATTGGGTTGATGACGAACACACTGAGTAGCTTGGTGCACTTGGATGTGCTAGTGCTGACATAGATAGATGTGTACATACAGAGTTAGCTTGGATGCCATGGTTGATGTTTATGCTGATGTACTTATATTGGTTAATGAGTGGAGGTGCTGGTACTACATGGCAGTTGGTGTCTAGTTAAGGAGTTAATTTGTATTGTGTGTTTATGGGTTAGTGTGTGTGTCATGGCTCTTATAGGTATATGAAGAAATAACCTTAGCTTATAATACTTATCATATTTATATAATATCACACACTAATCACCACTCCCTCCTCCACCATAGATAGGTGACCCCATAGACCTATGCATGACCAAGTATGTATGCTGAGACCGTACTTTTATGCAACTATCACTGTATGGTATATAACTATGTCTATGGGGGAATCTCTAACTAGATATGGTATGGATAGCCCCTGATTTATATACATCCATTTTTGAACCATATAAGCTCAGGTTATACTACGCTTATGTATATACTCACTTCTTAACCACACCACCTCATATAGCACATCACCAAGAGCATCACCTGCTCGTACAGTAAGTGGTTTAGGGAAAGGCTCAAACCCAGCAGACCATGAGGACACAGTGTTGTTGGTGTGTATCTCACCAAGTAGATATCTTCGGTTTATAGTGTAAGACCTCATTGCAGAGAGTAGATTGAATATCCATACATATTTAAAGTTGTGAAATCCATGGTATCTACTTGGATGTGCGTTCATATATAGTAGTTTACCAGCTAAGTGTATATCTATGAGTTGGGAAGCTATTTGCCACTGGCTTTGCTTGGTTGCAGAAGTGTAATATTCCATGAATTTTTCGACTGTATATATATAATGGTTGTAATACTTGCCTCTAATGGGTGGATTTAGTAGCTGATATATGACCATATCAAAGAGTTCTGGTACTGGTTTTCGTAGGCATGTGGTTTTGAGACCATAGTCATCCAAGTCCTCCTTGGTTGGAGCCCTTAGATTCATTGGTCCATAGCGTTGCAAACTTAATCGTGTCATTATACTCATAACGATATGGTACAATAAACTTTAGGAGAATCAAAATGATACTAGCAGAAGAGATACTTGAACTATTGAAAAAGCGATATCCAAACACACTACCCTTGGTTGAAGTCCAGGCTTTTAGGCAGGGTGAGATGGTTGGTATTCAAAAAATAATCTACGAAATAGAGAAGGAAATAGAGAATGCAGGAAATAACAAGTAGGGCTCGATACCTATTTAATGAGCATGGATGGAGCGATGCAGACATAGATCGTGCAGTGAAAGAGTCGTCATATATTATAGATGAACACGATTATTGCATTATAGGTACACTAGGTACAGATGGGGTACATTGGTTGTATCCAGTATCTAGTGGTAATAAGTGGTGTCTATCTTTATGGAAAGAGGTGAAGCGTATCATCTTGGCTGAGGATAATGTGGTTATCCCTATGAATAAAAACATGGAGAAGGTAAAGCGTGCAGCCAAGAGATATAATGGGTATTTGCTAGATAATTTATATTTATTTGGTGATGAACTAAAAGGGATTAAAGAAGTCCCAGGAATAACACACTTAGGAGTGAGATAATGGCATTTTTACCAGCAATACTACCAGCACTAATAGGTGCAACAGTAGCAGTAGGTACGGCAGTGTATTCATCGAATAAAGCTAGTGATGCTGCAGACAAGCAAGCTAAGATTGCTAGTAGTAACAAAAAAGAGCGTATGGAGATAGAGCAAGCAAACTCTGATGCAGGAAGAGAACGTGCAAAGGGTGAGAATAAAGCAAAGAATATGCTTGATGACGAAGCAGCTAACGCACAAATAAGTGCAATGAATCGTGCTGCAGAGGGCGAGAAGTATGCACGTGACCAAGAGAAGCTATTGGCAACACAGCAAGCAGAGAACCAATACGCATCCAAGTTTAAACCTGGACAGGGTGGGCTCGGAGACGATACTGCAAGTGATTTTCTAGTACCAAAAGTGGCAGATGATACAGGTCTAGTGAGACAGGCTAGTGACAAAGGTGGTAATGGACTTATCGCACAACTTGGCTTTGGAGGCTAATGATGATGTACAGTGAACTAGGACCTAAAGAGTTCTATGATAAATACGTGACAGACAGAAAAGACTATGAGACACGTGGAGAAGAGTTTGCTAGATTAACTCTACCATATATACTACGTAAGGATGGTACGGACAAAGGTACTCCGTTTGACGATACTGTGGCTCAGTCCTACGGTGGTCGTCTAGTATCCACACTTAAATCAAAGATGGGTATGACACTCTTGCCAGCAAGTACGTCTTCTTTTAGATTTGTGCCTGACCAGGATGCATTCGAACAGATCATTGGGAGTGAAGACTCTGCTGCAATGGTGGAGATATACAAATCCTTGGCTGTAAGAACCAATCAAATTAACACCGAGATAGAGAGACAAGCCATACGAGAGTCACTATTTATGGTTATCTTAAATATGATGATCGTTGGGTCAGCTATCGTAGAGAAGAAAGAGAAGAAAGGGATTATCTTACATCCACTAAAGTCAATATCTGTAGACCTAGACAGCCAAGGTAATGCCATGGCAATGTGTTTTATGGAGAAGCTAAGTCGCTTACCAGAGGGCATAACTGTATCCGATGACGAAGATGAATATGAGTTGTACACATTTATTCACATGGATGATGAGGGTGAAGGATGGACAGTACGACAATCAGTAGGTGACGAAGATGTGGGTGATGAGCAAAAGTACAAAGAAGATACTTTGCCATACCAGTACCTTGGTTGGACTTGGGTGGCAGGTGACAAAATGCACCGTCCATATGTAGAGGATTATTTTAAAGACCTTGACCAGCTTAATAAGCTTGCAAAGGTACTGACTGATGGAGCTGTAATCGCAGCCAAGTCACTTATCTTTGTAGACCAGCGTGGAGGAAGAACACGAACCAAGGATGTAGCCAATAGCGACAATGGTGACGTTATGGATGGTAACGGAGAAGATGTAACAGCATTCCAACTAGGTAAAAATTATGACTTCCAAGTACCAATGGAACGTGAAGCAAATCTCAAGCGTGAGCTTGCAGCAGCCTTCCTAATGAATGAGTCTGCTACTAGAGATGCAGAGCGTGTAACGGCAGAGGAAATACAGTTCATGGCTAAGGAACTAGAAGAATCAAGCCTCTCTGGTATATACTCTATGATGGCAACCAAGTGGAGTAAGTGGATTGTCCGTATGATTATGGGTGAACTTAAGATTAAATTCGATGCAGTTGAGCCACAGATAATCACGGGACTAGATGCTTTAGGACGCAGCCAAGAAGCAAGGAGCCTAGATAATTATGTAGGACGATTAGTAAATCTTGAGATGCAAGAGTACTTAAACAAAGAGGCTTTAGCTCAGAAATATGCAGCACTTGAAGGTCTGGATATGACAGGGTTAATCAAAACACAAGAAGAAGTAGATTCAGCAAGACAGACACAACAGCAACAAATGATAGAACAACAGGCAGCTACAGCAGGAGCAGAAGCACTTGGTGCAACTGCAGGAGCAAACGCAGGTGGTGCAGCAGTACCACAACCACAACCACAACAATAAAAGGATTAAATATGGCAACAGTAAAAATGAGTATCGCACAATGGAACGCAAGAGAGAAAGCAATCAAAGAGGGTGACACAAAGAAGGCAGCAGCTATTCTTGACCTAGGTTTTCAACCAGAGTATGACGATTCACTCTTGGCTGCAACAGAAGCAGTAATTCTTGATGAAGTAGAATTATCGCCAGAGGATATCTTGGATGACGTGGCTGCAGGATTATCAAATAAAGAGATTTATGGGAAGTACGATATCTCGCCTAAAAAGTTATCTATGATTAAGAAGGAGGCTGAATAATGGCAGTTATGGATGCGACTACCGTAGTAGAAGAACAACCAACAGGTGAAGTAGCAGAAGTGGAAGCCCCTACGGGACTTCCTAGTGATAATGTGGAAGATGCAAAGACTCCATGGGAACGTGCCGTAGAGGATGGATATCTAAAAGCAGATAGCAAACAAGACCCTTATGAATTAGCGAAGGAATTAGCGAATGCCAACAAATACGTTCAAGAGGCGAATGCAGAGAAAGCGAAAGCAGGAAAAGCAGCTCAACAACAAGAAACACAAGAAGCAACACAAGCAGAAATCCTATCTATGGTTCCAGAATTTATGGAAAACGACATGCAACTTACTCCAGAGATGGAAACAAGAGCTACTGAACTAGGTATTGATATCAGAGACCTAAAGCTAGGTGCTATAGATTTTAGAGATAAAATAAATACAGCATATAGTGTAGTAGGTGGAAAAGAGAACTATACACAAATGATGGCAGATATGGCTCCAACTATGTCAGAGGAGCAGCGTAAGTCGTTTGATGCTGACCTAGGTGGAAATGCATCAGAGTGGGCAATTAAGGGACTATATGCAGAATGGAAAGCCAAGAACGGTACTCCAGCAGGCAGAATCGAAGGAAGAGTTGGTGGTAGTTCATCAGCTAAGCCGTACGAGAGTCAAGGTGAATTACTTAAGGACCTTACATATTTAAGGACTGCAGGTAAAGGCGACATGGCTGCAAGAGCCCTACATGAAAAGAGAAAGGCAGCTACGCCTGACGCAGTAGTTTACGGGAGATAAAAATGAATTCTTTTAGTCGAAAGAGAATACGAGGTGCAGTACTTGGGTTAGCAAAATGGCGTGCACACAGGAGACGAAGAGGTACAGACCATACACATCAATTTGTGCCAGGAACAGTGCCTAAAGTAAGAGGGTCAGAAACATCAGCCGATGGTGCAGCTCTACTTATTAAATTTGATAGACCAATGTCTATGACAGTTAATTTGCAGGATGCCATGATAGTAAAAATAGATGGCACAATGGTTAAGCCTGACCATGTATTGCAGGATGCAACCAAGTCACTATTAGCTCTACAGTACCCTGTGGATTTCTTTAAGCCTGGTCAAGTAATTACATGGGCATATGAAGATACGCATCCAACAGAGGAACTCAAAGGTGCAGAGGTTGGTGGTGTAGAAATAGACAATCAAACATATGCAGTAATCAATAAGACAACAGCTACACCTGTAGTTAAATCATCAGAGATATATGCCAATAATAATAAGCGTATCGTTGTAGAATGGGACCAGGAAATGATTGGGTCATCAGACATAAGATTCTCTATCTTTATTGCTATAGACGGTGGAGCACCTATATTACCAGAGACGGTAATATTCAACAAGGGTGGTGGTAAATTCTATATGATGCTGGTCATGACGAACCCCTTGTCTTTTGGTCAGAATATTGTATGGCACTATGACGACTCTACAAATGAGAGACTCTCAACCAAGGTGGGGAATCACGAAGCTACTGACGTACCACACGTAGTAGATAATCAACTAGCCTCAGAAGACATTAGTTATGACGGTACAGTAGATACAGATACAGATGGTACTAGATACCTAGTTAATAGTGTAGAACCTATAACTCATAAAGCACCTATGCATAGTGGAGAAGCTGTGACTCTAAGTGGTGACGGTAAGATAGAAGTACCTATTAATGCTACGTTGGGTGCACCAATGAGACTTGACCCACATGCCAAAACAAGAGAAGCAGGTAACACAGCTACACATACAGCTGGTGTATTTACTTTCCACCTAGAAACTGATACAACTTCTAACATCAACCCTAGTGCTAATTATATTGATACTTTTGTTGCTGATACAGTATACGACATTGAAGTGAAAGTAAATGTAACTAGTGGCAGCTGTTATCTTAGAGAGATACAAAAAGGTAAAGCTAACGGAGCACCTGGCTACCTACGTGTAGATAAAGTATTAGATGTAGGAGTTCATACATTCAATACAAGGGGTAACTTAAAAAGTAGTGGCTGGATTGGTGCAATGTTTGATGGCACTAAAAACTTTGATGCAGACTTTACGGTTGAGTTAAATGTTAGAAAAATTACAGCAACACAAGGCTCCGTAACAGTATTCGACCATGCAACTAAGACATTCACTCAACCTACATTACCTCTAGCTTCAACGTATACACTCAAAGATGGTACATTTGGTACAATCATTAAGCTAGATACTAATACCTTCTCACAAGCTGATTTAACAGCATTTACAGCTAGACCTGAGTTAGTACTAGAATGGAGTGCAGGTACAGCTACTATACCTAGTGCAATAGTTAAAGGTGCTAAAGATGTAGTATATAATGCTAAGGGTATGGCTTTACCTGTAGCGTTGGGTGCTGAGTTGGTAATGGATACAGAATTTGCAGATGCTTCTAAATGGAATTTATTAAATGGAGCAACACTAGCTAACGGTAAAGCAACACTAGATAAAACAGAAAAAGGTGTAGCATTATACCAAGCACCGACAGTACCTTATGATAATGCAAAGATGTATGAGTGGGAACTAACTGTAGAAGCTATAACAACTGGTAAAGTAATGGCTAGAATTGGTGGCTCTTATGGTGAGCCTATAACAACAGTAGGTATTCACAGTGGTACTTTTAGTGGTAGTGACACTCCAGTAGCCACTTATTTATTTGGTGATAAGTCTGATGCAGTAGTAACACATTATAGTATAAAAGAAATAACCTCACCAATGATACCAATAACAGGAACTCACACAACTACCAATACTTCACAGTTTGGTGTACAACAAATTAAAGTTGGTGCAGGAGCTATGAATGGTAAAGACGATGGTAGATATATACAGCTACCTCTCACTACTGGTGGTATGCACTTATTGAAAGTATGTACAACACTAATAGCAGGTACGGTAGATGCAGTGGTAGACACTCCATGTGCAGGTAACCCAGCACCACCAATCATCATAGAAGATGAAGCATTTGATATCATTGTAGGTACAGCTGGTGGAGATAATGGGTTTAGTGACGACTTAGCATTTGGTAGTTTACCTATTGATGTAGAGATAGACGGACACCCATTGACTACACTCTATGTAGACCACTCAAATAGATTACTATTTATGGACTTCACAGGAATGTTAGCTCCATGGAATGCAGCAACTATAAAGATTACTCTTGGTACTACAGGTCAAGAAGTAGAGCTATTATGGGATGTCGGATTAAAGATGTATGCAGTAGAGTCAGTAGCAGCCATGAATTACTTTACAGTGAATGACGGTACAGCACTAGGCTTTATTATTCATAGTCCAGACACAAGTGACGACATACTAGACTTGGATGGTGATGGTAACCCAGATACAGTCATATATGATGATAATGGTATTCTCATAACAGAGGATGCTGATAGCTTCGATATAGACTTGGATGGAGACGGTGTAGCTGATATATCGATACACAAATGAAAGTAGCACTAATATTAATGATGCTCCTATCTAGCTCATTTGGGCTAGAAGAGGACAAGCAGAAACATATCGGTGCTACAGCAGCAATATCACTATTCACTAGTGTGGTGGTAAGCCAATACGACTATACACCCACAGAGGTATTCTGGATAAGTCTAGGAACTGCACTAGCTGTAGGACTAGCAAAAGAACTTACTGATGATGAGTTTAGTGGTGGAGACTTGGCTGCTGATGCTCTAGGTGGAACACTAGGGGCAATACCGATGTTCGTAATATACAAATGGTAAGGAGATAAATAATGCCAGAGATACTACAGAAAGCAAACGGTGATACAGATTGGACAAAGCTCTTTATGGGCTTTGCCGTAGCCTTGGTTGTAATTATTCAACAGTTTCAGACTTATCACATAGCTGACCTAAAAGCACAAGCAGCTATCCAAGAGAGAGTGTTTATGCCTAAGGAGCGTGTACTGCGTAAAGAAGCAGAGGCACTAAAGCTTATGGACGTTATATCTGATAGGCTAGATAAGATAGAAGAACTACTAAAGGATATAAATGAAGCTAGATAAAGCAGGGCTAGAACTCATAAAGCACTTCGAGGGATATATGCATAAGGCATATCTCGATACAGCCCTAGTATGGACTGTAGGTTATGGTACGACTCACTTCAAATACCGTAAGGTAGGAGAGGGTGATTCACTATCCATGAAGACAGCATCACTCATACTTGAGTCACAGGTGAATGACCATTACTCCTTGGCTGTAGAGCATATGGTATCAGCCAAGATTAACCAGAACCAATTTGATGCTCTTGTGTCATTTGCCTATAATCTAGGTGTGAATGCACTACGGAAGTCTACACTGCTTAAATACCTCAACCAAGGTAAGTATAAGAAGGCAGCCAAGGAGTTCAAGAAATGGAAGTATGTGAAGGGTAAGCCTAGTAAAGGACTACTTTTTAGACGTAATGAAGAAGCTAAGTTATTCTTAGCCTAAAGGACAGATATGAGAAACATGATACTCTTGGTTGCTGTATTTGCATTCAGTGGATGCACTATCAGCAATGTAAGTATTAATACTGATTTCAATATGTTAGCGTTGAAATATAGTGAAGGTCAAGTAATAGGTGATGAACAGAAACCACGTCTATCAGGCGTTAAACCAATTTATTAGCAAGGAAGTAAAATGAAGAAATTAATAGTAGCACTCGTAGCAGTGTTTATGATGGTAGGATGCTTAGATGTATCTAGTGATGGTAATGGTTCAGGTAACGATTATAGCCATGAGAATGATAATAGAGACCAATCTATACATGATAGTAATGTAAGTGGCTCACATGGATATGGTGCAGATGAGTTTGATGGAGAAGTATCAGACGATATTCCAGAGGACAATGACCTTACTCCAGCAGAATGTAAGAGAGCAGGTGGATTTTATTGTACCTTAGAAAACAAATGTTTAAATGCAAATGATAGTGGTGGGACATGTCCAAACGCTAGATAAGTTACATTTAAGTCTTGGTTGTGTTATAATACAGCCAATGAGTCTTGTTGGATTAAACACCTGACAGGATAAAAGAATTACCTTCTAAAGCTTCTGAACTCCACTCGGAGAGGATGCCCTAAGTAAGGATTTTGAATTTGTCAGGAAAAAGACAACTCATAAAATCTTAATACAAAGGGTATATCATGGCATATACAGGAGCAAATGCAATCTTAAAAGGTGCAACAACAACAAACGATTTATCAAGAGACATTTATGTCGAAACACTAGAAGCGTTCAATAGACGTAACGTATTCATGGCATTAGTAATGAAGCAAACTATTGCATCAGGTAAAGCTGGACAATTCATTATCGGTGGAAAAACTGATGGTTCTGATACAGCAACTTACGCACGTGGTACTCAAATTGATATCACTGATACTGAATTGGATGAGAGAACAATCGTTCTTGAGAGACCAGTTTATGTAGCTAAACGTATTGACCAATTTGAAGAGAGAGTAGCACACTACGATGTACGTTCTCCAATTACTAATATGATGGGTGAAACACTCGCATATAAAGTAGATAAAAAAATTGCTGATACAGTATGGCTTGCATCACAAGGTCAAACACCGAACATTCCATTGGCTAGTAACCCTGGACCAAATGCAAACATTGTACTTCCAGCATTGACTACTCCAACAGCAATGGATAAAGGTGATCAACTAGCAGCAGCTATCTTTGATGCTAAAGCAGTACTTGAAGAGAATGATGACTATGGCGAAGCTGTAGCAGTTGTATCTCCACAAGACTATGGTTACTTAGTTCAGTCAGGTCAAGCAGTAAATGCTGACTATACTTCTGGTAATGGTGGTTATGATACAGGTACAATTATGCAAGTAGCTGGTGTGAGAATTTTATCATCTAACAACCTTAAGGGTACACTTGGTGCTGCAGCAACAGCAAAACTTAGAGGTCTAGTATTCACTATGGACTGTGCTGGAGTACTTGAGCTAATTGGCTTAAGAACCAACCAAGAAGATCAGATTGACTTCTTAGATTCTACGTTGATGACTGCTTACTACGCTATCGGGACTGGAGTCCTTCGTCCCGAGTCTGCAGTGGCGTTACTAGACGCTTAAGCCAACAAATGTTATAATGATTCCATCTTAAATAGAAGGAGTCATTATGACTACAAAAAAATGTTCTGCTTGTGGTGCAGAAAAAAACTTAACCACAGAGTTCTTTCAAAAACGTAAATCTTCAAGGGATGGATTTCTTGGGCGATGCAAAGTATGTGTAAACTCACTTACTCTACAGACTGACTTGTCTAAAAAAAGAGAGCATGAAAAGCTAACTGGATTTAGAGTATGCAAAGTATGTAGTGAAGAAAAACCGTTATCTAACTTTGGAAATGGTCAAAATATTAGGCTTACATGCTCAGAATGTACTAATGCTGTAAAAAGAGACCAAAGTGCAGTCCGTAGAAGAGCAGACCCAATGGAGTTCGCAGTAAAAGAGCGAGTAGTTAATGCAAGAAGTAGAGCTAGAAAAGAAGGCTTGGCTGCTGACATTGAATATAAAGACCTACTACCATTGCCTACTCATTGTCCAATATTTGGAATGGAGCTAGATTATCATGTAAAGCGTGGAGCGAGAAGAGAAAATTCAGCGACACTAGATAGAATAATTCCATCCAAGGGTTACTCAAAAGGGAATGTGGTAATAGTATCACACAAGGCTAATTACCTAAAGAAAGATTCTTCCCTTGAGGATTTAAAGAAGATAGTCGCCTACATAGAGAGGCACAATAAAGGAGCATAGATGGCATATGGAAAAAATGTAACAATCCCCAACTTTAGCAACGCAGTAGGACAAACACCAGCAGAACGCTGGAGATTCAGTACTCTCAACGATATGATGTTAGCTATAGACTTGGCTGGTATTGACTACAACGATAGTATCAATGACACCATAGAAGGACAACACGCACTAAGAATACTCACAGATGTGATGTATGAAGTAGAATCAGAAGGGTGGGAGTTCAATACACTTTCTGCACTAGAGATAACCTTGGATGCACAGGGTGGATACCAATTCGGTATTACTCAACCATTTCCACTAGAGGCACAGTATGTATTCTCCATAGTTGGACAGACAGATGACTTATTTATCAGCCAAGATGGCATAGTTAAAACACGTAATCTTGACCTGTCCATGGACGGAAAAGTACTAGGTGAGCCAAACGGAAAGATAACATTAAATAAGGTAATTATAGAGCTATGGCAGAATATGCATTTTAGCCTTACTCAATACGTGTCTGCCTTGGCTGTGGTTAGATACCAAGCTCTCATGGTTGGTGACATAGCTATACCATCATTTAGCAACCAAGATATACAGATGAAATATATGAAAGCGAGACGTGATGAGATACGTTCTGGTAAATATAATATATTGAATTCTACATATGGACAAGAGGTAAATAGGTAATGGCAAAGCTAGTAGCTAACTCCCATGGCTCTATGTATAATGGTGTTTCACAGCAACCACCACACATGCGTAGTAGCAGCCAAGTAGAGGAGTCGTATAACGCTAACCATAGTCTTGAGTATGGACTAATCAGAAGAGAGCCCCTTGAGCAACCTGATGGTAGTAGTGGCACTACTCCTATAATGTCCAATGTATACGATGAGTCATATAGCAATATGATTATTGATGGAAATTCTGTGTACCAGATAAATATCAATAATGGTATCCCTATGTTGGTGCAACTAAAACCATACTACAAGATACTTAGAGTAGGTGATGGCATAAGTATATCAACAGATGCATCATGGTATCTAAGTCAAAGAAGAGGCACATTCAAGAGAACTCAATTTGCAACAACAACCATTAAGAACACAACGCTTATTGCTAATGATGCAGTAATACCAAGAACGTACGAATCAGGTACCAATACGCACGATGACAGATATGCACTAGTATGGTTCAAGCATGCAGATGCAGCACTAGGAATAGATTACTGTATAACAATAGGTGGAAGAAAGTTCTGTACAGCAAGTAAGGATAGAAGTACTGATAATAAGTCTTATGGATGTCCAGGAACAGGAATAGGTGGTATACCAGCAGAGACGTATTACCCTATGCCAAACCCTCCAAATATTAGTGGTGGTGGTGTGATGTATGATGATGAGTTAAAAATACAAGTACGTCCAGGAACAACAACACCAGTATATGTATATGCACACAACTGGATGAGTGCAGGAGAGATATCATCATATCAAGCATATGTAGCAGCAATAGATGCAAGAAACATGGCTTTACAAGACCTGGGGAGAGCAAGGTCAAGAAGAATACAAACAGAGAATCAGCAAGATAAATTAGATGCATGGATTAGGCAAGATATAAAAGGTCCAACAACAACTGCTGATGCTGCACGTGATCTGTACACTCAGATTCGTGACGCTGGGTATATATGTTCAGTTAGTGGTTCTGTTTTATATGTAGATGCAAAAAAGAAGGATGTATATACAAGCGATTCCTTTGGTAATACTGCTATGGCATTATTTTACAGAGAAATACCAGGTGTAGAATTATTGCCACAGGAAGTACCATCAACATGGAAGCATCTAAAATTCAAAGTAAAACAAGAGACAACAGATGACAAGGCTGCATTTTGGGCTCACTGGAATGGTAGCATATGGGAAGAGACGCAAGCAGGAAGGCATGTGCTTGTAAGGGAGAAGACTATGCCTATAGAGATGAGGGTAGCATTCCACAATAATGGTTCAATAGCAAATGTAGTTATAGGGATAAGACAATGGGATGATAGAAAAGTAGGGGACACTAGCTCAAACCCTGGACCAAAGTTCTTTAATAGGTTGCCTATACGTGATATATTCTTCTATAGAAATAGACTAGGATTCTTAAGTGACGAGGGTATAACTATGAGTGAGTCTGGAGACCATAGTAATCTATGGAGAACTACAGCACTAACTACACTAGATAGTGACCCTATAGACTTTGTAGTATCAACCACCTCAAGTACATCACTAAGACATACAGTAATGAACCAGGATAAGGTATTTATCTTGGCTGACAACGTACAGTTTGTAATGGACGGTGGTGCAGTATTTAGTCCAAAATCAGTACGGGTGAACGAGGTATCGCACTACGTGCTCAACCTCGACATACAGCCAATAGTTACAGATAATAAGATAGTGTTTATGGGTGGTACAGATAAGAGTGCAATCGTATATGAATATGCATATAATGAATCACTCGGAATCGCAGAAGCGAATGCACTCACTGCACACGTGCCAGGATACATCCTTAATGACGTTAATTGCTTGGCTGCCTCTAATGAGGACAGTATGATATTTGTAGTTGCCTCTGACCATAGAGAGAGACTACTTCCTAGATATGGGGATGACACCACCATGTTCAGAGATATGTATGATGGGAGTGATTATTCAGACAGTGTAAATTATAGCCACGTTCAAGCGTATCCAGACAGAAAGATATTATATGTGTATAAATATGCAGATAGTGGAGGAAAGAAAGTACAGAGTGCCTGGTCTAAATGGAACTATAGAGGGTCTGTGTTGCAGGTGTCTGCTGCACATGGAATGCTATATATGGACATTGACCACGAGATAGACTTCGACCAAGAGTTCACAGTTATAGGTTCAGGTGAATGGCGTATGTCTGGAGACTGGAATCATCAAGGGATGTCGTGGAATATGACTAGGCACGACTATTTAACCAAAGCTCAACTACAGAGAAGGTTTGCAAGACAAGCACTTACACCACCTTTCATAGAAGGGGTAACTGGAGAATATGAGGTATCTACTAGTATTCTTGGTGATGACACAGCTATAATCCACGACTACAGAGACTTTGGTCAATTTGTGAATAGAACATTTGTGGATATAGGAGAGTTCGTATTTAAAGATAGAGCATCCAAGACATACACTGCAAGCAATTCTAAGTTGAAGTCACTAAGGATAAAGAGTGACCCAGGTTCACTTCACACTGTAATTATCAGGAACCAAGCAGACGGTACAGAGAGAGCTATATTACCACAGAGCAATAAGAAATTTAGTGGCATAGGACTAGCATCAAACTATTTTCTGTTTAATCTTGGTGAAACCAATGTAACAGGAAGAGATAGAGTTGCAGGACTAAAATTCGATGAGTCACCTATTTTAGATACACAACCAATAATAGGAGATGAAAGAGGAGAAGAGGTTGTTGCAGGAGGAGACTTGGTTGCAGGTTTTGATAGTGCACAAATAGCCAACCTAGGAAACAAGCAACCAATGTCACTAGTCAATAAGAAGCTACCTAACCTGTATGGAGTAGACGTACCTATTATGGTAGGAGGAAGAAGTGAAAGCACAAGGGTAATAATATCAAGTTTTTACAATAAAGATAGAGACTATGGATTCAGGATTCACGATATAATTCAGGAAGCAAAAGTAAATCAAAGATATAATTTATCATAAGGAGATAATATGTGGAAATCAAATGAGATAGTCCAGGGCGATTCAGGCTTGGTTGTATCCAATAAGTTAGATGCAGAATTTCAAAGAATACAGACAGAAGAGGCGAGGGTAGATGCATTATTTCAGACGTTAGACTATGCAGACCAAACGGACATGCTAGATAAAGCAGAAGAGAAAAAGATAGTAAGCCCAAAGGGGATGTGGTTCGTTCTTGACCCCCTAGTTAATAGATTTAACACAGTGGAAGAAGTGACATCTCACCTCAGCCAAGAGACATTCAATGGGGTATCGTGGATAAAGACAGATGTACTAATTGAATATACTGGTTCATATGTACCATTATCTAGATTATCTGATGGGAACTTCATAACAAAATCACATATTATGTCGCTAGAAGCAGGAATACTAGGTGAGGCACTACTCAAAGATGGTAGTACACCATTGCCAGTAGGGTATGTACCACCACTACCAGAGTCCGTAGTAAACAAAGGATATGTTGATGCACATGTGCTTACTTTGACAAAAAAGAGTAAGATGGAATATATAGAATTTCCAGGTGCATCCAATGGGGATACGGTATTTGCAGCAGACCTAGACGGAAAAGTTTTTGTTGTATATCTAAATGGTGTACTACAGAGAAGAGTAAAATATTCAGCACTTGCAGATAAGATTAGATTCAATGATCCACTTGAAGCAAATGATGAAGTAACTATACATATTACAGGAGAGATACTATGAGTCAAAAACAACCGATATACACATTCAATAGCTTGGCTGAAATAGGAATATTTGAAGTACCACTAGGCTCTATTGTTTCAGTTGTTACGACAGGGGATACATTTTCCCTGTCTGACAAGTCTGCCTTGGATGCAAGTTCAACTGTACAGGATGCTATAAATGCAGTGCAGAACAATACATTCAAATCAATAGCAGGTACACTAAATATTGCAGGTAGTGATACGGTAGCAAACATCCTTGCTAAACCACATACTACTATAGGTGAGACTTGGTTGGCTACCGATACAGGTACAGATAGTAGTGGTGTTGCTGTAGCCATAGGTGATGGTCTAATGGCTGATGGTTCAGCATGGAACAGTATTGGACCAATTAGGGGTCCAGCAGGAGCTACAGGGGCAACAGGTGGTAAGGGCGACAAAGGTCTAAAAGGTGATAAGGGAGACAGGGGTGACATCGGTCTAACTGGAGCTATTGGACCAACTGGTGCAGATAGCACGGTTCCTGGTCCAAATGGTGCAAAGGGAGACAAAGGAGACCAGGGGATACAAGGTTCAAAAGGAGATACTGGTGCTACAGGTGCAGATGGATTAGACGCAACTGTTGAATTTGCCAGCCAAGCAGAAACAGACCAAGGGCTGATAGATGACAAAGTTATATCACCTAAAACATTGGGTGCAGCAGGTAATATGCCTAGAGAGGATGGAAATGAATATATGACAGTATCCAATAATGGTGTTCGTAAGGACTCATATTGGATGCCATTTGTATCAAGTCCAGACGTAATAGCAGTAGATTTTACATTGCAGCCAGGGCAAAATGCATCAGTGGTGAGCCCAACGATAAATAACGGGGTTACAATAACTATTCCCGATGGAAGTAGCTTGGTGATACTATGACAACTATTTTAATAGATGGCACAGAGATGCTAGTAAATGGAAATCCTGTTGCTAGTCCATATACATTAGTTATAGGCTCAAAAACATACATACTCACTTTAGTGGGTACTAACATAGAAATGACAAAAGGATAATGAGATGGCAGATATTAAATTAAGAAGTGCAGCAGGTGGCAGCATTGCACTGACAGTAGACCCTACTTTGACCACAGATGAGACATTCGATATGACACAAGCAGAAGCAATAACGAGTGGTGGGAGTGAAGCTACTGGATATTGGGTTAAGTACCCTGACGGAACAATGATACAATATGGAATTAAGAATTATGGGTCAATGCCCATAACGGGTGCATGGGGGGCTCTATTTACTTCTGGAATGCAAGAAAAAGTATTTTTCCCGAAGACTTTTATTAGCCCACCATCATGTACAATGTCGGCAGGTGGGGCTGGAGTAAGCTATTTTATTTCACTAGAGGGTGTGACTGGCACAGATGGGAGTCAGGCCCCATATTTTCTTAGAGGTACATCTGGTACTGTGAATAGTTTGAATATGAGCTGGCAAGCAATAGGGAGATGGAGATGAGTAAGTTAAAAACAAACACACTAGAGACAATAGATGGAACAGTAAGTATAGACATTAAGGATATGGCTACAGCGTTCATTACTAGTGGTTCTAATGCTACTGGCTCATGGACAAGATTTCCAGACGGTACACAGATTACATATGTTTATGGATGGACAAGTCCATCTGGTTCAGGTGCGAGTTACGATTACCCTATATCATTTAAGCAGGGAAGTCACCCAACCCCACAAGTAAGTCACTATGGCAACACAATAGTCCCAACATATTATGGTCAGCCAGAGATTTCACCTACTAGTTCAAATCATTCAGTACTAAGAATACTGAAAACTAAATTTGATGGTACACCTAATATAGACGCTGTTAGATTTAACATCACAGCAATAGGTAGATGGAAGTAGAATTTATGCAGCCAAGTGTTCTTGGTTGTAGTAAGTGCTAACTGCATGAATAAAGGAGGATAGCATGACTGGAACAGATATGTACGCATACGGAAAAGTAGGTCTTGGAGCAGCATCAGATATATATGGTGCTTGGCAAACAGGACAAAACTATGAAGCTCAGACAGCAGCGTTTGAGCAGAACGAGAATCAAAAAACACAAGATATGTATTCATCATGGAACATTCAAGAGGGTGCTAGAGACCAGGCATTCTTTGGTGGAATACGTGCAGCAGATGCTCACTTGGCTGCAGGAAGAAGTAAACTTAAATCTATAGGTAAACAACTAGACTCAAATAATGAACAATTACTGATGCAGCATAATCTAGCATATGAACAATCAGCAGCAGTAGATGAGACAGTAGGCAACATGATGTCGAGGAACGCCATAGACAGCATGAAGGCAGAAGCCAGACTAAGAGCTAGTGCAGCAGGAACAGGGACATCTGGGGGGACTACAGCCATTGCTACAGTGGAAGCTGACTCAATAGAGATGTTTGACAATGCCGTGCTCATAGGTAGAGCAGAAGCTCAAAAACTCAACATACAAAGAAGACTATCTATGGATAGGCTGTCTGCAAGAAATAAGCAACTATATACAGCCAGTGGAATGAGTACAGTATTTAGCAGCACAAGTACATCAGCAGCATTCGCAAGAGGTCAAGCATCAACATATGCAGGGATTAGCGAATCAAGAAAGTCAGGGTATATATCATTTGACAAAGTGCAACCAAGAGAAACAGATACTTGGTTGGATTCAATGTTTGATGGGGCACAAAAATGGTACTCTGCAGGTGGAGATGATATGATAAGTGAGTTATTCAAAGAAGACAAGAAGACGGAAGCAGGAGCACAAGAATGAACAAGACACTAGACCAAACATCAAAAACACCAAACCAGACATATAGAACTAGTGAAGAAAATCAACAAGCATTCAGACCTAGATATGATCCACAGCAGTCAAAGACTACGGATGCATCAAGGGATGTAGAGTCCCTTATGGCATCCAAGGCATCTATGACGAAGCAAGAGCATGCAGTATCAGCAGGTATGGCAAAGAGAATGGCATCTGACCATCTTATGTCTCTAAATGATGATATTAACTTTATCAATGACAATATGGGTGACCTAGAATCTAGGGACACAGCCATACTAAAGTTGCAGTCGAGTATAGCAAGTACGGCAGGTGTAGCAGAAGGACTTAGTGGCGATACAGCTATGGCTTACGACCAAGCATACATAGGCTCTGCACGTAAAATGGCAGGAGGTGCCATATCAGCATGGAAGTCACAGCAAAAAGCAATAGATAAAGATGCAGTAGCACAGGAATTTCAGAGATTCCTGAACAGTTCTCATACTATGGATGGTGAGGCATCAGCCAACATACTACAGATATGGAAAGGTCGATTAGAAGGCATAGAACAAGGTGGTGGACAGAAGGCAGTAACAGAAGCAGCATCCAGTGTAGCAAAACAACTCTTGGTTGAGATGTCAGAAGACCCTTCTTTATCCAGCCAAGATAGACTAGATAGACTAAAAGGTAAAAGCCTTATGGGTCTAGCAGATATATCACCAGATGGAATGATTACCTATAATACAGATAACCACGAAGCGAATTATATATTATCTAAAGCACTTGGTCCTATTGTACTTGATCCAATAAAGGACAAAGCAACTAGGGACAAGACAGTATCGGCAGCAATGAAAGCATCATCCAAGAGTGCACTTGGACTACTAAAGAGAGAGCACACTGCAGTGCTTGCTAGATTTAATGCAACAGAAGATAAGGCAGAAAAAGCAAAACTCAAGACTCAACTAGATACCTTGGCTGCAGAAATGAAGGGATACGAACCAGCAGAAGTAAGTCAAACTTTTGTAGACAAACTAGTAAAAATAGAGTCGGTGGGGTCATATACTGCACACAATAAAAAGAGTGGAGCATACGGCAAGTATCAGTTTATGCCATCAACATTGAAAGAATACGCAAAGAAGACAGGTCAAACAATAGCAGAAGCTAGAACACCTAGTGGGCAAGATAAGATGTTTAAACGCTTTACAGAAGACAATGCTGCAGGATTATCTAAGCGTGGTTATATGGGCACTGAGCTAAATCTATGGATAGCACACAACCAAGGTCTAGGTGGCTTTGATGAGATTATGGGAACAGGACCACTATCAAAAAAGGCAGTCAGAAACATAAAGTCAAACCTGCCAACAGGGATGGATGCGACAAGAGAAAACTATATTAGTTACTGGGGTAGAAAGTTCTCTAATGGGCAACCAAGAACATCTACTGCAACAAGAGAAATATCTGAGTCTGCACTAGCAAAGGTAAAAGCAGGTCTTGCACAGAAAGGCTCTGATGACAAAACAAAGAAAACTGCTACATCCGATATGGATACAAACATCAAAAAAGGATACAAGGAACTCATAGAGCAAGCATCGATAGATGGTGATTATGAAGCAGTAAAAAAATATATGGAAGAAACGCAATCAGCATATTCAATTATGACTGGTGGTGATGTTTATTTTGACGATATAGATATGAAGACAGTAGCTAGATTAGAGAGAGAGTTCAATAAGGACTCCGACAAAAAACTATACGATGATGAGATGTCATCCATTATAGATGCAAAAATAGCAGGTGGTATGCCACAGAAGCAAGCTATAGAGGAAACTATGGACTTATATAGGGATAGATTAAAAGATAAAACCTTTGCAAGTATCAAGAGTGACATTCTATATAAGGATACAAAGTCTGGAATAGAGGAGAACACTGGACAGAATATAGTTCTATCAGATAGGGAAGCTATATCAATGTCAAGTCACCTTACTCCAGAAAACTTAAAGCAAGTAGCCTTGGCTGGAATGAATCTAAAGAGACCAGAAGACAGAATAGCAGTAATGGCAAAAGTAGATAAGTATCAAAAATCTATGCAGTATCAACTAGATTCAACATATTTTGCTGATATAGGAACTTACTCTATTGACATACCAAGACTATCACAAAAAGAAAAGACAGCATTCCTGGACAGAGAGTCATTTAAAATAAGTACACTATTCGACAATATGAGCAATAAGGTACTAGCTACTAGAAATAGTAGTACTAGACTTATGGGCGAGATATTGAATGGAACAACAGATATTCCAGTAGACAGCCAAGTGATAAAGCACTTTGTAAATAAAGAAATAGTGCAATACACAAATAGTCCAGAATCATTTATGGCTAAGTATGGTCAGAACGAAGAGGTACTAGGACACTCATCAGTCAAAGTAGCAATCAATGAATTGTCTATCAAAGACAAGAAGCTTGCAACCAAGTATAGTGCGTTCTCTATCTTGGCTAAGAATGCAAAAGATGCAGGAAAACAGGACATCTTTAATACACCAGAAGAAAGTGCATTATTTATGCACAAGCTAAATAATATACGAAGTAAGGAAAGCATTGAGGAATACGAATCAAACGATGCATACAAAGATTTCTTGTCAAAGTGGGAGAAATACCCAGGTGTTCAATACGAAGATAAGGAAGAAATACTAACCACTGCAGCAGCACTAGTCTTGGCTGGACAAGGGCAACTCCTTAACACCATCCAGGAGCAGGTATTCTCTAAATATACAAAAGTGAGAAAGCTAGGCGTAGATACAGCACAAGACGGAATATCTTTTATAGGTGCACTAAAAACAGACTATGCCTTCTATAGTAATGAAACACTCATTGATGTACTAAATAGGAACAGCAACGCTGACCTAGAGGATATCATTGTACAGGCTATAGCAAAAGACACAGGTAGGAGCTATAAGGACTCAGTGAAGTATATGGAAGGCATAGATAGTTCAGGTGCAACATTCACATATGACCCAGTATCCAAGGAATATTCGATAGTATTAGAAGACTCAAATAATCCAGGATTCAAAACAAGGATTCCATATATTCCTAATGAGCACATATCACGGTTAGGAACAGATGAAGACCCAAGACCAAAGAGGAGCTATAGATAATGGAAGAAGAACTAATATTAGACGACCCAGCAAGGGACTCCTTGGCTGGCTCTACGAGACAAGACCAAGTACTTGGATCACTAGATACCCCAACAGTAAAAGAAAAGGCAAGAGCATCATTTGAGACTTTTGTACCAGGTATGGCATCGTTAAATAGCAAGGGGTCTATATTTAGTCCAGACTACTATTTGTCAGAGAAAGACCTAGATAAGAGCTCAGATGAATTTAAAAAGTATGTAATGAGTGTACCTACAGAAGATAGACAGAATGTCTATAATCAGAACTCCACATATGCAGCCAAGTTAGCATCTGAATCCATAAATACAAAAAGAGACGCAGATAAAGTTATAGCCAAGATGGGTATAGCAGAGACAATCTTGGCTGCAACCTTAACTATGCCATTTGACCCAACTACATATGTATTTGGTGGAGCATACTCTAAAATTAGTGCAGCAAGAAAGATAGCAGGCACAAGCAGAAAGATGACAGTAGCTCATGATGCACTACTAGGTGCAACAGAGGCAGCAACCTCAGAGGCTCTTGTGCAGGCGTACTCAACCAAGGATGGTGGTGATGTAGCTATTGCCTTTGGAACAGCAGGAATACTAGCAGGTGGGGCATCAGGCATAGGTAATCTAATAGGACATATGTCAGCACCATCTATGGTAAAAAAGAAACTTGTGCAGGATATGGAAACACAGCCAGCATCAACCAAGCCTACTACTACAGATGAAATTGAATATGTAGATGAGGTCAATGCCATAAATACAAATAATATAAATCCAGACAGTATAGAAATCGATGTATCTAAAACAGCCAAGGTTATCAATGCAGTATTCGGATGGAAATTTACTTTATCTCCAGGTGCACAAATACAGAAGTTGTTTTATGGTTCCAAAAAAGGCACAGATGGTCACACATCAAAAGCAATAGCTCAAGTTGAAGCTATGAAGTACGACACACAAACTTTTGGTGTGACAGACAGCACAGGCAGACAGGATTTAACATCACCAGATAACGTATCTGACATCCAATATAACTTGGCTGGTATTATAGGTCAATCAGATATGGATTTAACCATAGCATACAGGAAAAGACTAGAGGAGTGGGAAGTAGACAAAAATGGACCTAAGCCTTCACGCTTCGATTTTGAAGTAGAAGTGGAATCCGTACGAAGCCAACTAGCACTCAAATACGAGACAGCCAAGGTTACTAACCGTAATATCATTGTCGAAGATGTAAAGCAAATGGAGTCTATAAAGCAGTCAGTAGAAAAAGAGCTATATGACACAGAGGTTTTACCCGATGGTACAGTTGAATATGTAGATAAACATATGGAAAAGATTGCACCATACAAAGACCAGAAGATTATAGACCAAGCATATGATGGCAAGCAAACTATGGATATAGAAGCAGAGAAGATTGCTGCAGAGCAAGCAGGTGTCTCAATAAAAACAGAACCAGAAATAGAGAAAACAAAAGCACAGCTTGACTATGAGGATGTAGTGAGAGAACAAGAGATAGATAAATTGGCTAGAGATGCAACACCGAACAGTGATATATCTCATCTTAGTGAACCAATGATGGATGCTATAACTGGTATAAATAGATACAGTTATGATATGGCAGAACAAGCAAAACTAGCAGGTATGGATAAGCGTAGTTCTTGGGACCCAGAAATGTATAGCCATAGAATGTACGACAAAGATGCCATAGCAAATGTTGAATATACAAAAGTGGTGGATGATTTCACAGAGGCTATATTGACAGGACCAAGAAGTCAAGCAGAAGGCAAATATATAGAAGTGGATTACAATAGTGTAAAGTCGTTCCCAGATGGAAGACTAGCTCAAAACAACAACGGAAAAATAGACATACTTGAGAATGTTTCAGCTCAAGATATTATCAACTATATGAGATTCGACAAAAGAACAAAGAGTATAACCAAGACATTCACTAAAGAACAAAAGAGATATGTCAATGAGTATATGAAGAACACTATGGGTATTGACTTGGATGCAGAACTAAGAGGACTCTCCGATGCAGAAGCAAAAGAGTTCCTTGCTCTTCACGAAAAAAGACACGATGCACAACGAGATAAGTATGGTGATGATTACACGAAAGAATATTACTCTGGAGACAGAAGTCTAGCAGAAGGTGGTAATGCAGAAAATAAATTCCTATCTAAGAGGGCAATAGAATTTGAAGCCGATGCAAATAGACAGGCACTCAAAGACTTAAAGAAGAATATGGCTGCTCGCTTGGCTGCTAAAAAAGAAGCACAAACTATAGTGAACAACATAAATAACAGTGGTAGTCTTAGAGATATTATGTTTCCACAAACAGCATCAACCAAGGCTCCATTAAAAAGAAGAAGTCTCAGTCTAAATACAGATAAGATTGCACCATACTTGAATACCAATGGGAGTGAAGTACGTCAGGGGTATCACTATCAAATGAAGGGTGAAATATCAACAAATAAAATGTTCAACACATCCAAGGTTGAGGAGTACATGAAGAACCTCGACCCACGTATAGTGGGAGAAGAACGAAAGTTACTAGAGACTATGTTTGAGACAGCACTAGGTTCAAGACAAATACCAAGTGATCCAGGTGCAGCATACAGAAGTATTACTAGAGACTTAAAGACATGGAACTACTTAACGGATGCAGGTGGATTTGCAAAATATGCAGTATCAGAATTGGGTGTAGCAGGTGCAAAACTTGGATTCAATAACGTGATGAGGGAGATGCCAGCAGCAGCCAAGATGGTAAGTGATATGTATTCTCTTAAAGACATAAATGCAAATACTCCAGAAGCAATTAGGACTAGAGAAATAATTAGGATGTCAGAAGCCTATGAAATATATAGCAATAAAAATAGAAGTGCTCTAGGAGACACCTCAGACCTCGATACTATGATGAAGAGTGGATATGATAGTCGTCTAGCTAATCGTGTTTCACAGAGCATGAGAGGTATGCAGGAGACTATGTTTAAGCTATCAGGATTAGAGGCAGCGACAGTATTTAGTAAACTCATATTACCAAGAGCATTTATGGGAAGACTCTTTGATAATATAGCAGCAGGGAAAGATGTATCTAAATCTCTAAAAAGGTGGGGTATAACAAAACAGGATATGGAAGGACTAAAAGCCATACTAGATAAAAATGGATGGGATAAAAATAAGCTTCAAGATTTTGCATTCGACAAATGGGAAGACCAGGTATTAGCTCATAAAATACAGATGGTTACGGGACGTATGTCTAGGGATGTAATTCTTAGACACGAATCTCTAAGAATCCCCTCTTGGATGACAGACGGTGATGGTTCAGCAATACTAGATTTAACTAAACAATTTATGTCCTTCAATATGATGTCTTACGACAAATTACTCTTGGCTGGGATGAATGACAATAAAGCAATGGCAGCAACAGGAATGATTGCCAGTGGTGCAATACTTGGATTATTTGCAACTATGCAAGAGAAACTACTTGTAGCTGCAGGAGTAAAAAATGAAGAGGATGCAATATTACCTACTAATGGAAATGCAGCCAAATTCTTTAGACAACTAGCGGTGAGACAATCGTATGCATCACTACCAGGAAGTGCAATGGAACTAGCAGGATTCTCTGATTGGGATGGTGGAGCATTTATGGGTAACTATACAACTGGGACAAGAGATATGTCAAAGTTTATAGGTGGTCCATCACTCAATAAAGCAAGTAATCTAATAGGGCATGGTTCTAAGTTTCTAGGAGACCCTTCTATAGAGGAAGGACTCAACATAGCTAAGGCTGTAGCACCAATGAATAACTTAATATGGTATGATTGGGCAGTAAAAGCAGGTATAAAGGCAACAGCAAATGACTAAACGAGAAAAGCTAGAAGAGTTAGACACCCTACTCTTGGCTGCCATGACGAAGGCACTCAAGGATGACAATACAGATGAGCTACGAGATTTAAACGTAGCAGTCACCTACCTGAAAAACAACCAAGTGATAACGCCTCCAGCAGAGAAATCAACTATGCACGATGAGATAGCAGGGCTAGTTAAGAAGACATAGGGTATAATTCTATATCATCATAAAGGATATAGAATGACAGAATTAATTAAAGACCTTGGAGTCCAAACAATAACCACAAGCACAGGCAGTAGCTACAGAAAATCAATGTGTGAGCTAAAGTGCGACTGTGGTAAAGTATGGACAGCCAAGACTGCAGACTTCAATGCTGGAAAGATACTTCGCTGTAAGTCTTGTGCTATAGCAAAAAGAAACAGAACTCACGGTGGAACAGGAACTAGACTATTTAGAACCTGGATGCACATGAAGGGTAGATGCTACTGCTCTAGTGACCACACCTACCCATCATACGGTGGTAGGGGCATATCAATACACACTCCTTGGCTGCTATCATTCGCTTCATTCAAGTCTTGGGCAACCAAGAATGGGTATAATGAGGACTTGACTATAGAAAGGATAGATGTAAATGGAAATTACGAACCAAGAAACTGTACCTGGATTCCAGCCTCCGAGCAAAGTAAAAACAGAAGACCCTCGTCCGAGTGGAAAAAAAGAAGATAAGGGATACAAGCTAGAAGAAATAGTAAATGACTTTCCAACCTTTACTATATATATGTTCGAGCAAATGGGATTGCCTCACCCCACAGAGGCACAAGTGGAGATTGCCAAATTTCTAGGCAACTCAGAATATCCAGATAAGATGCTATTAGCACTAAGAGGATTAGGCAAGAGTCTGTTCTCTCAAATGTATGTACTTTGGAGGCTATTAAGAAACAACAATGAACATATACTTGTTATCTCTGGGTCATCCAAGAGATCAAAAAACTTCACCAACTTCTGTCTGTCCATGATGAGAAGTGTACCACTACTCCAACACCTTGTTCCTAGAAGCGATCAGCGTAGAGCATCAGACCACTTTGATGTAAATGGTTCTAAGCCAAGCGACTCACCGAATCTATACGCAGCAGGAATAACGACAGGACTTGCAGGATTTCGTGCTACCATAATCGTATCTGACGACATCGAACAATCGACAAATTCACGTACTATTGAAGCACGTGCGACAATCACTCATTTCTTTAATGAGGCGATCAACCTATTAATCTCCGAGGGAGAAGAGAGACAGGGTGAGGTTATTATCCTTGGGACATATCAATCTACAGAGTCTATTTACATAGGTATAGAAACAGGTGGATACAAAGTATGTATCATACCTGCTCAATACCCAACCAAGAAGCATCGTTATGGTAAACGTATTGCACAATATATTCAGGACCGTATAGATAAAACACCAGAGATAGCTGGTGAAGCAGTTGATTCTCGCTTCCCACAATCTGTGCTCACTAAGCGTAAGATGAAGATTGGTAACTCAGCATTTCAACTTCAATATAACCTCGACCCTACTGACAGTGATGAGACAAAGTTCCCATTAAAACTACGGGACTTAATCATTACTGACATAGACAGCCAAGAGAATCCATTGAAGATAGGTTACTCATCTTTAAATAAGTTGTATAGTTTAAAACACAATGGGTTTACTACTGACTATTTCTCGACCCCTGGCTGGACCTCAGACGAGAGATCTCCGTTCACCTATGTGGTTATGTCTATTGACCCTTCTGGACGTGGTAATGATGAGACAGGTATCTCCATTGGTGGATTACTTAATGGTAAGATATTCCTAATGAAGAACACTGGTATCAAAGGTGGCTATGATGAAGAATCCTTCATGACGATTAAGTCGCTATGTAAATTATTCAGCGTAAACACCGTGGTAATCGAAAGCAACTTTGGTGATGGTGCATATCTAGCTATGTTACAACCATACCTGGATGACCAAGGAGTAGAGGAAGTTAGGTCTATTAAGCAAAAAGAATTGCGTATCATAGAAACACTTGAACCAATAATGAATCAACATAGACTCATCGTAGACACAAAAGTCTTCGAGGATGACATGGATGTCAAGGGTGAATACTCACTATCGTATCAACTCACTCACGTTACACGTGAAAGAGATTGTCTTCGACATGACGATAGACTGGATTCACTAGAAATGCTAATCTCTCATATGATGGAGTACTTGGCTGTGAATGAAGATAGAGGTCTTGCAAAACACCAGGCTGATGAAGATGATGAGCTCTTTAATAAATTAGAAGAAATGAATATGATTGGTGGAAGTAAACGTAGAAAGAAACCTAACTATGGTGACTCATACTAACTTCGCCCCTTACGGGGCTCAGTCAAATATACTCTATAGGGGAAAGTAAATGTGTTTTAACACATAAGCATTATTCCCCAAGTTCCCTTAGTAACTCATTATTATACTTGATTGCCTTTTCTACATCCAAGTACCTAGATAATAATTCTAAGTACTTAGACTGGTCAAACAGGACTTCTCTTGCAGCAAATGTTATTCGCTTTAGTAGCTCCTTGCCCTTAAGTATCTTGTACTTTATGGCACTCAAATAGTTCATAGCTAATAGCTCCTCTGGTTCTATGTCATATAAATGCAATGTACTTTTCATGGTAATGTCCTTGGCTGTTCAAAATCTGACTCTAATATTTCAACACTAATAGTATTGAATCCATTATAGCTTCTTATGGGTATCACGAATCCATGAGAATTGGTAACATACTTACCGTTACGGACTGGTACATGTATGCACCTCTCTGGATGCTTTAGATTATTGAGCTTAATGTATACTGTCTTCCCCATCTAGGACTCCTGTAAAATAAGTACCTGCAATATTTAGATTAAGACACTTCTCATCAAAGAGAGCACCACTCCTAAACTGTAAGTCCGTTTCGATATATGACATAGCTTTTTTAGTATTACACCATGCCACTATCTCCTTGGATGCCAACTCATAGCTGTCTTTTATAGAAGAACTACCTTCGTAGTCCTTCCACTTCAATTCCACCTCAACCATTCGTCTTGCATTCTTACGCATGCCAACCAAGGGCTTACGCTTCCGTTTGGTTAAGCATAGCTTTTTACCTATATAAAATGATCCATCTGTATAGTGGGTAACATAGACAAAGCCTATCTTCCCCTCTGGGAGCTCTGTGACAGGCTCTCCTTTATACGTCCAGTTCATTACAACACTCTGGGTTGCTAGGCATAGGCTCAAGCCCTGGTAATGGCTCAGTCATCTCTGGCTTATCCTCACCAAAAGTAATAGATGCAGTAACCTTACGCTCCTGTACTATATGTACTTCTCTTATGTCTCCGTATGCCATAAACTTATCACGAACATACGCCTCTATTGCTACTTCAATGTCTTCACGACTTAATATAATTCTTGCCATTATTCTACTTCCTTTAAATCTTCTTTTTTTAGACTAGGAATATTGTTATACCTAGACCATATAAATTGTAAACACGCCTCTTCATCTATTCCTGTAAAAAGAGACGGAACCTTCTTACCTGCAACCAAGAGATGTACGTCATACCATCCTCCATTCTTGGCTGTAAGAGTCCAGGTGTCACCACCTGCCTCTATACTACGCACCGAAGCCTCCAAATGCTGCTGCAGCTTCTTCTTTACCTGATGATGCACCTGGTTTAGATAGCTCACGGATATCCTTGGTTGGCTCTTTAGCTATAACACCTAAGAATTTAGATACATCCTGTGTTCTACCCCATGGGAATACTACACCTTCTGTATCTGTCTCACTTCTACCCACCCAAATGATGTTAGCTACGTTACGTGACTCAGTTTCTTCACTGTACTTATCTTCAAGTGTATCTTGTATGCCAACTACAAGTGTCTTACCTGTTAGGTCTGGGAATACCATTACGTCACGAAGACCATCTTTACCTTCAATCTTACCTGGCTCTGTTTCCATAGCTTCAAAATTAACACCAACTACTGCACATAATCCACGTACTTGCTTCATACCAAATGTCTCATCTGGATACTCAGAACCATCACGTTTCTTAGCCATTCTAGTTGTAAGTCCATTAGCACCTTGGAACCACATAGTCTCTCTCTTTGGATACTTAGACTTTCCGTCTGTATATTCAATAGTAAGCCCTACTGCTTCACTTGATGCTGACTCTGTTACATATGCTACTGTAATTGCTACTGGATATAATCCACTTGGTGTACTGAAACTTGCTGCTTCTTCTTTGTTAATTGCTTCTGCTGCTTCTACTAATGTGTTATCTACTTTAAAAAATGCCATCTTATTTTCCTTTAATTATCGAGAGGATACGACCTAAGTCTGCCTCTTCTTTATTCTCTAGCTTGCGACTACGACTCTTTGCTTCAAATGTACTGCCTGGCTGCGTGTACAATGCACGCTTGCCATCATCGTCTGATGTCATATAGAATATGAAATCAAAAAGACTTAACATCTTGTTACCGAGCTTCTGTCCTACCATGCTCGGACGGCTACACTCTTTCATGTTTTTTACATATGTTTCTGAGAGAGCTGTCATGAATATGTTATATCCAGCCAAGTCTCTAAACGCTTTAGAAATAGTTACCATTTCTTCTTGCGTAATCATATATAATTTCATGTTGTCTTGCATTCCCTTATAAACCTTGGGGTCTGCCTTCACTGTTGCCAGCACCAACTCACTGATCTCACTAAGAGAGTCAATGAAAATATTGTCAAACTTCGATTGATATTCTGGTTTCAATAACTCAGCATAAATCTCATTCAACTCCTTGAGAGTAGTAACATTCACGTATTGTAAATCTTCCATGCCTGGCTCATCGAGTAAACTCAATAGACCTGACTCAAAAGAAATAATCAGTGTACGCTTAGGGTCAAGGGTACTAGCTAAGGTAGTCTTACCTGTACCTGCAGTCCCATAAATCAAACACTTGACTCCACCAACGTGAATATCTTTAGCACCTAATATTTCCATAGGTGACTCCTTTCATAAGGACTGATATATTATCGTGTCCTAGTGTACTTTTAGAGCCATTACTCCTGGGCTTTTACTACTTCTTACGCTTGATACTTTTCAGAATAGTACCTGCTAATTCTCTCTCTGGCAGAGGGTCTGCAATCTTAGAGTTTAATGCTCTGACTTTCTCCTCTACTACCTCATCACTAAGACCATCGTTCATCTTTAAGAGTGCAGCGTATCTAAATAGACTGTTATTTCTATTACCATCCACTGTCTCTGCGATAAAAAAT
>Ga0256824_10000037_pt1 | contig 43394 bp, 42 predicted proteins | sample CV67metaG_FD_191570 | JGI IMG/M metagenome (GOLD analysis project Ga0256824, IMG submission 191570) | Hydrothermal vent microbial communities from East Pacific Rise, Pacific Ocean - CV67 | ecosystem: Environmental > Aquatic > Marine > Hydrothermal vents | place: Pacific Ocean: East Pacific Rise...
GAAGAATCAGCTTATAATCTACCTGCACAATATGATGACCACAGAGATTCTAAGGCCTTTATAGGTTGGGATGGTGTGGCACTGTTTAGTGAAGATGTAGATGTAATCCGTTTAGCGATGGAATATGCTGCACAATATCAAGAGTATTCTGAAGCATGTGGAAGATGTGCACCTGGTAGATGGGGTGGACAGATTTTATATGACCAATTAGATAAAATTGCTCGTGGTGAAGGTGCTGTTGCTATCCCAAAATTTGCTGCTAGTAGAACAGATGCTGTTATAGCTAAAACTCGTTCAGATATATCTTCCATAAGAGCTGCTATTGTTACAGAAAGACAAAGTAGACTGATTCGAGGTGAAAAAAATTATATTAGTCAGCTTCATACAGATGGTAGTAGCACATTTTTTGACACTAATGGTTCAAATCAATTGTTAATGTATGGTATAAAAGCTATAGATAAAGATGAACATTGGCAAACTTCTGTAGGAAGCAAAGGTTCAGATGTAAAAATATATACCTTTAAAATTTTAGATACAGATGTAGATTTTGAGTACAATAGTACAGTAGGAACATTTGATTGTAACCATACTGCTAAGTATTGTTCAGATTTCACTGAATAGAATCTTCATCTTTCTACTTTTCCCCAACCTTGAGAAGATACTTTTTATCAGGTTTAAAGTTATATTTTAGAGTTTGGACTTTAGTCCAATTCTCTTGTTGGACTAAAGTCCAAGCCCCTTATTTTAATATTTTGCTATTTTTAGAGGTGTCCTTAAGTTTCTAAACTTGTAGTTTAGTTCTAGTTTTTTAGTGTTACTATTTGTGATGTTTCCATTTTCTTCTCTTTTTTCTTCTTTTTTTTAAACCAGATTCTGATATAGTGCAAGTAACTGTTTTTTCTAGTAGTATTTGGTAATATTTTAACATTTATGTTAGTATTTTTAAATACTAAAAAACAAATATATCTTAAAACTATGTTTTTATACACAACATAGTTTTTAACAAAAGGTAGGTTATATGGAACATGTTGTTACAGCAAACCCGTATTTTGGAGTCTTTGTACTCTTTGTTATAACATTTGGTGCTTTTACAGCTACAACGATGGCTGCTCGTTGGGCAAGTCGTTCTCTAGCTGCTAAAGATAGTGAAAAGATTAAACTATCTGTTTATGAGTGTGGACCAGAAGTTACAAGTCAACCAAATAGAATCTCTCCTCAATTTTATTTATTTGCACTTCTGTTTTTACTTTTTGATGTAGAGATTGTGTTTATGTTCCCATGGGCAGTAGACTTTAAACTTTTAGGTTGGTTTGGTTTTATTGAGATGGTAATGTTTATAGTACTATTAACAATTGGTTTTGTATATGCGTGGAAAAAAGGAGCACTAGAATGGCACAACATAAAGTAAATTATACACAAGATGGTGGTTTACCAGTAGCACTTACGAGTATAGACAAAATAGCAAACTGGGGTCGCTCAAACTCACTATGGGCAATGACTTATGGTCTTGCTTGTTGTGGTATTGAGATGATGGCAGCAGGTGCTTCAAGATACGATTTTGACCGTTTCGGTACAATTTTTAGAGCTTCTCCTAGACAATCAGATGTTATGATTGTTGCTGGAACTCTTACTAAAAAACACTCAGAGTTCATAAAAAGACTTTATGACCAAATGACAGAACCAAGATGGGTTATCTCTATGGGTTCATGTGCTAACACTGGTGGTATGTTTAACACTTATGCTACTGTTCAAGGTGTAGATAGAATCATCCCTGTTGATTTGTACTTACCAGGTTGCGCACCTCGTCCTGAAACTCTTCAATATGGAGTTATGTTACTACAAAAAAAGATTCGTGCTAACAAAGCAAGTAGAGCACAAAAACCAAAAAGGTTGATGTAATGAGAGCTTATACACCTAAAGATAATGTTCAAAAAAAAGCTTACTATACTGACAGATATTATGTAGCACCTCAAGTTCCTAAACAAGAGGTAGAATCTGATGAAGTTTTTAGTGCTGATTTAGAGGCTATTAAAGCTAAATTTGAAGTAAAAGAATCTTATATTCAAGTTGGGCAGATGGTAGTTTACATTAATGCTAAAGATATTTATGGTGTTCTTGAACTTATGAAAGATGAGTTAGAATATACTCAACTTTCAGAGTTAAGTGCCATAGATTGGTTAGCTAAAGATAACACTTTTGAAATTTTCTATCAAACATTAAGTATGAACAAAAGAAAAAGAATCCGTGTTAAATACTTCATAGAAAATGGTCAAGCTGTTGATTCTGTTGAAAAACTTTTCCGTTCTGCTGACTGGAGTGAAAGAGAGATGTTCGATATGTTCGGTATTGAAGCAAATGGACACCCTTTTATGAAAAGAATCTTAATGCCTTACGACTGGAAAGGTCATCCACTTCGTAAAACTTACCCACTTCAAGGTGATGAGTTCGCAGCATGGTATGAGGTAGATAAAATCTACGGTAAAGAGGCAAGAGAAGAGATAGGACCTGAGATTCGTGATACTGCTAGAGTAGACCGTTACGATTCTGAGAGATTTGCTCGTTTAGGTCATGAAGTTCCTAAAGGTACAGAGATAACAGGTGATGAACCTAAAAATGAACAAAGCTACCAAGAAGATGGTGGTGTGTTCTTAATTAAAAAATTTGATAAAGAGTCATCAGTAATTGTTGATGACCCTCAAAGATAAGGTGGTATAAGATATGGCACAAGTAAAAAATAGATTAACACCATTTTTTGAAAATATTACTTATGATAGAGATGATAATGAATTAGTTCTTAACTTCGGTCCTCAGCACCCGTCTGCTCATGGTCAGTTAAGATTAATGCTTCACCTTCAACAAGAGCAAATTGTAAAAGCTCATCCAGATGTTGGTTACCTTCACCGTGGTATGGAGAAGATGGCTGAAAATATGATTTATAACGAGTTTATGCCAACAACTGACCGTATGGATTATATAGCTTCATCTTCAAATAACTACGGTTTTGCTTTAGCTGTTGAGAGACTTGTAGGTTTAGAAGTTCCTCGCCGTGCTAAGGTAATTCGTATGATGCTTTTAGAGATTAACCGTCTTATGTCTCACCTTTTTTGGTTAGCTACAACAGCACTAGATATTGGTGCTATGACTGTTTTCCTTTATGCTTTCCGTGAGAGAGAGTACCTTATGGATATTATAGAGGGTTATTGTGGTGCTAGACTTACACACTCTGCGATTCGTATTGGTGGTGTTCCTTTAGATATTCAAGATAGCTTTTTACACCAACTTAGAGTATTTTTAAGAAAATTACCTGATAACATTAAAGATTATGAAGATTTACTAGATACAAATAGAATCTGGTTAATGAGAATGGAAGAGGTTGGAACTATTTCTAAGGAAATGGCACTTTCATGGGGTTGTACTGGTCCAATGCTTAGAGCTTCAGGTGTTGCTTGGGATATCCGTAAAGAAGAGCCGTATGAGTTATATGATGAAGTAGAGTTCAATGTTCCTTGGTCAGATAAAGGTGATAACTTCGCTCGTTACCGTGTTTATATGGAAGAGATGAGAGAGTCTGCTAAGATTCTTTACCAAACAATAGATATGTATGAGAAATGTGTAAAAGATGGTCAAACAGAATTAATGGCTCACGCTCCTAAGTATGTTTCTGCTCCTAAGTTAGATATTATGACTCAAAATTACTCTTTGATGCAACACTTTGTGTTAGTAACTCAAGGTATGAGACCACCAGTTGGTGAAGTTTATGTAGCTACTGAATCACCAAAAGGTGAACTTGGTTTTTACATTAACTCTCAAGGTGGACCATACCCATACAGACTAAAACTTCGTGCTCCATCATTTTGGCACACAGGAATCTTAACTGACCTTTTACCAGGGCATTATATTCCTGATGTTGTTTCTATTATTGGTACTACAAACATTGTATTTGGAGAGGTGGACAGATAATGAAAAGATATGATTTAAGACACTTAAAAGATAACTTTGAACCTAGAATGAAAGAGATTTTAGATACTCATAAAGTTGGTGAAGTTGCGATTTTTTTATTTGAAATTGGTGATTTTTCACCAATTCAAAAATCAGCAGACTTAGTAAAAGAATCTGGTTATGAGTTACTGAACTCTTTAAAATTCAACGAAGTCGATTGGACTATCGTAACAAAAAGATAGGGATTATTTTATGAGTAAAGTCTATTTTTCTACTTGGAATGGTGAACTAATTAACAATGTTGGTAAACCTGAAGAAGAGTGGGAAGAATCAGCTTATAATCTACCTGCACAATATGATGACCACAGAGATTCTAAGGCCTTTATAGGTTGGGATGGTGTGGCACTGTTTAGTGAAGATGTAGATGTAATCCGTTTAGCAATGGAATATGCTGCACAATATCAAGAGTATTCTGAAGCATGTGGAAGATGTGCACCTGGTAGATGGGGTGGACAGATTTTATATGACCAATTAGATAAAATTGCTCGTGGTGAAGGTGCTGTTGCTGATTTGAATCACTTAAAAGAGATTGGTAAAAGTATGCAAATTACTTCAAAATGTGAGATTGGAAAAACTGTTCCAAACCCTATTCTTGATTTAATGAACCACTTTGAAGATGAATTTATGGATTGTATTAACAATCAAAAAGAATCTAAACATTATAGAGAAAGTATAGGTTATATTGCTAAGATAACTGCTCCTTGTAGTGATGCTTGTCCTGCTCATGTTGATATTCCAGGATATATTGAGGGTGTTAGAGACTTAAGATTTGATGATTCACTTGAAGCTACTCGTCAAACTATGCCTTTAGCTCATGTTTGTGGTCGTGTTTGTCCCCATCCATGTGAAGATGCTTGTCGTAGAACAAATGTTGATTCTCCTATATCTATTATGGAATTAAAAAGAATCGGTGCTGATTATGAAACTGACCATAATCTTGGATTCTTTCATCCTATGAAAAAGAAAAAACCAACAGGAAAAAAAGTAGCTGTTATTGGTGCTGGTCCTGCTGGTTTAACAACTGCTTATTATTTAGCTGCTGATGGTGTGGAAGTTGATGTTTATGAAGAGTTACCCGTTCTAGGTGGTGAGGTTACTGTTGGAGTTCCAGAGTACCGTATGCCTTGGGCTAAATATCTTCAAGATATAGAGTGTGTTAAAGATATGGGTGTAAACTTCATAACAAACCACAAAGTTACAGCTGATGAGATGAGAGCTTTTGAAAAAGATTATGATGCTACTATGATAGCTTCAGGAACTAGACTCTCTAAGAAAGTTAGATGTGAAAATGAAAGAGCTGAGATAACTGGTTACTGGGGTGCTATTGACTTTCTTGACCGTATAAATTTATATGAAAAATTTGATATAAAACTAACAGAGCCACAGAAAAAAGAGTACAACATAGATTCTGATTTTGTTGATTTAACAGGTAAAACTGTTGCTTGTGTTGGTGGTGGTTTTACATCTATGGATGTTGTTCGTTGTTCTATCCGTGCTGGAGCTAAAAGAGTTGTTATGATTTACCGTCGTGATGAGAAAACTATTATCCGTAATACAACTTATGAAGAGTATCACGAAGCTGTTGAAGAGGGTGTAGAGTTTATTTTCCACTCGGCAGTAGCTAAGATAAATGATGAAAATGATGTTTTAAAATCTCTTGATATTGACAAATTTGAGTTAGTTCCAGACCCAAATGGTGGTCGCGCTCAACTTGTAAAAATTGAGGGTGCTACTGAAACTATACAGTTTGATTATCTAATCCCTGCTGTTTCACAAAGTGCAGAATGGAGTCATTTACCTGAAGAGTGGAATTTAGATATGACATCTTGGGGTACACTTCAAACAAATGGTAAAGACTATATGACATCTCGTAAAGGAGTTTTTGCTTCTGGAGATTGTGAATATGGTCCTATGACTATTGTTAATGCTGTTGGTCAAGCTAAGCGTGGAGCTTCTGTTATGAGTAGATATATTCATGATGGTGAAATTAGCTTAACTGATGATGAGATTATGGAAGACCATCTTCGTAAACTAAAAGTTTATGATAAAAAAGAGAAAGTAACTGGTTGGTTACCAGGTCTTCCTCGTCAAAATAGTGAAGTACTTGAAACTGAAATAAGAAAATACAACAATGAAGAGGTAAACTTCGGTTTTACTCAAGAAGAAGCTATTGATGAAGCAAATCGCTGTATGAGATGTTACTATATAGCTATGGTTCAGGCATAAGGGGCTATGATGGAAAAATTGATAAATTTTAAAATTAATGGTCGTGATGTAGTAGCTAAAAAAGGTGATACAGTTTTAGATATAGCTCGTAAAGAAAATATCTATATCCCAACTATGTGTCATCTACCAAAAGCATCACCAAATGCTTCTTGTAGAATGTGTGTTGTTGAAGCTAAAAATGTCGATGGTTTTATACTTAGTTGTAACACTCCACCTGTAGAGGGTGCTGAGTTTACAACAGATAGTGAAGCACTTTTTAAAGAGCGACAAAATATTATGAAACTTTACAATGTAAACCACCCTTTACAATGTGGAGTTTGTGATAAATCTGGTGAGTGTGATTTACAAAATAAAACTTTAGAATTTGGTGTAGCAGAACAAAGCTTTGCTGTAAAAGACCAAGCTCGTAAAAAGAAAAAATGGGGTGTTCATACTTATGACCCATCTCTTTGTATATTATGTGAAAAATGTACAACTGTTTGTAATGAAATAGTTGGTAGTGAAGCACTTTTCATTAAACCAGGTGGGTATAAATCTCACATAGAGATAGATTTGAAAAAATGTATTCAATGTGGTGAGTGTATATCTGTTTGTCCTGTTGGAGCTATGGCATCTACTGAATTTAAATACACTTCAAATGCTTGGGAACTTACAAAAGTACCATCTAGTTGTTCTCACTGTTCTAGTGCTTGTTCACTTAACTATGAATCAAAAGATGGAATTATAAGAAGAGTTACTAATGAATCTGATTTTTCATCACTTTGTGGTGCTGGTAGATTTGGATTTGATTTTGAAAATAATGTTAAAGAGAAAGATGAAGTTAGTTTTACTAAAGCTATTGAATCGTTTAGAGAAGCAAAAAATGTTATTTTTACTTCAAACATTACAAATGAAGAGGCTTACATACTAAATGAGCTTAAGAAAAAGCTAGGATTTAACCTTGTAAATGAAGAGGCTAAAAAATACCAAGAATTTATAAATAGCTTTTCTCAAACATCAGGTTCTTCACTTTACAGTGCAACTATAGATGATGTTAAAGATAGTGATTATGTTATAAGTGTTGGTTGTTCAATCTCTAGTGATAATCCTATGGTTAAGTTCGCACTTTCTCAAGCTGTTGGTTACAACAAAGCATTTGTTGCTAGTGTTCATCCAGTAGAGGAAACAGTTATATCTAATGTTGTATCTTTGTTTATTAAAAATGAAGTTGGTAGTGAAGAAGCAGCTCTTGCTATGATAGCAGAAGCTTTTGTAGAAGATAAATCATCTCAAAAAGAGTTTTTTGATTCTCTTGATTTTGGATATTTAAGTGGTGAAAGTAATATTTCTGAAGAGGAGATAGCAACTTTAAAACAAAAATATGCAAGAAAAAAGAAACCAGTTCTTATAATTGGTGAAGATATTATTAACCATAGTAGAGCAAACAATATTGCTAAAATCGCTGGGTTTATAGAAAAAAATACATCATTTAAAGTTCTTATAATTCCACCTGTTACAAATACTCTAGGTGTTAGTCTAATCTGTAACTTAGATGAAAAACAAGATGGTTTTAGTGTTGGTTACAATGTTAAAGCAGATTTTACACTTAGTGCAAAAGGTGAGGGTGATTTAGATATGCCAGCACTTAATCAGCAAGAGGGTACATTTGTAAACATAGATAAAGATTTAGTAGTTTTAAATAGTGGTGTAGCTTATCATGGTTATGTGTTAAACGATATTGCTAATGAACTAGGATTGAAAGCTCAAAATACTATTGACTATACTTCAAAACTTGGTTTTAAAGATGTAGAGTTTGATGACTTAGATAATTATTTTGATAATGTTGGTAACTCTTATAGAGGTTATAAAATAGAATCTAAATCTAATTCTAATGATGTGAAAATTGAAGAGGTTGAAGAGCTTGGAGAATATAACGGTAGTGTTATATACGCGAGAAATCCACTAAATCAATTTAGCCCTTTTACAAGAGATTGTAAACAACTTAATACTAAGCTTGATTTAATAGGTTCTAAACAGTTTGCAACAGCTGCTAGAATCAAATCTGGTGATAATGTAAAATTTAGTGTAAATGGTATTGAATATACAAGACATTTTCATATAGATATACATATGAAAGGTACAATAGCATATAACCCTATCTTTGATACGGATGCTAAAACTTCAAAATATCGATACAATCAAGTTAAAATAGAGGTGATAAATGGGTAAAGATATTACTATAAATATTGATGGAAAAGAGATAAAAACACAAGAGGGCGAGTTTATACTTAATGCTGCTCGTGCAAATGATATTTTTATTCCTGCAATTTGTTATTTAACAAGATGTTCTCCGACTTTAGCTTGTCGTATCTGTCTTGTTGAGGCTGATGGGAAACAAGTTTATGCTTGTAATGCTAAGTCTAAAGATGGTATGAATATAACTACTTCAACTGAAAATATTGAGACTGAACGCCGTGCGATTATGGAGGTTTACGATGTAAATCATCCTCTTCAATGTGGTGTTTGTGACCAATCAGGTGAATGTGAACTACAAAACTATACTTTAGAGTTAGGTGTAGATTCTCAAAGTTATGCTGTTAAAGATGTAGCTAGAGTAGCACAAGATTGGGGTCATCTTCGTTACGACCCAGCATTATGTATAGTTTGTGAAAGATGTTCAACTGCTTGTAAAGATATGATTGGTGATAACTCTTTAAAAACTATTCCTCGTGGTGCTGATGCTCTTGATGCTGACTACAAAGCAAATATGCCTAAAGATGCTTATGCTATGTGGAACAAGCTTAACAAGTCAGTTATTGGATTAACATCTGGTGGCGATATGTTAGATTGTACATCTTGTGGTGAGTGTGCTGCTGTTTGTCCAGTTGGTGCTTTAGTTGATTCACACTTTATGTATAAATCAAATGCTTGGGAATTAAAACAGATTCCAGCTACTTGTGGACATTGTTCTGCTGGTTGTCAAATAACTTATGATGTTAAACATACAAGCATTGAGAATCCTGAAAATAAAATTTACCGTGTTATGAACGAATGGAACTATGTTTCACTTTGTGGTGCTGGTAGATACGGATTTGATTACCAAAATAGTGATGTTAAAAAAGATGAAGAATCTTTTGCTAAAGCTATTGAATCATTCAAAAAAGCAGATACAATTAAATTTACTTCAACTATCACAAATGAAGAAGCATTAATCTTAGAGAAACTAAAAGAGAAATTTGGTTATAAACTTGTAAATAACGAAGCTAAATCTTTCCAAACTTTCTTACAAAATTATTCTGAAGTTAGTGGTAGTAAACTTTATGGTAGTGACCTTAAAGAGATGGCAAACAGTAGTTTTATTGTTTCTGTTGGTACAGCTATAAAAACAGATAACCCTAATGCTAGATATGCTTTAAATAACTCTGTAACTGTAAACAAAGGTGCTGGTCTTTACTTCCACCCTGTTAGTGACCCAATTATAGATGGTTTAAATAAAAACATTGTAACTATTAAACATAAAGCACTTCAAGAGGAGATAGTTTTATATCTAATCTTAGACCTATTTGCTGACAAAAAAGCTTTACCATCTGATGTAGTTGATTATTTAGCTTCATTTCACTCTATGAAAACTATTACTGTAACTGAAACAATTAAAGAGAAAGTTGTTGAGATAGTTAAAGAGATGAAAGTTAATGAAGAGACTGGTGAAGAGGAAGAGGTTGAAGTAGAAAAATCTAAAATGGTTCCTAAAAAAGTTTCTAAAGAGGTTGAGGTAGATGACAATAAACTTTTAGAGTTAGTTGGTACTGATGCTAAATTTAGTGAAACTTTAGAAAAATTACTAAAGAAAAAAGATACTTTCTCATTAGTAGTTGGAGCAGATTTATATAACCATCCAAACTCTAAAAACTTAGCTCGTTTAGTAGCATTAATAGAAAAATACTCTAAATTTGAGATAGTTATGATTCCTACTCTTACAAATACTTTAGGTGTAGCACTTATAAATGAGTTAAGTGATTCAGAGGGTAATTACTCAATAGGGTATAATACTAAAGGTGATTTCACATTATCAGCTCTTGGAGATGGTGATTTAGATATGCCAGCTATAAATCAACAAGAGGGTACTTTAACAAGTATTAACAAAAGAGTAAATCCTACTAATGTAGCTATTGGTTATGGTGGTTATGAGTTAAACGATATCGCTAATGCTTTAGGTTTAGAATCTAATAATACTATAGACTATACAGCTAAATTACCAGTAGAGAAAGGTTTTGAATCTCAAAAATTTGATGATTTACCAAACCACTATACAAATGCTGGTGAAGAGATGAGAGGGTACACTTTAACTAATATTTCTGTTGAAGTATCTAATGATGAGTCTGTTTCTAAAATTGACGATTCTTTAGTATTGGAAAATCAACTAATTTATCTTGCGAATCCTGTAAGACAATTTAACGATTTTACAAACAAAACTACGAATCTTGATGAGGTAAGTGGAATCTATATGAGTGAAGAGTTTTTAAATAACTCAGATTTTAATGTAGGTGATAGTGTTAAAGTTAAAAGTGAATATGGCGAATTGATTGCTAATGTTATAAGTGATAATAAAATCGCTGGAGATATTGTAATATTACCAACTTTTGATTCTAAATTAAATTCAGAGGCTCTGTTTAGTGGTTATCGCTTTGCTAATGCTTCGATAGAAAAGGTGTAGTATATGGAAACAGGATTTTTAATAGAAACGATAATTAAAGTCGTTGTTATTTTACTTGTGTTCTCTGCTTTAGCAGGTATAGGAACATACTTCGAGAGAAAAGTTTTAGCATTTATGCAAAGAAGACTTGGACCTATGAATGTTGGTCCTTATGGGATGTTACAGTTCGGTGCTGATGCAATTAAACTATTTACTAAAGAGGATATTATCCCATCTGGTGTAGTTGCTCCTATCTTTAAAATAGCTCCAGTTATTACAGCTGCTACTGCTTTTATGGCAGCAGCTGCGATACCGTTTTTACCTGAATTTACAGTTTTTGGATACACAGTTCATCCAATAGTTTCAGATATTAATGTTGGTATTTTATATATTCTTGGTGTTATGGGTGTTGGTCTTTATGGTCCACTTCTAGGTGGTATGGCTTCAGCAAATAAATTTGCTTTACTTTCATCTGCTCGTGCTGCGGCTGTATTTATCTCTTATGAGGTAGTTACTGGTTTATCAATTTTAGCTCCAATTATGTTAGTTGGTTCATTATCTTTAATAGATTTCAATGAGTACCAAGCTGGTGGCATTACAGACTGGATTGTTTGGTCTCAACCTGTTGCTTTTGTACTGTTTTGGATTGCTGCTTTTGCTGAAACTGGTCGTACACCATTTCACTTAATTGCTAATGACCATGAGATTATTGATGGTTTTGGTACTGAGTATTCTGGTATGAGATGGGGTCTTTTCTTCATTGGTGAGTATGCGAATATGTTCTTTATATCATTTGTAATACCTTTACTTTTCTTAGGTGGTTATGGTGATGGTAGTTTCTTAGGTGCTATGGGACTTTTAGCTAAAGTTTCATTTTTCTTTTTCTTTTTCTTATGGACAAGAGCAGCATGGCCAGATGTTAGACCAGATCAACTTATGTGGTTATGTTGGAAAGTTCTTATGCCAATAGCAGTACTTAATATTTTAATAACTGCAATAGTAATTATCTAAGGGGTGATGATGAATAACGAGAAATTTAATAACAGAGATGTTTCTGATGACTATTTTTTAGTTGATATTGAAGATTATCCTACTGAACCGTGGGATAAGTTTAAAAGAGTTATAAAAAGAAGTTTAAGAGGCGAACTTTTTGTTGGTCTTTGGGTAGTTTTAAGAGAGATGTTTAAATTTGAGATTCATACAGTTTCTTACCCTGAAGAGAAAATGCCTATTGGTCCTAGATACCGTGCTGTTCATGAGATGAAAAGATTATGGGAATCAGATACTGAAAGATGTATTGGTTGTGGACTTTGTGAAAAAATTTGTATATCTAACTGTATTAGAATAGATACTAAGATAGATGAAAACTCTCGTAAAGAGGTTAGTGAATATAGCATAAACTTAGGTCGTTGTATTTTCTGTGGTTATTGTGCAGAAGTTTGTCCTGAGTTAGCTATTACACATGGTGGAGAGTATGAAAATGCTAGTGACCAAAGAGAGCACTTTTTAATGTACGAAGATATGTTAACACCAATAGACAAAATGAAAGCTGGAACTCAACTTGAGTTTGAAGGTTTTGGTGCTATCACACCACATGAAGATGAGCGTGTTAAAAAAACACCTCTAGCATACTAAGGAGTTTGGATTATGTTTGAAGCAGTTGCTTTTTACCTATTTGCTTTTTTAACGATTACGATGTTTCTTATAACAGTAACAACATCACAAGCGTTATATGCTTTAACAGCATTAGCATCAGGGATGATATTTATCTCAGCATTTTTCTTTATTTTAGGTGCTGATTTTTTAGGTGCGATTCAAATCGTTGTTTACTCAGGTGCAGTTATGGCACTTTATGCTTTTGGTATGATGTTCTTTGACACAACTAGAGAGGTAAAAGAGAAAATAGGCAATAAATATTTAGTATATGGTATGAGTGTGATTTCTGCTGTACTAATTGTTATTATCTTTGCTGTTCCAATGGTAGCAGATAATGTTGTTCCTCTTTATCCAGTTATTGATGGTGCTGGTAATACTCAACAAGTTGGATTGATTCTTTTTACTAAATATCTTATCCCATTTGAAGTTGCTGCGATTATGCTTTTAGTTGCTATGATTTCAGGTATTATTTTAGCTGGTAAAAAAATGGATTTATCTCTTACTGTTTATAGTAGTGCTGAGATAAGAGATATGAAACAAGATAAAAAGAAAAAGGTACTTTCATGATGGAAATTGGACTTAATCACTACCTTGTACTATCAACTATTCTTTTTGCAATAGGTTTGATTGGTGTTATGAGAAGAAAGAATCTTCTTTTACTGTTTTTCGCAACTGAAATTTTACTAAACTCTGTAAATATTGCTTTTGCTGCGATTTCACACTATTATGGTGATTTAACTGGTCAGATGTTCGCATTTTTCGTAATTGCGATTGCTGCTTCTGAAGTTGCCGTAGGACTTGGGTTACTTATTGTTTGGCATAAAAGACATGGCAACATAGACCTAGATTCAATATCAACTATGAAAGGATAAAAATATGGAAGTACTTTTATATACAGCATTATTTGCACCTTTAGTTGGTTCTTTATTTGCTGGGCTTTTTGGTGCATCACCAAAGACACTTATTGCAGGTCTTGTTCCAACTATGCTACTTGGAGTATCATTTTTAAGTAGTACGACTCTTCTTGTTTATATCCTTACAACGGGACAAAGTGTTCATGTTGAGATGATGACTTGGATGGCTACTGGTAATCTTTATATTCCATTTGGATTTATTGTTGACCAAGTTAGTGTAACTATGATGATGGTTGTAACAATTGTTTCTACTGTTGTTCATATCTACTCTATTGGTTATATGTCTCACGATAAAGCATTTAACAGATTTTTCTCTTACCTTTCAGCATTTGTATTTTCAATGATGATTCTTGTTATGAGTGATAACTTTGCTGGTCTTTTCATAGGTTGGGAAGGTGTTGGTCTTTGTTCTTGGTTACTAATTGGTTTTTGGTATCACAAAGAGAGTGCTACTTGGGCAGCTAATGAAGCTTTCATTATGAATCGTATTGCTGACCTTGGAATGTTAATTGGTATATTCTTAGTTTATTGGAATACTGGTACATTACAATATGATGGTGCTTTTGAAGCTATGAAATCTTTAGATACAGATACTTTAACTATTATGGGTATTTTCTTATTTATAGGTGCTATGGGTAAATCTGCTCAGTTCCCATTACATACTTGGTTAGCTGATGCTATGGAAGGTCCAACTCCTGTTTCTGCTCTTATTCACGCAGCAACAATGGTAACAGCTGGTGTTTACTTAGTTATTCGTTCAAATGAGCTTTATAGTTTAATCCCTAATGTTGGTTTATTTATAGCTTCTCTTGGTGCTTTTGTAGCAATTTTTGCTGCTTCTATGGCACTTGTAAATCGTGATATGAAAAGAGTTATTGCTTACTCTACACTTTCTCAGTTAGGTTATATGTTTGCTGCTGCTGGTTTAGGTGCTTATTGGGTTGCTTTATTTCACCTTATGGCTCACGCATTCTTTAAAGCGTTATTATTTCTTGGTGCTGGTAATGTTATGCATGCTATGCATGATGAACTTGACCCGTTTAAAATGGGTGGACTTAAAAAGAGTATGAAAGCTACATATATTATGATGACTGTTGCTTCTGTTGCTCTTGCTGGTATATTCCCTTTTGCTGGTTTCTTCTCTAAAGATTTAATCTTAGAAGTTGCTATAATTGAACATCATTATATTATCTATTCAGTATTATTATTTACTGCTGGTTTAACTGCGTTCTATTCATTTAGATTAACTGCTCTTATTTTTGAGGGTGATGAAAGACATAAACTATTTGGTATTGACCCACATGAAGCTTATAAATTTATGCTTGTTGGTATGAGTCCATTACTTCTTTTAGCAATTATTGCTGGTTCATTTAAAATGACTTATTTTGAGATGGTAACTGCTGTTCTTCCAGAAGTTGAATACCATGTTCATAGTGTTACTCAATATTGGGCTATGACTATTGGAACTCAACTGTTTGTTGCTTTAGCTATTATGTATGCTTACAAAAAATATGCTAACTTTCAAGTTACAGTTCCAGATGGTACATCAGATATGGAAAAAAGTTTTGCTTATAAATTGTTAACGAATCAATACTATATCCCTTATGCTTACGAAGAATTTTTAGTTAAACCATATAGAGCTTTATCAACTTATTTTTGGACACAGATTGACCAAAAAATTGTTGATGCTTCAGTTGATGGTATAGCAGGTATTATTTATAGTACAGGTGAAAGAACTAGAACAATGCAAAGTGGTAATCTATCTACTATGCTTAGATGGATGGTTGCTGGTTTAGTTATCCTATTATCGTTAGCTGTTGCTTTTGGGCTAGCAGTTAAATATACTAATTTAGGAGTTTAATATATGTTAGAGCATATCTTATCAATTTTAATTTTCTTCCCCTTAGTTGCGGGAATGTTTGGATTTATGATTCAAAAAGATAGTATCCGTGCCTATGGTGTATCGGTTGCTACTATTGAGTTTATCCTATCTTTAGTATTATGGTACTCATTTGATACAAATGTACCAGGTATGCAGTTTGAAGAGTTTATCCCTATCTTACCAGCATTTGGAATTAACTATATGATTGGTGTTGATGGTATATCATTATTTATTGTTATATTATCAGCATTTTTCACAATGATTGGTATAGCTTCACTTACAGATACTAAAAATGTAAAAAATATGATTGTTACATTATTATTTTTACAGATGACAATGGCTGGTGTATTTGTTGCTTTAGATGCTATTTTATTTTATGTATTTTGGGAACTTTCTCTTGTACCTATGCTTTATATTATTGGTGCGTGGGGTGGTCCACTTCGTATATATGCTTCAGTTAAGTTTTTCTTATATACATTTGCTGGTTCATTAGTTATGTTAGTTGGTATGTTATTTATGGCATATTTTTACTACCAAGCAACTGGTCAATGGAGTTTCGCAATTCTTGATTGGTATAGACTTATTTTACCTGAGAATTTACAACTTTGGTTATTTGCTGCTTTCTTTATTGGTTTTGCTATTAAAGTTCCAATGTTTCCATTTCATACATGGTTACCGTATGCTCACGGTCAAGCACCAACAATTGGTTCTGTGATTCTTGCTGCTATTTTACTTAAGATGGGTACTTACGCATTTATCCGTTTTTCATTACCATTGTTTCCAGATGCGTCAACATATTTTATGTTCCCAATAGCAATTATTGCTATTATAATGATTGTTTATACTGCGATGATAGCGTATGCTCAAAAAGATGTTAAACAAGTTGTAGCTTACTCTTCTGTTTCACATATGGGTGTTATTATTCTTGGTACATTTGCTTTAAATGTTGAAGGTGTTTCTGGTTCAATCTTTTTAATGATTGCTCATGGTGTTGTTTCTGGTGCTTTATTTTTACTTGTTGGTGTTATTTATGACAGAAGACATACTAAAATGATGGACCAATTTGGTGGTTTAGCACAAGTTATGCCTAGATATGCGACTATTTTTGCTGTTATGATGATGGCTTCAGTTGGTATGCCTCTTACAATTAACTTTGTTGGTGAGTTCTTATCTCTTCTAGGATTCTATGAACAATCACATATATTAACTCTTTTAGCTGGTATAGCTATTATAGTTGGTGCTATCTATATGTTAGCAGCATACAAAAAAATGTTCTTTGGTGAAGTTACAATAGAAGAAAATAGAAATCTTCCAGATGTAAATAAAAGAGAACTTGTAGCTTTATTACCATTGGTTGCTCTTACAATTTGGTTAGGTATCTACCCTAAACCAATATTAGGACCGATTAATAATAGTGTTGAACAAGTTATTCAATTAATGCACGATAAATCTATAACAGAAGAAGCTAAATCTAGAATTCCAAATCTTGTAAAAGATGTTGAAAATAGTAGAACTTCAGTGAAGGAGGCTAACTAATGTTAGAGCCAATCAATATTTCAATAGAGTCACTAAATTTAGTGACTCTTTCTCCAATGCTTATCCCAATCGTTGGAGCATTATTAATTTTAATTGTAGATATGATGAAAGGTGGGCTTGATAAGACTTTATATGTTGCTTTAAGTTTAATTTTCTTAATTATGGATTTTGGGTCGTTAATAAGTTCATCTAATGTTTTTGCACAAAGTGGAACAATGATGGGTGTTTTTGACACTATGCTAATAGATGGTTTAGCGATTCTTTCACAATTTATAATTGTTGGTGCTTCTATGTTATTTATCCCATTAGCACTTACACATAAAAGATTCCACGAGTTTTCATATCCAGAATTTTTCGCATTATTTTTATTTATGATTGCTGGATTCCAATTTATGGTATCAACAGATAGTTTAATCCTTATCTTTGTTGGTTTAGAAACAGCATCTTTAGCACTTTATACTTTAATTGCTATGCATAACCGTGATAAATCTTTTGAAGCAGCAGTAAAATACTTTACTATGGGTGCTTTAGCAGCTGGTTTTTACTCTTTTGGTGCTATGGTATTTTATGCTCTTACAGGTTCAGTTGAGATTAACCAAATTGCTAATGTTTTAGCTTCTAACTCTTATGCTGATATGCCTTATGTGTTAATTGCTTCTGTATTTATGTTAGGTTCTTTAGGTTTTAAAGTTTCTTTAGTTCCATTCCATACTTGGGCTCCTGATGTTTACGAGGGTGCTTCAGCTTCAATGGCTGGTTTTATGTCAATTGTTCCAAAAATAGCTGTATTTGTTGTAGCTATGAGAGTTTTTGAATTTTTAATCCACAGTGGTGTAGTTTGGTTAGAGGTAGTTCTTTACATAGTAGTTGTTCTTACTATGACAATGGCAAATATTTGGGCTTTAGTTCAAACAGATGTTAAAAGAATGTTAGCATACAGTTCAATTTCTCATGCTGGTTTTGTGATGGCTGCTATCTTAATTGGTACAACACAAGCAAATAGTGCTTTATTTTTATACTGGGTATTATTTAGTTTTACTAACTTAGGTTCATTTAGTATGTTATGGATTTCTCGTCAAAAACATTTACCAGACCACCAAACATCTGACCATAGTTATGACAAATTTGCTGGTATGGTTCATACTGCTCCAGTTGCTGCTGTTATAATGGGTTTATTTATGTTAAGTCTTGCTGGTTTACCACCATTTGCACTTTTTTGGGGTAAATTATATATTATTAGTTCAGCTGTAACTGGTGGGTATACTGTACTTGCTCTAATTATGGCACTTAACTCAGCAATAGCTGGTTATTACTATTTAAAACTAATTGTATATATGTTTATGAAAGAACCTGTTGTTGGTGCTGATGGAAATATGTATGTTTCTAATGCTACTTTACCATTAAAATTTATAATTGGTTTTGCTGGTGTTGGTACTATTTTCGCATTTGTTGTTTTAAACCCTCTTTTAGAGTTCATAACAGCATTTGTTTATAATAGTGGATATTAATTCATTATTATAATTAGAGGCTAGAGAATTGTTTAAATTACTACTTTTATCTCTAGTTTCAATTAATCTCTTTGCTCTTGATATCTCAATGTCAAGAGCAAAATTAAACCACGAATCTTACTCAACTTTAAATTTAAAAGCAGATGAACCTTTTTTATGTCAAGAATTTAAAAATGAAGAGAAACAAGTTACAAAAATAATTTGTGCTTTTGATAAAGAACCATCAGATAATTTTAGAAATATACAAAATGATTTTTTTAAAATAGATTCACAATTAAAGAAAAAGAGTTTTTTTATTACAATTACACCATTCCATAAAATTAAACTATTTCCAGTTATTTTTAATTTAACAAATGAACCATCACTTTTTTTAGCAAATATTGAAACATCAAAACATTGGATGATTCTTGGTTATAAAAATAAAGAACCACTTATAAAAACTGAAAAACATACAGATATACAAATAAACTTTCCATTTTATTTAGATGAAGATAAATTACCTTATGTTGGTGCTTTAGACATTAAAGGTTATCCTATAAATATGACAAAATCAAAAGATGTTAATAAATATCTTAAAGTAAAAAAATTATATAAAAATAAACAATATGATGAAGTTTTAGGATTAATTGATGAGATAAATGAAGATTATCCAAATTCTATTTTTAATGCTGAACTACTTTACTTAAAAATAAAAACAAATAACAAGTTAAATGATAATGATAATTTAATAGAAAATTCTAAAATCTTTTTACAAGAGTATTCATCAGATGAAAATATTCCTGAAGTTTTAGCGTTGATAGCTAGAGCATATTCAAGAATAGGTTTAAATGTTGATGCTGATTATTTCTTTGATAGGTTATTTACTGAACATGAAAATAGTAAATATATCTCTTTAGGTTATATTTTTAAAGGTGAGATGTCAGAATTATCAGGAGATACAAAGAAAGCTGTTAAATTGTATAAAAAAGCATTATATAAAACTACTGATATAGAAGTTGCGACTATGTCAGCTTATAAACTAGCTCAATATTATATGAATGTATCTAAAAAAGATGAAACTTCTAAATATGTAAAAAAAATAGCTTTAGCTATGCCAAGTTATTTTATGAAAGATTTAAAAACATCAATGGAATTAATGTACTATTTAGAGTTAGTAGAAAATTATGAGAGTGCTTCAATAATCTCTGAATCTATTTTAAATGAGATAGATAAAAATCATGATGAGTATGAACGACTACTAAAAGATACTGCTGTTTGGTTAGCTAAAACAAACAATAAAACTAAAGCATTAAAGTTTTTAAATAGATATATAAAAGAGTATCCTTATGGTGATTATTTAGATGATGTAGAAACTGCTAAAGATAGTCTATTTTTTGACTTTAATGAAGATAATAAAACAGTTCAAATTGAAAGATATAATGAATTAATTGAGAAATATGTAGATGATTCAATTGGTAATAGAGCATTGTATGAAAAAGCTAAATTACTATTAAAAGAGAAAAGATATGACGATATACTAGCTATAAGGGATTCTCTAGTTGAATTAGATAAAGATATATATGGTGATGTAGACAATATTATAAAAGAATCTGCTACGGGTAAGATGAAATTAGCACTTGAAAACAATAGATGTAAAGATGTTCTTAAAATCTCTTCTGAACATAATATAACACTTTCTAATAAATGGGATGATGGGGTTTATAAGTGTGGTATGAAAGGTGGAGATTACCAACTTGCTAAAAAAATAGCAAATAGGAATCTTAAATCTAAAGATTTAGAGCTTAGAAAAAAATGGCTTTATCGTTATATAAAAATAGACTTCGCAACAGGTAATTATACAGATGTTATAGAAGCTTCTAAAGAGTTAATAACTCTAATTAAAGATGATGAAAATTCAAAATATAATGATGTATATAGATACCTTTTTGATACTTACCATAGAGTTGAAAAAACAGATGAGATGATTCAACTTATATCTGAATTGGAAAATATTTATGGATTAGATTACAAAGATATTGAGAGATATGTAGTTATTATGAATATTGGCTCAAAATTAAAAGATGATAATATGGTTATAAAATATGGTTCTCAAGTTGAAAAGATTCAAAATAGTTCAAAATCTTATGTTCAAAGCCCTTTTATAGAGTTTACACTTTATCAAGCTTATGTGAATAAAGAGGAGTTCAACAAGGCTTTAAAAGTTATTAAATCATTAGATAGTGTAGATATTAGTAAAAAAGATAGAGCAAGACAAAAGTACTTACTAGGAACAGCTTATAGTAACTTATGGAGAGAAGATGAAGCTCAAAAAGCTTATGGTGAATCTGTTTCAGCTGATTTCGAATCACCATGGGCAAAACTAGCTAAAGGTGCTATGGAACTTTAGCTAGTTTTTTATGTTTTATAACTCTAAACAATCAGCAATAGAGTATAAACCAGCCTCTTTAGTTGCTAACCAACTACCAGCTCTAATAGCACCTTTTGAGAAAGTGTTTCTTGAAGTTGCTGTATGGTTTAGTTCAATAAACTCACCATCATTATAAAAACCAACTGTATGACGACCAACAATATCCCCACCACGAAGAGCCATAACAGCTATCTCATCTGAACTTCTTTCACCAATGTTACCATCTCTACCACTAACACGAACTTTTTCAATATCTAACCCTCTACCAGCAGCAGCAGATTCACTTAAAGTAAGAGCAGTTCCACTTGGAGCATCTTTTTTATGTTTATGGTGCATCTCAACAATCTCTATATCAAAACCCTCTAAAGCAGATGAAGCTTGATATACAAGTTTATTTAAAAGTGCTACACCTAAAGACATATTTGTAGCATAAAGAATCGGCATAATTTCACTAGCATCTTTTAGTAAATTTAGTTGGTGAGCATTAAGTCCAGTTGTTCCAATTACTAATGGTTTAGGAGTTTTAATAGCTTCCTCTAAAAGAGTTTCACAAGCATCAGGTAATGAAAAATCTATAACAATATCACAACCATTTAAAAATGATTTCATGTCTGATGTTACTAAAACAGAAGGGTCAATGGAAAAGTCTAACTCACTACGAACATAAACACTACTTACACTCATATTAGGAGTATTTTTTAAATCTTCTATAATTAGTTTACCAACTCTACCACTCGCACCAAATACACCAACTTTTATCATTATATAACCTTATTTTATAGTTTTCTGAATAATACCAAATATTTGATAGAGTTCTAATTAAAATATTCAATATCGTTAAAAATTATGCTATTATGAGTTATATTAAAATTTAGGAAATTTATGTCATTTAACAAACTTGGATTATCAGCACCATTATTAAAAGCGATAAAAGAACAAGGTTATACAACACCTACACCGATTCAACAACAAGCTATACCTATCATCTTAGAGAAAAAAGATATTTTAGCAGGAGCTCAAACAGGAACAGGTAAAACAGCCGGTTTTACTTTACCAATGTTAGAACTTTTAACTCGTATGAAACATACAGATAGAAAAAGACACCAAGTAAAAGCTTTGATACTTACACCAACAAGGGAGTTGGCAACACAAGTAAATGAAAGTGTTGAACTTTACGGTAAACATCTTCCATATAAAACTTGTGTAATTTTTGGTGGTGTAAAAATTAACCCACAAATTACAAAACTTCGTAAAGGGATGGATATAGTTGTAGCAACTCCAGGTAGATTACTAGACCATATTTCTCAAAAAACGATAGATTTGTCTAAGGTAGATTTTTTGATTCTTGATGAAGCAGATAGAATGTTGGATATGGGATTCGTAAATGATATAAAAAAAGTTATAGCTGTTTTACCTAAAGAGAGACAAACATTACTTTTTTCAGCTACTTACTCTGATGCAATCAAAAAATTATCTCAAACATTTTTAAAATCACCTGCTCTTATAGAGGTAGCTAGAAGAAATACTTCAAGTGAGATAGTAAAACAAGCAGTTTATCATGTTGATAAAACGAGAAAAAGAGAACTTTTAACACAGCTTATAAAAGATGGAAAATGGAAACAAGTTTTAGTTTTTACAAGAACAAAACATGGAGCAAACCGTTTAAGTGGACAATTAGATTCTGATGGAATTTCATCTTGTGCTATCCATGGTAACAAAAGTCAAAATGCTAGAACAAAAGCCTTAGCTGATTTTAAAGATGGAAAAGTTAGAGTTTTAGTAGCTACCGACATAGCAGCAAGGGGAATCGATATAGACCAACTTCCACATGTTGTAAACTACGAACTACCAAATGTTAGTGAGGATTATGTTCATAGAATCGGTAGAACAGGTCGTGCTGGAAATGAGGGTGAAGCTATCTCTTTAGTTTGTGTAGATGAGGATGAATTTTTAGCGAACATCGAAAAACTTATAAAAAAAGATATACCAAAAGTTTGGCTAAAAGATTTTAAACCAGACCCATCAATAAAAGCAGAACCTATAAATATGGGTGGAAACAGAGGTGCTAGAAACAAACCAAGAGGTGGTGGTAGAGGCTCTAACAATGGTGGACGAAATAGTGGTAGAAATAGTAATAGAGCTAGAAGATAATTATTAAATTTATAAGGATATAATTTTATTATGAAAAAGATATTATTAAGTGTAGTGTTTTTGTTGGTGGCTATACAATTTATATCACCAGCTAAAACAAATCCTAAAGTGGATAATTCTTTAGCACTACATACAGATTCTAAAGTTCAAAGTGTGTTAAAAAGAAGTTGTTATGATTGTCACTCTTTTGAAACAAAATGGACAACTCTTGCAGATGTAGCACCATTTTCATGGGTGATAGTTTCACATGTTAATGATGGGCGAAATGCTTTAAACTTTTCAAACTGGAGTAAGATAGATTCTGATACTAAAGTTAAAAGATTAAAAAGAGTGGTTCAAACTACAAGTAACGGTATGATGCCTTTACCAAATTATCTAACTCTACATGAGGATGCTAAACTTAGTAGTGATGATAAAAAGATTTTGAGAGAGTGGGCAGATAGCCAACTAAAAAATATAAAACAAGATTAGGATAGTTCTATGGAAGCAAAAATATTTTTCGGTTCAGACGAGGTTAGTAAAGATAGTGTAAGTGAGAGAAAAAGTCCTTATGATAGTAGAGTGGTTTCAACTGCTCCCATTTGTGATTCTGAAGATACTATAAAAGCTCTTAAAATCGCAGAGATGGCAACAAAGAGTGCTAAAGCCTCTACACTTTCACAAAGATGTTCTTGGCTTTTAGATGTTGCTCAAAAACTTAGAGAGAACAAAGAGGATATGGCTCAAACTATAACTGATGAGGTTGGTAAACCTATCACCTTTGCTAGGGTTGAGGTTGAGAGATGTATAGAAACTATAACTCTATCTGCTGAGACTATGAGAACTATGAGTGGAGAGACTATAAACACTGATGCTATGGCAAGTGGTAAAAAAACACTTAGTTACTTTTCTCGTGTTCCCGTTGGTGTTGTTGCTTGTATAACCCCTTTTAATTTCCCCTTAAATTTAGTTGCTCATAAACTAGCACCTGCTTTAGTAGCTGGAAATACAGTGGTACTAAAACCAACACCAGAAGCACCCCTAACTGCTTATAAATTTGCTAAACTTTTTATAGAATCTGAGTTTGCTATAAAAGATGCTTTGAGTGTAGTTTATGGTGATACTGATGTTGGAGGAACTCTTGTAAAATCTGATATACCTAGAGTTATAAGTTTTACAGGGAGTGTTCCTGTTGGAAATATCATCACAAAATCTGCTGGGATTAAAAAAGTGGGTCTTGAACTTGGTGGTAATGCTGCTACTTATGTAGATTCTAGTGCCGATTTAGACTTAGCAGCACAAAGATGTTCACTTGGGGCATTTGTAAACTCTGGTCAAGTTTGTATAAGTTTACAAAGAATCTATGTAGATGAAAAAATCTATGATGAGTTCGCTTCAAAAATGGCAACAGAAACTAAAAAACTAAAAGTTGGAAGCCCTTATGATGATGATACTTTTATGGGTCCACTCATAGATGATGATGCTTCAACTCGTGCTATGAGCTGGGTAGAATCAGCGATAGCTGAGGGAGCAAAAGCTCTACTTGAACCAAAAAAAGATGGAAGAATGTTCCACCCATGTGTGATGGCTGATGTAAGAGATGATATGGCAATCGTATGTGAAGAGGTTTTCGCACCAATAGTGTCACTTGTAAAAGTAAAAGATTTTGATGATGCACTTCCAAGAATGAACAACTCCCCTTATGGTTTACAATTTTCAGTATTCACAAATGACTTAAAACTTACACAAAGAGCGATAAATGAACTAGATGCTGGTGGAATCGTAATAAATGATATGCCAACTCTTCGTTTTGATATACAACCTTACGGTGGTGTAAAACTAAGTGGAGTAGGTCGTGAGGGTCCAAGATTTGCTATTGAAGAGATGACGGAGATTAAGTCGGTAGTTATTTGCTAGAAAAGGTAGGTTTTAGGATATGAATGAATTAATAAACAATACTTTAATAAATGACATTAAAACCATCCTACATAGTGCGAAAAGTAGAGTTTATCAAACTATAAACCTAACTATGACACAAAGCTATTTTGAGATAGGAAAAAGGATAGTTCAAGAGGAACAAGGTGGAGAGAGAAGAGCTAGTTATGGAAAAGAGATTTTAAAAACTCTTTCAAATGAACTAAATAAAGAGTTTGGTAAAGGTTTTTCTGTGGATAATTTAGAAAATATGAGAAAATTTTATATTGTTTTTTCAAAATCGGAGACAGTGTCTCGGAAATTCACACTTAGCTACTCTCACTATATATTTTTATCTCGAATGGGTAATGAAGATGAAAGAAATTTTTATGAACTAGAAGCAACTAGCAACAGTTGGAGTTTAAGAGAGTTAAAAAGACAATTTAACAGTGGTTTATTTGAACGATTATCTCTAAGTAGAGAAAAAGAGCAGATAAAAGAACTATCACAAAAGGGTCAAATTGTCCAAACCATAGATGACCTCATAAAAGACCCATATATTTTAGAATTTGTGGGACTTCCTGAACTTAACTCTTATAGTGAAAGTGAATTGGAACAAAAACTTATAGATAAGTTAGAACATTTTTTACTTGAACTTGGTAAAGGTTTTACATTTGTTGCTCGTCAAAAGAGGATAACCATAGATGAAAAACATTTTAAAGTTGATTTGGTTTTTTACAATAGGATTTTAAAATGTTTTGTGGTGATAGACCTTAAAATAGGTGAATTAAAACATCAAGATATAGGTCAGATGATGATGTATGTAAACTATTTTGATAGAGTTGAAAAGATAGATGATGAAAATAAAACCATAGGAATCATACTTTGTAAAGATAAAAGTGATGCCCTTGTAGAGATGACTTTACCAAAAGATGAAAATCAAATATTTGCTAGTAGATACTTAACAGTTCTTCCAAACAAAGAGGAGTTTAAAAAGCTTTTAGAGAGTGAAGATTAGTAAATTATCACTAATTTAGTTAAGGTTTAGATGAAAATTTAAAAATGGAGAGTTTTTTTGAGTAAGAAAAAAGTAATTATATCAGCTTGTCTTTTAGGACACACTTGCCGTTATGATGGTAAAACTAAAAAAACAACAGAGGTTGTTGATGCTTTTAAAGGTTGTGAGATTATCCCATTTTGCCCTGAAGCACCACTTTTTGGGACACCTAGGGAGCGAATAAGTGTCGTAAATGTAGATGGAGAACATAAAATCATTACAGATGAGAGTAATAAAGATGTTACAAAACTACTAGAAGATGAGATAAATAGCTTTATAAAACTTCATCAAAAAGTAGATAAAATAGTTCTAAAATCCAAATCACCAAGTTGTGGAGTTGGAACTACACCGATTTTAGATGAGAAAAAAGTTAAAGTTCAACTTGGAGATGGAATTGCTGGTAGTATCTTTAAAGAAAGATACAATGGTATAAATATTTTAAATGAAAATAGCTTTAATCTTTAATATATAAGATAGTTATCCAAATTAAAGATAAGATTGCTACTATTTCGTAACCAATAGCCCAAACAATTAGAAAAGCACTTTTATCTAGTAAACTATAGTTTGATAATTCTCCACCACCGACAGCAAAAAATAAAAATAAATTTCCTACTGAATATGGTATAAGTAGTATATAAAGTGAGTAAGATAAAGCTTCATAATTTTTTGGAACAAGTAAAAAAGAACTAAAATCTACTTTTCTTGAAGCAAAAGATGTACTTTTATTCACTGTTTCTTTTTTCTTTTTTCTTTTTTGTGTAGTAATTGTTGACATATTTTGATAATATTTTTTATTTTTTTGTTTTAGTTCATACTCTAGGGAATCTTCCATAATCTCTCTTATAATAGATTTCTTTTATAACCTATGAAAGAAGTCTAATGTTTTTTTAATTTTTAGTATATCCATAGAAACTAAAAAAGTCGCTTATATCTTTCTATTTAAACACTTCTAAGAATATATTTAGATATAATCGCGAAATTTTATACGAGAGAATCATAATGGACATCAGAGAAGAATTTTTAAAATATTTCGAATCAAAAAACCACGATAGAGTATCATCAGCACCACTTGTGCCTGAAGATGCCTCACTACTTTTTAACAATGCTGGAATGGTGCCTTTTAAGTCAATTTTTACAGGTGAGATTCCTACTCCCCCTAACCCTAGAGCTACTTCATGCCAAACTTGTTTAAGAGCTGGTGGTAAACACAATGACCTTGAAAATGTTGGTCATACAGCTAGACACCATACATTTTTTGAGATGCTTGGTAACTTTAGTTTTGGTGATTACTTCAAAGAGGAAGCTATAGATAATGCTTGGGAGTTTTTAACAAAAGTTATAAATCTTCCTATAGATAAACTTTGGGTAACGATTCACGATTCTGATGATGAAGCTGAAAAGTTATGGCAAAAGCATATTTCAAAAGATAGAATCCTAAGACTTGGTGATGCCGATAACTTTTGGTCTATGGGTGACACAGGACCATGTGGACCATGTTCTGAAATCTTTTATGACCAAGGTGCAGAGAACTTTTCTGGTGAAGAGGATTATCTTGGTGGTGAGGGTGATAGATTCTTAGAGATTTGGAATCTTGTATTTATGCAGTATGAGGTTAAAGTTGCTGGTGGAGAGAGAATCCCTTTAGCAAAACCATCTATTGACACTGGTATGGGTCTTGAGAGAGTTGTAGCTATTAAAGAGGGTGCATTAAGTAACTATGGTTCTTCACTTTTTATGCCGATTATTAATGATGTTGAGAAGCTTATAGGTAAAGAGTATGAGTATGCTAGTGGAGCATCTTATAGAGTTATTGCTGACCACATTAGAACAGCTTTATTTTTACTTGCTCAAGGTACAAACTTCTCAAATGAGGGTCGTGGTTATGTTCTTCGCCGTATCCTTCGTCGTGCTGTTCGTCACGGTTATTTACTAGGTTTTAGAGAGCCATTTATGTATAAACTTGTAGATAGAGTTGTGTCTATTATGAGTGGTGAGTATAGTTATTTAGCTACAAAATCTGAAATTGTAAAAGAGCAGATTCAACTTGAAGAGGCTAGATTCTTTAAAACTATTGAGAGTGGAATCGCTCTGTTTGAAGAGGAATTAAAAACAACTAAAGATGTGTTTAGTGGTGAGGTTGCTTTTAAACTTTACGATACATTTGGATTCCCTCTTGATTTAACTGAAGATATGTTAAAAAGTCATAATCTAGAGTTAGATTCTGCTAAATTTGAAGAGTTAATGTTAGAGCAAAGAACTCGGGCTAAAGCTGCTTGGAAAGGTAGTGGAGATGGTGATACTCATGGTGATTTTAAAGAGCTTTTAGAAAAATTTGGTGAGAATGAGTTTGTTGGTTATGAAAAAACTCAAGAGGTTGCTAAGGTTTTAGCTCTACTTGATGAAAATTACAAACATGTTGATATGCTAGATATAGGTCAAAAAGGGTGGGTACTTTTAGATAAAACACCTTTTTATGCTCAAAGTGGTGGTCAATGTGGTGATAGTGGTGAGTTACAATGTCGTGCTAAAGTTATAGATACTAAAAAGTTCTTCAACCTAAATATGTCTGAGATAGAAGTTACTTCAAGCATTAAAGTTGGTACTAAAGTTGATGCTATTGTAGATATTAGCCGTAATGAGATTACAAAACATCACTCAGCTACACACCTTTTACATGCTATTTTATTTGATGTTTTAGGTGAACATATATCACAAGCTGGTTCATTGGTTGAGGTTGATAGATTGAGATTTGATTTTTCACACCCTAAACCTGTAACTCATGAGCAATTAGCTGAGATTGAAACTAGAGTAAATGAAGAGATTCTAAAAGCTATACCTGCTAAAACAGAAGTTATGGGAATCGAAGATGCTAAAAAGTCTGGTGCTAAAGCTCAGTTTGGTGAGAAATATGGTGATGATGTAAGAGTTGTTAGTTTTGCTAAATCATCTATTGAGTTTTGTGGTGGTGTTCATGTTGAAAATACAGCAAATATCGGTTCATTTATTATCACTAAAGAGAGTGGTGTAAGTGCTGGGGTAAGAAGAATCGAAGCTGTTTGTGGACAAAGTGCTTATAAATATTTTTGTGAGCAAAGAATCCTTATAAAACAGGTAGAATCTAAAGTTAAAAATCTTGATATTATCGCTGGAATCAGTAGAATGAAAGCAACTATAAGTGAACTTAAAACTGAAGTAAAAGAGGCACTAGAATCTTCAAAAGTTGAGATAACTGCCAATGAGATAAATGGTGTTGCTGTTGTTATTGAAGAGTATCCAACTGGTGATATTAAAGAGAAAATTGACGAGCTTAAAAATGAAAATGAGAAACTTTGTGCTATGCTTTTTCAAGTAAAAGGTGATAAAGTTCTTATAGCTTGTGGTGTAGCCAATGCTCCTGCTAAAGCTGGTGATTGGATTAAAAAAATTGCTCCTATTTTAGGTGGTGGTGGTGGTGGTCGTCCAGATTTCGCACAAGCTGGTGGTAAAGATAAAACTAAACTATCAGAAGCTAAAGAGGCATCACTTAACTTTATAACAGAGGCTCTTTCTTAGTGGAGGAGTTTTTTTTAGAGTATAAACTAATTATAGTTTTTTTACATGTTATATCTGCTGTTATTTGGGTTGGTGGTATGGTCGCTATGAAGTATGCTTCGCACCCATCTTTTATGGAGATAGAATCTCCACTCAAAAGGTTAGAGAGGATAGCAGATGCTCTAAAAAGACTTTTTTGTATAGTAGCACCTTTTGTTCTTCTACTTCTAGCTACTGCCATCATAATGGTAAAAGGTTATTCTATCTCTGAAACAGAATATAAGATGTTTGCTTATGCTAAAGAGGGAATTTGGACTATTATGTTTTTAAATCTAGCAGTTATGATAAGAAGAAGAAACAATGCTCAAAAAGCGATAGAGAGAGGAGAACTTGTTTTAGCAAAAGAGCAACTAGGCTTAATTGGTAAATATATGGTTCCAGTTAATATTGCTCTTGGTGTTATTGCTATCTTTTTAGGTAGTTATTTCTCTTCGGTTTTTTAGATAGTTCATACATTTTATAAAGGATATATATTATGAGTGAAGAATTAGAAAATGATGAAAGCTTAACCTCTAAAGATGATAGAATCTACCCAAATGCTATTGTTAAAATTGATAAAATACAATATAGTGCATTTGAACTAAAAAGACAATATGAAGATACAAGACGACAAAATATTATTTTAAATCCTGACTTTCAAAGAGGCAAAGTATGGAGTGAAGGTAAGCAAAAATCTGAACTTATTGAATCTATTCTTATGGGTATCCCATTACCTGTTATATATTTATTTGAAACAATAGATGGTAAAAAAGAAGTTGTAGATGGAAGACAAAGAATTACTACATTAATTGAATTTATGAATAATAAGTTTAAGTTAAAAAGTTTAAAGATGCTTCCAAATATCAACAATCAAAGTTTTGATGAATTAGACCCATTTTTACAAGCAAAGATTGAAGACTATCCACTTAACATTTATGTTATTCAACCACCAACACCTGAAAGGGTTAAATTTGATATATTTGATAGAGTTAATCGTGGTGGTACTCAGTTAAATAATCAAGAGATGAGAAATGCTCTTTATAGTGGACATGCAACAACACTTTTAAAAGAGTTAAGTGAATTGAAAATATTTAAAGAAGCTACTAATAATAAATTATCTCCAAATAGAATGAAAGATAGATTTTTAATACTTCGTTTTATTAGTTTCTATCTTTTAAGAACGAAAAAAATAGATATTGAATATAAAAGTAATATTAATGATTTTGTAGCTGAAGTTATGAAGTATTTAAATAAATCAGAAAATTATAGTGATATTTTATATTTAAAAGATATTTTTATAAATTCAATGAAGATATCAATTAAATTATTTGATGGTGATGGATTTGTATTTAAATCTACTAGTGATACTACAAGACATATCAGTGCACCTTTATTTGATGTATTGACTTATTTATATACATTAGTAGGTGAAAATATAGATTTTTTAAAATTAAAAGAAGATATTATTAATATTAAAGAAGAGTTTGATTCTGGAACATACTTTCGAAAGAGTATTGAAAGTACAAAAAATATGAAATATAGATACAGTAAAGTTGAAGAATTAGGAAAAAAACATGCTAAATAAATTAAGTATTGAAAATTTTAAGAATATTGAAAAGCAGGAGTTTGATTTTAAGCCCATTACAATTTTAATTGGTTTAAATTCAAGAGGTAAATCTAGTGTGATACAGAGTTTATTACTTTTATCTTGGATGCATCCTAATAATACTTTATTAATGAAATATATAAAAAAATTTTCTAATTTTGCAAATGTAAGAAATAAATATTTGAATGCTAAAAGTATTTCTTTGAGTGCTAATTTTACAAATGATTCTGCTAGTATGTCTTGTCAAAGTGAGAATGTTTGGGAATTTGTTCGAGGTAATGAAAATTACTTGAATTTTGAAGAAAATTTATTTTATATATCTGGTAATAGAATAGGGCAAGAAGATATTGCTTTATATGATGAAGATATTAAATTTGGTATCAATGGAGAATATATTTTTAGTTATTTTGAACAAAATAAGGATGTTTTTGTAGATAATAAACTTATTAAATATGAAGGGCATAAATCACTTGATGGGCAATTAAGTTATTGGTTAGAATATATTTTAGGTATTGAGTTAAGAGTTGTAACTGAAAAAATCACAGATACTGCTATTACAGTAAAATTTAATTCAGATGGAATAGATGGTTTATCTCCATTTAACTTAGGTGCTGGAAATAGCTACTTAGCTAAGATTCTTATAATGGGATTAAGTTGTAAAAAAGACAATATTTTAATTATTGAGAATCCTGAAATTCATCTTCATCCAAAAGCACAATCAAAATTATCTGATTTTTTTGTTTTGTTAGCTAATGCTGGGATTCAAATAATAATTGAAACTCACTCAGAACATTTAATAAATAAACTCATATATAATGTTTATAAAAAAGAAATTTGTAAAGATGATGCAATTATTTATTATAAATCAAGTATTAGAGAAAATTTTATTGAAATTAATATAAATAATAATGGTCATTATATAGATGAAAATCAGCAAGAGATAGATTTCCCTGAAGGATTCTTTGATTCCACCTTGAGTGAACTTTTAGAGATAATGTAATGAAGAAATCATTAGTATTAAGTGATGATTTATTAAAAGAATATTATGCTTTTAAACATAATAAAGGAGGTGATTCTTCAGATATTGAAGCTTTACTCTCATTTTATAAGCCACATATAACAAATATAGCACAACTTAAAAGAATCGGAATTACAAAAAAACCAATTTTAAACCGACTTTTAGCAAGTGGGCGTACACATCAAACTCATACTTTATTAGAATTAGCGGATATAACAAAATATAAAATAATTTTAGATAAAAAAAGAACCGATTATCCTTATGTAAGTATTTCTAAAGATGAAATTGAAAATAATTTTAGTGCTACCTATTATAAAAATCAACCTAGATATAAAGCAAGAGAACATATAAAAGCATTGTTAAAGAATGCTCAACATATTTTTTTATATGACAAATATTTTTCTAATAATTGGAATAGTTGTAATAGTTATAAAAACTTTTTTATAGAATTAGTTCCTAAAAAAAAGTTAACAATTTGGTATAGTGATAATCATCTAGTTTCTATTGAAAGTAAAATTAAAACTATTCATAAAGATTGGTTAATAAAAAAAGATTCTATTAATAAAAATCATAGGGATTTACATGATAGATATATAATTATAGATAGTAAGATTGAAATAATTTTAACAAGTGGTTTTGATTATCTGTTTGATGAATCTAAAGATTTCACATATATAATAAGGGATTTAGAAAATGAATAATTTCATAGAAAAATATAATTTCAGCGATTACTTTGTAAATGATTTAATTTACGAAGATACAAAGATTCTATTTGTTTTAGAATCTCCACATATTTATGAAGTGAAAAATGGTTACCCTGTTGCTGGAAAGAGTGGTAAAGATATGTCTAAGATTCTTGTAGATGATTCTGAACTAAAAAAGTTATCTTTTGGTCAGTTAATTTATGAGCAAAAAATTAAGAATCTTGGTATTTTAAATGTTTCAAATATCCCTTTACAAGAGTTAGCTTACAATCTAAAAACAGATAATGGAAGTTTCTCAAATTTACCAACTCAACTTATTTTTAAAGATTTTACACTTTTTAGACAAAATCCATCAAAACGGAAAAAAGATTGTAGAGTAAATAAGCTTATAGATATTTTCTCACAAGATTTTAAAAAAAGATTAGAGTTACATAAAGATAAAAAAATAGTTCTTTGTGGTGGATTTGTTCAAAAGATTTTTAACGATACTTTTTCTAAAGATGAATTTAAAAATGTTATAGAAGTTCCACATCCATCTTTTAACAATTGGTCAAAAGTAAAGTATAAAGAGAAAATAGAGGAGCTTTTAGAGTTTGTAAAATAGAAATTTTTTAAAATTCATCTATATATTTTTCTTTTATCGCTAGGAATTGTCCTATATTATTTAAGAAGTCATCCAATAGGTAAGGGTCAAAATGTTTTCCTCTTTCCTCTTTAAAAAGTGCTATTATTTTGTCTAACTCCCAAGCTTTTTTATATACTCTATCACTAGCAAGAGCATCAAATACATCAACTATAGCTATGATTCTTCCGTATATATGAATCTGATTTGCTTGTAGTTGTTGAGGGTAACCTGTTCCATCAAATTTTTCATGGTGTTGGTGAGCGACTATTGCTGCTGCTTGAAGAATTTCCTCTTCAGAATCTTTGAACATATTGTAACCTAGGTTAGTATGCTCTTGCATTATTAGTCTCTCTTCATCAGTTAATTTTGCTGGTTTATTTAGTATAGAATCTTGTATGGCAACTTTTCCAATATCGTGCATTGGTGAGGCATTCATTAAAACATCACACTCGTGTTTCTCTAAGCCTGTTATTTCACCTAACAACCTACAATACTCAGCAACTCTTCTAACATGGTTTCCCGTCTCTTTTGAACGAAGCTCCCCAATCTCTCCCATTTTTAAAAGAACTTCTGTTTGAGTTTTTTCAATTTTTTTGTTTTGAAGAGTTATAACTTTTAGTTGAGTAGATACTCTAGCTACAAATTCAGCTTCTCTAATTGGTTTAGATATATAGTCAACACCACCAGCATCAAAACCGTTTACAATATCTTCAGATGCTACTTGTGATGTTAAAAATATGACAGGAGTATTTTTTATTTTACTATTAGATTTGATTTTTTTACAAGTTTCATAACCATTCATCCCACCCATTAAAACATCTAAAATTATCAGGTCAACTGGTAAATCTTCAAGTTTCCTTAAAGCAACTTCACCACTATCACTCTCAACAATCTCATCAATCAAAGGAATCTTTTTATCTATAATCATTCTTAGAACTCTTCTAATAGTTCTAGAATCATCAATTATCATAATTCTCATAAAATCCTCCTCTTGATTTATATAATTATTGTTACAATTATATAGATATATTATTTACCATGGATTAAATATTGAAAAATAACTTAAAAACTATAAGATTAGCATCAAGTTCTGTTACTCGTGCTATGCTTTTAGATAAAGCAGATATAAATTATATTCAAGAGAGTGTAGAGTTTGATGAAGATTCTATAATCGCCTCAACACCTAAAAACTTTGTTTATCAAGCAACAATGGGTAAGTATGAGGTTAATTTAAAAAAGTTTGGAATCAAAGAATATCCACTTTTAGTTGCTGACACTGTTGTAACCTCTCAAAATAAGATTCTTAGAAAAGCAAAAAGTATTGAGGAAGCAAGAAAGATACTAATGACACAAAGTGGAAATATAACCTCTATAGTTACTTGTATGGTTTACCACTCAACAACTAAAAAGATTGTAGATATTTCACAAACTGACTATATCTTTAGTGAGTTTAACAAAGATGACTTGGAATCTTACCTAGAATCTGATGAGTGGAGAGGTAAGGCGGGTGCTTGTATGGTTGAGGGTTTTTGTAAAACTTACATAAAAGAGGTTAGAGGGTTTGAATCTACTGCTATGGGGTTAAATACAGAGGTATTAAAAAAGTTTATATGATGGAGTATTATAAAAACGAACTAAAAGCACTAAAAAGAGCAGGGAGGTACAGAACTCGTGAGGTTTTAGATACTAAGATTCTTGATTTTGCTTCAAATGACTACTTGGGTTTATCTCATAACAAAGAGTTACACTCTAAAACTTGTGAAACACTCTCAAAACTACCACTTCATAGCTCAAAAGCTTCACTTCTTGTAAATGGTTACCACCAAATTCATAAAGATTTTGAAGATTCTTTATGTGAAGCAAATGGGTTTGAATCAGGGGTAGTTTTAGGTAGTGGTTTTAATGCTAACATAGCTTTAATAGAATCGTTAGTTAGAAAAGGCGATACACTTTTTATGGACGAACTTTACCACGCTTCAGGTGTTTTAGCTTCAAAAATAGATTCTATTGATGTGGTTTATTTTAAACATAATAATATGGAGGAGTTAGAGAAACTACTTAAAGATTCTAATGCTAAAAGGAGAATCGTAGCAGTTGAGGGAATCTACTCAATGGACGGTGATTTAGTAAAAAAAGAGGTTTTTGAACTTTGTGATAGGTACGATTCTTTACTTATTGTAGATGAGGCTCATAGCAGTGGGGTTGTTGGTTCTAAACTTATGGGTGTGTTTGACCTATATAACATTAGTGTAAAACCAAATCACATAAAGATGGGTACTTTAGGTAAAGCTTACGGAAGTTTTGGGGCTTACATATTAGCTTCAGAGCATATTGTTGAGTATCTTATTAACCGTGCTAAGCCCATAATCTATGCTACTTCATTATCACTGTATGATACACTTTTAGCACATAACTCACTAAACTACATTTTAGAAAATTGTGAAAAATTAAAAGATGAGATTAAAACTCGTCAGCAGATTATAAAAGATGAACTTGGGATAATTATAGATGGTTTAATAACACCGATTCTAATTGATGACAATAAAAAAGTTGTAGAGATCAAAGAGAGGGTTTATGAATCTGGTTATAGTATTGGTGGGATTCGGCAACCAACAGTTCCTAAGGCTATACTTAGAGTTATAGCTAGAGTTGGTGAGGATTCTAAAGAGTTAAGAAAACTTTGTAAAATTATTTTAAAAGATGGGGTTTAGTATGGCTAAAAGAATCTTTGTAACAGCGACAAATACAGATGTTGGTAAAACATACACAACAAAACTTTTAATTAAGGAGTTCTCATCTCGTGGGTTAAGTGTTGGTGTTATAAAACCGATAGAAACGGGAGTTGTAGATGGGTATGCTCCAGATGGGGAGATTCTTTTAAAAACTATAAAAAAGTATAATGTTAATTTTAAAGATATAGAGTTAAAAGATATAGTTCCAATAACTTACGAACTCCCATCTGCTCCATTTATAGCTTCAAGTAAAACACCACTTGACTTAAAAAAACTAGATGATTCTATGATGAAACTAGAGAAACTTTGTGATGTTTTAATCATTGAGGGTGCTGGTGGGCTTTATGTTCCCATAGATGAGAACTATATGATGATAGACCTTATAGAGCATTTTAAAGCTTCAATACTTTTAGTAACTCATTGTTCATTGGGTTGTATTAATGACACGATTCTTAGTAAAAGAGCATTAGATGAGAGAGGTATAAAAAATATGGTTGCTTTTAATTGTAGAGATGAAGATGAGAATTTTAGTAAAATCTCTGAGCCATATTTTTTAGATACTGACAAAAAGGTTATGATAGTAAATAGAGATATTGACACTATTTGTAATCTCTTGTATAATTTATAAAAAAAGAGAAACTATGAACCATTTAATAAGAACAGACGATTTTACAAAAGATGAGATAGAAGAGTTACTAGAGGATGCTAAAAAATTTAGTGATGGTAGGTTTGATAGAATCTTACAAGATAAGATAATTATTACACTGTTTTTTGAAAACTCTACTCGTACTAAAAGTTCATTTGAGATAGCTGCTAAAAGGCTTGGTGCTGAGATAGTCCATCTTGATGTTTCTAAAAGCTCCACAAAAAAGGGTGAAACTTTAGTAGATACTGCTATGAATCTTGATGCTATGGGTCCCCATGCCATAATTGTTCGTCATCAAAACTCTGGTGTTCCTAAGATTTTGGCAAACAATACTAAAGCTTCTATTATTAATGCTGGAGATGGTGCTCATGCTCACCCAACTCAGGCACTTTTAGACCTTTTTACTTTAAAAGAGCATTTTGGTGAGTTAGAGGGTAAAAAAGTTGCTATTGTTGGAGATATTAAAAACTCTCGTGTTGCTAACTCAAACATAGAGCTTCTTAGTAGATTTGGTGTTGAGGTTATTTTAGTAGCACCACCACAATTTTTACCTAAAACATCACTAAAAACAACTTCAAACTTAAAAGAGATTATAGATGATGTTGATGCTATTATGAGTTTAAGAACTCAAACAGAGAGACACTCTTCACAAAGTTATGCTTCTTTAAAAGATTATGCTAGTGACTTTTGTATAACAACAGAGTTAGTTGGAGATAGAGACATAATTTTGCTACACCCTGGACCAGTTCATAGAAATATAGATATTTGTGATGCTCTGTTAGATGACCCTAGATGTAAGGTCTTACAACAAGTTACAAACGGTGTATCTGTTAGAATGGCAGTGTTAAAAAAACTTATATATGACAATTAAAGATATAAATAACTTAGGTAAAACAAGAACATCGTTTTTATTTGTAAGTGATTTTAAAGCAGAAAATATAGAGGTGATTCCACTTAGTGAATTGCCTTTGTATGATGTTGAGTTTAAAATAGAATCTAACTATAAGAAGAATCTTCACCCATTTAGTTTTAAAACAACACCCATACCATTTTCTAACTACCAAAAAAAATTTAACTTAGTGATAGATAAGATAAAATCTGGAGATACCTACCTACTAAATTTAACACAACCCACAAAGATAAAAACCAACCTCTCTTTAAAAGAGATATTTAACAATGCTAATGCTCACTATAAACTAAGATACAAAGATAAGTTTGTATGTTTTTCACCTGAGATATTTGTACAAATAAAAGATAACAAGATTCATACCTACCCTATGAAAGGGACAATAGATGCTAAAGTTAAAGATGCTAAGAGTAAGATTCTCTCAGATGAAAAAGAGATGGCAGAGCATATTATGGTAGTTGACCTACTTAGAAATGACTTGTCGATAGTAGCTAAAAAAGTAAGAGTAGATAGGTTTAGATACACCCAAACCATAGATGCTGGAGATAAAAAACTTATACAAGTTAGTTCCCACATTAGTGGAGATTTAAGTGAGGATTGGCACGAGAATTTAGGAACAATTTTAAACTCACTACTCCCAGCTGGAAGCATAAGTGGAACACCTAAAAAAAGCACTTTGAAAATTATAGATAATGTTGAGAACTATAAGAGAGGATTCTTTAGTGGTGTTTTTGGAATCTATGATGGAAAAAGTTTTGATAGTGGGGTGATGATACGATTCGTAGAGAAAACTAAAGATGGGTTTATCTACAAAAGTGGAGGGGGAATCACACTAGATAGTGATGTTAATTCTGAGTACAATGAGTTACAAGAAAAAATTTACTTACCGTAGTTTATGGTCTGTTTTTACAGTTCTAACACTATCTTTAACACTTTATAGTTTAGGATTCTACTCTACGATTCTTATAGTGCTATTTTTTTACATACTCTCACTTTTTAAATCTAAATTAACTTTTTTTATGTTTTTGTTCTCTTTAAATTATGCTCTATTACTCATTTTTACATCAGCAGAGTATCTGTTTTATTTTATAAATCTATTTTTTATAGTTGTTGGTTTGTATCTTAAGAATTTTTTTTTTAAGAGGGTTGATTTTTTGTTGTTAGTGTTGTTTTCTATTTTCAGCATTGTAGTTTTAAGATACTTTGATGATATGGTTTATGAGGTGTATATATTTAGCACTATAAAAGATACCCCAAATTTATTGTCAGATGATGTCGATTTTATGCTTAGTTTTTTACACCTTTTTTTGTTTTATAAGATTTTGTTTAATGGGTATAGTTTGTTTAAGATTTAGTATATATTTTGTAGTTTTTTGCTAAAATGTAGGTAATTTAAAATGATTCAAGATGGAAATTTTTTCAAATATTATAACTACTAATCCAGATATTTGCCATGGAAAACCAACAGTAAGAGGTCTTAGATATCCTGTTGAGATGATACTTCAACTTTTAAGTAGTGGTATGAGTATGGACGAGATTTTAGAGGATTATGAAGACCTAAAAAAAGATGATATATTGGCTTGTTTAGCTTATGCTACACAACTAACAAAAATAAAATATATACATACTATGGAAGCAGCTTGAAGTTTCTCATAGATGCCCATTTACCAAAAAAGTTAGCATACTTATTTTGTTATAAAGGGTATGATGCTATCAATTTAGTAAAAATATAGACACTATTGTAAACTCTGTAAAAGAGGCTAAACTAGTAGAGATATCTTTAGATAATATAACTATTAAAATGTAAAATTATACTACTTTAATATCTCTTTAATTTCATATTTTATGAAAATTACTATTTAATTTTTCATAGTAACTAATCCAGTTTAAAAAATTTAGATATGTTTTAGTTTTATCTGTACTTGATTGTTTAATAAGCTTATTTTCAAGTTTATTATAACTGCTTATTATTGGTAATGATATTATTATAATGATAAAACTTATTTTTAACCATAATGATATTTTTTTTGGTATTGGAGTTATTGCTAATAGCATTGTAAAAACAGTAAATAAATTTAGTAGTAGTGCTATAATAGAAACAGATAAAGCAAATGGTGGTATATAGAGAAGTTTAATGGCATCATCACCTTTAAGTTCAGCAATATTACCATCAAAAAAATCATCTTTTTTATACATCATTTGATTTACTTTATCTTTTATTTTAGGAAGATATATAATCTTCCTAAAATTTGCTAAATCTTTAGACTTTAAAGCTAATAACATATTGTTTAAATCTTCTTTATTTGTAGTGTTCAATTTTAATTTAATTCTATTTTTTATGTAATTGCTATATATAAATTTATTCCAAGTCATATCTAATGTTAAATCATTTTGACCAAGCTCTTTTTCTAATGTAGTATAAAATAAATTATAGGCTTTTTTTCTCGTTTTATTTGCCATAATCTCAAAATATTTTTTATATTGCTTGTAACTATAATTAAATTCATAAGGTATTAAAATATCATTTTCTTTTAATTTTTTCATAACAGCTAGTCTTGTATCATCATTGTACATAAACTCTAAAGCACTTAATCCCTGAGGCATATTTCCAAGTTCTTTAGTTGCTGTTTTCATAATTTCTTGAGTGATTACAAGTTCAATTTGTTCTTTAGTTACTCTATTATTAGAATCTTTCCATCTAGTAGGTTCTATGTAATGTCCAAATTTATTATTCATACTTATTTTATATTGTTTTTGAGCTTTAGTGTATTTTTGGTATCTAAAATATTTGTTTAAATCTCTTTGTGTTGCTCTTATTTTATATGGTGCTGTTTCTTTTTCAAGTATATTAGTTATTTTTTGCCAACCAGTTTTATATTTTGTATAGTTTAACTTTAGATTTGACACAAGTTTACTATAAGATTTTTTCATCTCGTTTTCTTCAAGTTTTGATAATTGATTTTTTAATTTTTTTCTATTTTCATTTAGTTTATTCCAAAGTTCAGATATATTTGTAGAGGCTTCCTTAAAAGCCTTGAATTTCATAGTATAATCATCTTTTAATTCTCTATCTATATATAAATCAGCAACTTTATCTTTACCTCTCTCTTTTAGTTTAGCTATAAGTTTCTTATCAGCATAAAGTAGTAAAAAACTATTTGTGAGTAGTATTCTATCATTTACATCTATGTTATTATTTATAATTTTTGAATTATCTATAAATGAGTTATATGTGAAAATATTGTTTAGGATTCCATATTTAAAGATATTTACATAGTAAGCATCATGTCTTTTCTCTTTATTGGTTTCTACAATTTCATCTACTATAATGTTTAATGTTTGAAATGACAATAAATATGTAAATATACTTAATCCAATTAAATAGCTTATCATTTTTTTTGTTTTTAATTTTTTTACAAGTAGGTATAAAAATGGTATAAGTAAAAGTGTTATACCAAGAGCAGATATTCTATGACCATTTAGGTTTAGTTCTTCTACTGCTTCTTTTGAGAGTGATGGGCTAGTTGTAACTGTTAATACATGGTAGTTATAGTAGCTTTCTACCACAACATAACCAACTTTAGCTATAAGTATAAATAAAAATAGATATAGTGGGTATTTTAATTTACTGAATTTCAAGTTTTTCATTTGTTATTTTAATTATTTTATTTAAAAGCATATAGCCTCTTTCTTTATATTTTGGATGTTTATCTATTTGATTTTGAACTTTTTTAATGGCATAGTTTTTATATTTTGGATGTTTTTCTAAGTAGTGAATTAGTTTTTCAACTTGAATCTCTACAAGTTTCTCAGATGTTACTCTAAAAACCAATCCAATAGTTCCACCAATAACTTTTTTTGCTGTCCAAGTTATTACACCTGCGTTCGCAGATGTAACACAGTAAGATGGTAAAGTTATATTTAAAATAGATATAAAGCTTAGAGTAAGTAGTATTTTATTCATAACTACTCTATATTTACAGGTTTATTTTCTTCACTATTTAGAGTGTCAAAAAATTCTGTTGCTTCTTTGTCTATTTTTATATCTTCTTTTTTAACCTTTTCAACAGGTTTTAAATCTACTTTCGTAGCAAACTGTTTTTTTACAGCCTCTTTTTTAATTGTAGCTATTTTCTTAGCTTTTTCCTCTTCAAGAGCTATTTTTTTAGCTAATTTAGGATTATAAGGCTTTAAAATCTTGTTTTTAAAAGGTTTTATCAACATATTTTTTATTGGTTTTAATTTTTTATTTTCAAAAGGTTGTAAAACTTTTTTGCCATCTTTCATATAGGAAACACTATTTTTATCACCAACTACTTCAACCTTAAACGCAAAAGATAATGTAGAAATTAGAAGTAATAAAATTGTAATTTTAATCATTTGAAACCAAAATAATATTGTTTAGTTTATCAAAATTATAAATATTGGATTGTAAAATATCAGCTGTTACTGATTTTAATATACCAAATTTTATTTGTGATGTATGAACTTTCTGTCCATTTATTGTTACTGTGAAATTATTTAAATCTTTTGTTATATTAATTATAAGATGTTGTTTAGCAATTTCTGCTTTATATTCCTTGGCATTTATTGTAAAACCATCAGGATAAAATTCCATAGTTATGTTTTCTCCAATTTTATCACTGAAAACTATTACTCTTTTTTCAGTAGAAGAATCAATATATTCTATATCTAAGTCATACTTCCAATTTGTGATAGGTGATTTAACATTTAGAGTTAATACTCCTTTTATTCCTTGATTTTTAATATAATAAAACCCTTTACTAGATTTATTTATGTTTGTTTCTAAAATAACATTATCATTTATTTTATATTTACTCATTATACTATTGTTTGTTAAAGTATTTGAGTAGTCTTGAGCTCTTAAGTCAAATAGTATTTCACTAGCATTTAGGTTACTAAGTCCTAAAACACCAACTAAAAATAGTTTACTTACAATTTTATTCATTTTTAAATCCCTTTGTAAACAAAAAATCACATCATAAAAAGTTTATATTTAATCAATTTTATAAGGATTTGGTTTGTTTTTATGATGGAATTATATCAAAAAAATAACTAATTAAAAATCATACACGACTTAAGTTTATTTTTACTAGTTTATCTAAAAGGGCTAAACATTTTTTAGTATTATCTTCTTATTATAATACTAAATACACTATAATATTAACATATAAATTAATTAGGAAATTAACTATGGTTAAATATGCTCAAAATGAACTTTTTTCGATTACAGATTTTACTAAACAGATAGGGAGTGTTATAAGAAACATAAAAGAACACTCTTTTGAGAAGATAGGCATACTTAAAAACAACAAACTTGAAGCAGTTGTTATATCTACTGATGAGTATGAAAGATTAAAAGATATAGAAACACAATTTGAACTAGCAGAGCATACTCAAATCTTTAACATAGTTCAAGAGAGAAACAAAACTCCACTATCTGAATATCTATCTATGGAAGATATGGAAGTTTACAAACAAGCTGAGTTAAGGAAATAGTTATTAACTCTCCTCCAAATCTAATTTTTTATAAAAATCTTTTGTTTAAATTTAAAAACTTTTTCTCTATAAATACTTACTTCTAAACTCTAAACTACTCATTATCTCTATATCTTTACTATAAAAACTTTTATCGTTAGTTATGATGATTTCACATCTGTTTTC
>Ga0256824_10000038_pt1 | contig 42834 bp, 32 predicted proteins | sample CV67metaG_FD_191570 | JGI IMG/M metagenome (GOLD analysis project Ga0256824, IMG submission 191570) | Hydrothermal vent microbial communities from East Pacific Rise, Pacific Ocean - CV67 | ecosystem: Environmental > Aquatic > Marine > Hydrothermal vents | place: Pacific Ocean: East Pacific Rise...
TCTTGTGTTTAGATTGGTTTCCTATGGCTGAGCCTATCTGTGCAGAGTTTCCAGCACTCTTAAATACAGGTCGTACAGTTGAGCAGTGGCACACTCGTACCAAAACACGAAGCATCGACATACTTAATGACTTAGCACCTGAGTCTTGGATAGACATCAACCCAGCAGATGCTAAAGTACTCAAAGTTAAAAGTGGCGATAGAATGGATATATCGAGTGCAAGAGGACGAGTAAAGGATGTTATGGTAAGAGTCACACAGAGTGTGAGACCTGGTAATATCTTTGTCCCTTTTCACTACAACACACAGCTTGTTAATGCTCTTACAAACGATAGCTTCTGCCCAAAATCTGGTGAGCCAAACTTTAAACAGACTGCCATTCAATTGCATTCTGCTGAGGTTCCAGAGGGACTCAAATTTGCACAGACAGAGATAAGTGGAGAGATAGAGCATATTAAAACTACTTATGAGGGTATAAAACTTAAAGAGAGAGTGAAAGAGGAAGTAAAAGTATAAAACTTTAGAGAGACTCTAAAGTTTTATATGAAGAATTAAAAACGATATCTAAGATAAAATCTTATATCTTGGGCTGTATCTACAACTGCATTTGCTAAATCAATAGTAGCAGGAATATCACTAATTTTCATTGGTGTACCTGTTTGAGAACCGAAAAATCCATTACTTCCCGTATAATCATAGTCGATGTATGTGTATCTGAGTTGTGCAGTTAAACCTTTTGCAAGTTGCTCTGTAAAATAAACTTCATAAGCATTACCACGAGTTGCTATTTTTGAGCCAATTACAGTGTCTTCTGCATATGTAAATGATCTCCAGTATTTACTACCATGGTTAAACTCTAAACCCCAGTGCCCGCCTTTTGTTAAAAGAGATTCCACCTGTGTTCCAATCCAAAAGCTTGTACCGATTTCGCTATCTGTACTTCCTAACATTGCTTGTCCATTTTTAGGATTTGTTTGACTCATAGCAAATGAAGCAAAGACTTTTGTATTGTTAAGGCTTTCTATGTTGTATAGAGCCATGTAACTTGCTAATGTAATTTCACCAACATTGCTCATAGAAAGATCGATATTTCCTGGATTGAAGCTACCAAACTGGTCATATCCTGCATTTGTGATGTCTATAAGGTTAGTTGCTTTAAGCACTTGAAGTTCAGTATGTAGATTTTTGTCTGCATAAGTAACTACATTAATAGCATACATATTGATATTTTCACCATTATCAGCATTTGGTGTAGATGCAATACTTGGCATTACATTACTAGAACCACGTCCAGTTGCAAGCTTAACACTAAACCCAGAAATACCTGTGAGGTTTTCTAAATATAAACTAAAACTACCTCCATCAAACTCCGCTGCCACAATATGACCAAGTGGTGAACCTGCTCCTTCATCATCTCTTAAACTAAGAAGTTTAGTATATGAGGTAGGACGACGACCAATACCAAATTTCCAAGGGATGTTTGCACCAAAAAGGGAAGTGTCTCTATAGTTGATGTAAGCCTCTTTAACTCTTAACTCACCATCTGTGTTTGTTGTACTTGAAAACCAATCAAATGTGTCAAAAGCTCCGTTTTGAACATTAGGTTGACCAAAAACTTTGTTAAATGCTAATTTAGTATAGAACTCTAAATGCTCATCTTGTTTATATGCTACATCTAACCAGAGTCTATTTGTTAAAAGTGCATCATTTGTAACAGTTTTATTACTTGCTGTTTTATACTCTAGAGAGTCAACACTAAATCTGTAATCTCCACCAATTTTAAGCTTACTAGCTTCTGTGTTTTTATTTTCTAACTGTTCTATTCGCTTGAGTAGTGCATCATTCGTTACTTCTGCCATAGCATTAGTACTAAGCATAAGTGCTACTGTACCTATTAATATATTTCTTATTTTCAAAAATAGCCTTTTTTAAGTGATAATTATAATAAATTCAAACATAATTGAATTTAAATGCAGAATAATATCACATAAATCTTATATTATTCTAAAATAGAATAATAAAAATAATTGATAGTTATTTACAGGAAAATACTCACTATAACGACAGAATTGAACAGAATTGAGAGCTTAAAATTCTAATTTAGAGCCAATATTGAAAATATTTCTATGTATAAATTATAATCATAAAAACTACTATTACTGCCTAAATATTAGCTATTATTACACATATTTAAATATATGGAGCTTGAGATGGAAGCACTACAAAAAGCCTATGAGGCAAGAAGTAAAAAAATTAATAAAATAGAAAAAGTAAAAGAGCTCAAAACTGCTGAGCAAGCTTATGCAAAGTTAGAAGAGTATGCCAGAGATGGATTTAACTCTATCCCAGAAGAGGATAAAACATACTTTTTAAAATGCTTTGGTATCTACTATAGACCTTCTACCCCTGAAAAATTTATGTTAAAGCTTCGTATTCCGGGTGGCTTTATGAATGCACAGCAGGCTAAAGTTATAGGAGAGTGTTCTCAAGAGTTTGGTGAGAACTACATGGACCTTACAACTCGTCAGCAGTGTGAACTACGTTACCTTCGCATAGAAGATTTACCAACCATTATAAAAAGACTTGATGAGGTAGGTATTACTGCATACCAGACTGGTGTTGATAACATCCGTGGTATAGTAGCTGACCCTTTTGATGACTTGGCTTTTGATAATGTACTACCATCACATAATACTCTGCTAAAACTTCAAGATAAGTTTTTAAAAAATCCGAAGTGGATCTCAACACTCCCTAGAAAATTCAATACATCTATAACAGGGAATCTTTCTAACCGCTGTAATGTTTACGGTAATGACTGCTGTTTTGCACTCGCTCAAAAAGAGGGAATGTTTGGGTATAACCTTTACCTTGGTGGAAGAGTAGGAGTTATTGCAAAAAAAGCAGATATATTTTTGAAAAATGAAGAGGAAGTTTTAGCTGCATTTAGCTCTATAACTGACCTTTTTAAACGTTTTGGATTTCGCGATAATAGAAATAAAAACCGTCTTCATTTTCTCATAGAAGCAGTGGGAATGGAGGCGATGGCAAGTGCAATTCGCCAAAATGCTGGCATAGAGTTTGCAACTGCTGGCGAGACGATGACAAAAATGGATTATGTAGAGCCTGACCACGGTAAAATCCAACTTAGGGATGGGACATTAGGCATACATGTCGTTGTCCCGTCTGGTATCTTTAAGGGGAGTGCACTTGTCAAAGCAAGTGAACTTGCTAACTCTCATGGAAATGGAGAACTCCGTTTTGATATGGAACAGAGTTTTTATATTATGGGTGTTAAAGATATTGGTGCCATTTTAAAAGAGGATTTTTTTGAGGAATATAAAAATATTAATACTCCCTATTTTAACCATCTTATCGCCTGTGCAGGAACTGAGCACTGTCCATTTGGTGTTATAGAGAATAAAAATGATGCAATTACTATGGCACAGTACTTAAGTGACAATGTAGCACTAGAGAGTGGACGTGTAAGAATGTACTGGTCAGCTTGTGTTAAAGGGTGTGGAATCCACGGTCTTGGTGATATCGGCTTTGAGGGTTGTAAGGCAAAAATTGAGGGTATTAATGGTTCAGGTGTACATATTCTCCTTGGGGGTAAACTTATGGGAGAGTCTGCTGAAGGACATACAGTCATAAAGTCTGCCCCTCTTGAGTATGCTAAATTCTATGTTGAGTCGGTTATGCTTGAGTATAAACGTTTACGAGAGAGTGGAGAGCATTTTGAGGGCTTTTATGAAAGAGTTCTTAAAAACTACACAACGGCTAATGTTGGTTTTATAATGATGTTACAAGCCTATATGAGAGCTAAAAATATAGAGTTAGATTTTGGTTTTGAAACAAAGGTTTTGACTGGAAAGAATGAAGAGTTTGAGGTCTTTGAACTTGGACGTAAGCTCTACTATAAACTCGCAAAAAAAGAGGCTTATTCAGCATATGAGCGCTTTACAAATGTCAATAAACGTGAAAAACTTGTAAATATAAGAGAGTTAGTGCCAGCTATTGATGAGAACATAGCACAGATGTTAGATCTTATACTTCATACAGAAGAGAACCGCCGAGCGGTTGTTTTTTCTGAACTTTTACCATTTATAACGCTTTACAATAAATAGTCTTTTTAAGATTACTTCAATACAATAGAAAATGACTTTTTTATGGTGCTAAATTCTACTCAAAGCAGATTTAAAGAGATATTTTAGTATAATTCGCGGATTTTATATATTAAAGGTGTATCTATGGCTAACAAACGTGTTTTAGTTAAGTTTTCGGGTGAAGCTCTTGCTGGTGAGGCAGGTCATGGAATTGATACGCAGATTTTAAAGTATATCGCTCAAGAGATTAAATCTCTTGTTGAAGCGGGTATTGAAGTTGGTATCGTAATTGGTGGTGGTAATATTATCCGTGGCGTAACAGCTGCACAAGATGGTATTATAAAACGTACTTCTGGTGATTACATGGGAATGCTCGCTACTGTAATCAACGGTGTTGCAATGCAAGAAGCTTGTGAGTATGCAGGACTTGAAGTTCGTATGCAGACTGCTATTAAAATGGAGCAGATTGCTGAGCCTTACATAAACCGTAAAGCTGTTCGTCATTTAGAAAAAGGTCGAGTAGTTATTTTTGCTGCGGGAACTGGTAACCCTTTCTTTACAACAGATACAGCAGCCACGTTGAGAGCCGTTGAAATTGGTGCTGAAGTTATCATCAAAGCAACTAAGGTTGATGGTGTTTACGACAAAGACCCTGCTAAATACAGCGATGCGGTAAAACTACCAGAGTTAACATATGAGCAAGCTCTAACAGATCATATTAAAGTTATGGATGACACATCTATTGCACTTGCAAAAGATAATAAGTTACCAATTATTGTATGTGATATGTCTACAAAAGGTAATATTTTAGATATTTTAAATGGCAATATGCAAAATTGCTCAATAGTAAAGTAAAGGAAACTCAATAATGAAAACAGAAGAATTAACAGCAAAAATTTTAAATGAAAACCCAAATATGGATCGTTACCAGTTAGCAATAGCTATTGCTAAAAGAACTGATGAACTTTTAAATGGTGCAACAAGTAAATTAAATGTTGCAAAAAATGTTAAAGCAGCGGATTTAGCAATGATGGAAATGGCAGAAGGTCTTGTGGTACTTAAAGGCTTTGTTGACATAGAGAAATAAATCTCTTGGGACTGAGTCAAATAGATATTGAAAAAGTCAAGCATCTTCATGATGTTGACTCGGCTTGTCTGTACCTCTTTTCACAAATAACTCACACCTCTACCCTCCAAAAAGCACTTGATTATTCCATAGAAGCACATAAACATCAGTTTCGTAAAAGTGGTGAACCCTATATTATTCATCCCATTTTAGTGGCTTCCATAGTCTCTTCTATTACCGATGATGAGTCTATGGCTATTGCCGCTCTTTTACATGATGTTGTTGAAGATACTGATACAACGATTGAGGAGATAAGTAAACTCTTTGGTTCTGATGTAGCACACTTGGTTGAGGGTCTTACTAAAATAGATAATATTCGTGATGCAGAGCTTATACCTTCTAGTTCAAATGAACGGCTTGTGGTTTCTGCACTCTCATTTAGAAAGATGCTTTTAGCAAGTATTGAAGATATTAGAGTTTTAGTAGTAAAACTCTGTGATAGACTTCATAACATGTTGACACTAGATGCCTTGGCAGAACATAAACAGATGCGAATTGCAGAAGAGACACTTGTTGTATATGCTCCAATTGCTCATCGCCTTGGTATATCATTTTTAAAAAATATTCTTGAAGATTTGAGTTTTTCGTATCTATTTAAAGAAGAGAAGCACCATATTGACAACTATCTCGATAGTAATTTTCATGCCATAGAGATGAAGCTAGAGGAGTTTAAAGAGTCTATACATAAGTTACTAGCGACAAATGGTTTTTGTGAAGATGATATAGAGATACTCTCTCGTGTAAAACACCGCTACTCAATTTACCTCAAAATGCAGAGAAAAGGTGTGAGTATAGATGAGGTTCTAGACCTTTTAGCAGTAAGAATTTTAACAACTGATGCTGTGAAGTGTTACAATATTTTAGGACTTATTCACCTCCATTTTCAACCTCTTAGCTCACGTTTTAAAGATTATATAGCAGTTGCAAAAGATAATGGCTACCAGACTATTCATACAACAGTATTTTACCACTCAGCTATTTTTGAGATTCAGATTAGAACCTTTGATATGCATAAAACTGCAGAACTTGGAGTTGCCGCTCACTGGAAGTATAAGAGTGGTGGGAACAATGTAAAACTTGATTGGTTAGATAATCTGCAGTACCAAAATGAGTCTGTAGAAGATTTTTATGACTTAGTAAAAAATGATCTCTACTCTGAAGATATATCTGTTTTTTCTCCAACTGGAGAAGCCTTCACTCTACCTCGTGGAGCAGTTGTGCTTGACTTTGCATATGCTGTGCACTCTGAAGTTGGAAATAAAGCGGACTCTGCACTTTTAAACAAAACCAAAGCACCACTTCTGAGTGAGTTGAAAAATGGTGATATTGTAAAAATTATTACTCTTGATGAGTTAGTGACAAGATGTTCATGGATAGATGCGGTTAAAACTTCTAAGGCCAAAACAAATATGCGACTCAACTGTAAGGCTAGGATTCGAGAAATAAACACAAAATCGAGTATAAATATAGTTGCAACTGCTATGAGTCTAAAACCTGCAAGAATCGAAGAGTGGTTTAATGAGCATAACTGTGACTCACGTTCAAATATCCCTTGTGATATAGAGCACTTCAGAAATGTAATCGGAAGATACACAAGTGAGATTAGTAAAAATAGTAGATTTCGTGGGTTCTTGTCTCGTCATAGATTCAAACTCAAATCAACGGTGCTATCTGGTGTAGAAATTTTTAGTGTTTCGAGTATAAATGGTGTGGTTTTTGACTACTGCTGTCATCCAAAAGCTGGTGATGAGATTATGGCATTTTTGGAAAAAGGAAAAGCACATGTTCATCATAAGATGTGTAAAAGTGCCAATAGATATTTAGATACTAATGAACCAATGGTTTTTGTACGTTGGGAACGTAAAAATATCTACTCTTACAATGCCATAGTCTCAATGCATAATGAAAAAGGAGCTCTTGCTGACTTTTTAACATTTTTAGCAAAACAGGAGATAGATATTAGCTCTATTGAACTTGGTAAAGAGAGTAGTGAGCATATTAAGTATTGTGAGATTGGATTTGAATCTAAAGAGGGTAATATTAACTCTCTACGTGGTAAAATAGATAAAAAAATAAAAGTGATACACTTAATCCGTACCGATGATGCGTATAAATAATGAAGAAGAATAAAAAAATAGGAAAGATGTAAATGTTAGAAGAAGCTTTAAGAGAGATAAATAGAGGCTGTGCAGAGATAATTGATATTGAGAGAGTAGAAAAACTGTTAAAGGCTTATTATGAAGAGGGTAAAACTTATACCGTAAAAGCTGGTTTTGATCCAACTGCTCCTGATTTACACCTTGGTCACACGGTTTTACTTCAAAAACTAGCAACATTTCAAAAATATGGTGCAAGAGTACAGTTTCTAATTGGTGACTTTACAGCTACGATTGGTGATCCTACTGGAAAAAGTGCTACAAGAAAAGTACTGACAAAAGATGATATTGTAAAAAATATTGAGAGTTATACAACTCAAGCATTTAAAATACTTGATGAGAGTAAAACTGATATTGTTTACAATAATGACTGGTTAGAGCCACTTGGTGCCATCGGTATGTTAGAACTTGCTTCAAACCTCACAGTTGCAAGAATGCTTGAACGTGATGACTTCTCTAAACGCTATGCATCACAAACTCCTATTGCAGTAAGTGAGTTTATGTACCCACTGCTTCAAGGTTACGATAGTGTTCACTTAAAATCTGATGTAGAGATAGGGGGAACAGACCAGAAGTTTAATCTTCTGATGGGACGCCAACTTCAAAAAGCTTACAATGTAAAAAAACAGCAAGCCGTTTTAATGATGCCTATTTTAGAGGGTCTAGATGGTGTGCAAAAGATGAGTAAATCTTTAGGAAACTATATTGGTGTTTCAGATGAAGCCAATGATATGTTTGGAAAAGTTTTAAGTATTTCTGATGAGCTAATGTGGAGATATTTCGAGCTTTTAAGTACAAAATCTTTAGATGAAATAGCAACTATTAAAACAGGTGTTGAAGATGGTTCTTTGCATCCTAAAAAAGTTAAAGAAGAGTTAGCACTTGAAATTACAGCAAGATTTCACTCCGATGAGTTAGCACAAAAGGCTAAAGAGGAGTTTGACAAGGTTCACTCAAAAAGTCAAATTCCAACAGATATTGAAGAGTTTTCATGTGATGGAGAGGTTTGGATAGCAAAAGCATTGGTAGATTGTAACATTGAGCCATCAACTTCACAGGCTAGAAGAGATATTAAGCAAGGTGGCGTTAAAATAAACAACGAAAAAATATCAGATATGCAGTTACAGCTACAAACGGGTGAATATATCCTTCAAGTAGGAAAACGAAAATTTGCAAAGTTAAAGGTAAACTAGATGAGTTTTGAACCATTAAAAATCGGAAAGTATGTTATTGAAAAGCCAATTGTCCAAGGTGGAATGGGTGTTGGAATTAGTTGGGATGGTTTAGCTGGTAATGTTTCAAAAGAGGGTGGACTAGGTGTTATTAGTTCTGTTGGAACAGGGTATTACTTAGATAAAAAATTTGCAGGAAAACTAGTTTCGGGTAGACCTTTGAGTGAAGATAATTTTTATTCAAGAGATGGCTTTGAAGCGATTATAAAAAGTGCAAGAGAGATAGCGGGTAAAGATAAACCTTTGGCAGCTAATATTTTATATGCTATCAATGGTTACGGTGATGTTGTAAGAAATGCTTGTGAACTTGGAATTGATATTATTATTACAGGTGCTGGACTTCCTACCAATATGCCAGAGTTTACGGAGGGGTATCCTGATGTTGCTTTAGTGCCTATTGTCTCATCTCCAAAAGCTCTTAAAATTATCTGTAAACGTTGGCAGAAACGTTACAACAGACTTCCTGATGCAGTAGTTGTGGAGGGTCCAAAATCTGGTGGTCATCAAGGTTTTACATACGAGCAGTGTAAACTTCCAGAAAATCAACTGGAAAATATTGTAGCTCCCGTTGTTGAAGAGGCTGCTAAATGGGGTGATATTCCAGTAATTGCTGCTGGTGGTGTTTGGGATAAAGCTGATATAGAAGAGATGCTTTCTCTCGGTGCTCGTGGAGTTCAGATGGGTACACGTTTTATTGCGACACATGAGTGTGATGCACATCAAAATTTTAAAGATATCCTTTTAGCTGCTAAAGAGGGAGATATTCAGTTAATGGGGTCACCAGTTGGTTATCCTGCACAAGGAATAGTTACAAACCTTACACACTTAGTTGCTAAACGTGAAGGACCAGCTATTAAATGTATCTCTAACTGTGTAGCTCCTTGTAATCGTGGTGTTGAAGCTAAAGAAGTTGGTTTTTGTATAGCAGATAGACTCAGCGATGCTTTTGAAGGTAACAAAGAAACAGGTCTTTTCTTCTCTGGAACTAATGGTTATAAAGCAGATGAAATTATCTCTGTAAAAGAGCTAATGAACAAACTTACTCAAGGCGAATAATAGCTATATGTTGCGTCTTCTTGTACTCTTTTTACTTTTAGCACTCTCTTTGAGTGCACTCAGCGATAAAGAGATTTTAAAACGTGCTGATGGTTTTATGAAGGGTAGTAACAAAAGTAATAAGTTTCGTGCTTATAATGACTACAAAAACCTCTATCTACGTGCTATTATGGCAGAAAATAATAAACTAAGACTCAGTTCACTCAAGGGTATTGTAAAGAGTGGAAGAGCCTTACATATAGATGTCTCTTCCTATGCAGATGAATTAAAAACAGCTCAGCCAAGAACTTCACATAAGATTATTAAAAAACCTACAGTCAAAAAGAAAAAGCCTAAAAAAAATGAAATTAAAATAACATCTTCTCATAAACTTGTATCTGTAAGATGGCGGGATGATAAACTAGTTTTAAAATTTGATAAACAACTCTCTTTAAAACAGATGAATTACTTTACACTTTATGATAAAGAGAAAAAAAGTTATAAGTATGTTTTTGATATTCATGCTTCAATGTTAACTAAGTCTCAAAAACTCAGAAAAGATGGTATTAAAAGGATAAAACTAGCACAGTTTAACTCTAATACTCTCCGTTTAGTTATAGAAAATGATAAAAAAATAAATGTAAGATTTAAAAGAGAGTTGAGCAAGGTTATTATTGCCATTGGGAAGGGTGGTTTTAAATCAACAAGAACTGTCTCTCCAAAAAGGTTAGACCGAGATAAAGTCATAGTAATAGATGCTGGACATGGTGGAGATGACCCTGGTGCCGTAGGCTACAAAAACTATAGAGAAAAGGTTGTTGTCCTTCGTATTGCTAAAGAGTTACGACAGATTTTAAAATCTCGTGGTTATAGAGTCTATATGACTAGAGATAGCGATAAGTTTATTAAATTAAGTAATCGAACAAAATACGCAAAACGAAAACATGCTGATATATTTGTCTCGGTTCATGCTAATGCATCACCAAAAAAGAAACCTCATGGTGTTGAGTGTTATTTTCTACAACGGTCACGTTCTGAACGTGCTCAAAGAGTGGCAGCAAAAGAGAACTCTAGAAACACTCGTGAGATGAATAGTTATGGAAAATATAGTTTTTTAAATACACTTAACTCACATAATATTGTCGCATCAAATAAGCTTGCAATTGATTTGCAACGTGGTATGTTAGGAATACTTAACAAAAGTTATGGTGATGTTAGAGATGGTGGAGTTCGTGGGGGACCATTTTGGGTTTTAGTGGGAGCACAGATGCCATCTGTTTTAGTGGAAGTAGGGTTTCTTACTAACTCTAAAGAAGCACAGCGGTTAGTAAAGTCAAGCTACCAAAAGAAGATAGCTTTGGGTCTTGCTAATGGAATTGAGAACTACTTTTTAAATAACTAAGAGGCTAAGCCTCTTGTTTATACTCTAGCTTACCAGCGACAGACTCTTTATCACTTATAAGTGTCTCTATCTGCTGTTTTACTTTATCGTAACGATACTGCTCTTTAAAGCCCATAATTCTTCCGCCTGCTGCATTTGGATGTCCACCGCCATTTGCCCACTCTTTAGCAATGAGTGAAACACTTACATTGTCTGCTGCACGAAGGCTCATTGCCCCTCTATAACTTACATCTACAATAAAGTCATAATCAGGGTAAGCAGTTAAAAAACCATTTCCGACAATGGAAGTATTACCAACACCATACGATAAAAATCCGCGATACCCTTTATAGTAAATGGTATTTGTACTCTTTTTAGCACCTAAAAGTGCTACAACATATTTTGTTGCTAAGTTATCTAGTGTATTATCTTCATCAATTTTAAAAAAGTTCTTTTTCAGAGTATGAATTTTTTCATCTAAGAGTACAGCTGCATTCTCTTCACCTATAAGTTCAGTTGCTGCAAGAAGTAAAGAGAGTTTATAGTTGCTATCTTCTGTAGCAAACATAACACGATTAAGCTCTCTTGTCTCATTAACAAGTCTCATACAGACTTTACCGTACTCAAAGTTATCATGCTCCTCTTGTTTCCATAAATCAACTGCATTAACAATGTCTACAAACTTCTCCATCCACTCTGGCTCGTCAAATTCGAAGTTCTCTTTGACGTAATCATATGTAATTTTAGTAGCACATCTCTCTACATCTAAGAAGTACCATTTATACTTTTTAGCACTCTCCTCGCCACTTCCATGATGGTCTAAAAGAGTAAGTGTAACTTTAGTTCCATACTCATTCATTCTAATTACTTCATTGTTAAGCCAACGTGACTCATCTGCTGTAAGATTTAAATCTGTAATCAAGATAAGTGCATCTTTAACTTTAGACTTTTTTATATTTTCAAGAATAAGGTCAAGTTTTGACCTAACTTCTGCACCGTAGTTTGCATTGTAGTTTGTAATACTATATGGAGTATATTTCATAACGAGCTGACAGCTATAGCCGTCTAAATCTATATGTGATAAGTGATGAACATTCATTTGATACCTTGTTTTAATTTAATTTAATTTGTTTCTATTGTTATGGAACCCATAACTTCAAATGTAGCACTTGAGTCTATCTCAGCATGAGATAGTGTAACTACATCAAGAGAGAATCTCTCAAAAATTTCAGCAATACCTCGACGAAGTTGAGGGTCTACTATAATAATAACAGGTGAGACTCCTTTTTGGAGTAGTTCCGCAGCTTTTGTACTTGTTGCTTGGATAAGCATATTGATCTCATTTACATCTAACATAAGGTTTCTGACACCATCTTTATCAACCGATTTTTCAAGCATCATCTGTTCAGAAGCTGTATCAAAAGTTAAGAGTCTTACAACACCATCGTCACTTGAGTACATCTGTGTAATAATGCGAGAAAGTTTAGCTCGAACTTGTTCTGTAATAACATCAACATTTTTAGTAAACTCAGCAATGTCCGCAATAGTTTCAAGTATTGTCAACATATCTTTGAGTGGAATTTTTTCATGTAAAAGAGTCTTGAGAATTCTTTGAATAAGACCAATAGATGCTACTTTTAAAACATCATCAACAATAACTGGAAAGTCATTTTTAAGCTTGTCTATAAGTGTTTGAACTTCCTGTCTGGTTAAGAGGTCTCCAGCATTATGTTTGACAAGTTCACTCATATGTGTAGAGATAACAGTGGCAGGGTCAACAACCGTGTAGCCATTGATAATAGCATCCTCTTTTTGATCTGGCGTAATCCAGATAGCATCAAGTCCAAAGGCAGGCTCTTTTGTAGCCTCCCCATCAATCTCACCTGTCGCCATACCACTATCCATAGCAAGGAATTTATCGGGCATGATTTGTCCCTCACCTATAGAGACACCTTTTAGGAGAATTTGGTACTGATTTGGTTGTAGATGCAAATTATCACGAATACGAACTTGAGGCATTAAAAAACCAAAATCAGAGGCAATCTTACGTCGCATTGAGCGAATACGTTCAAGGAGGTCACCACCCTGAGAACTATCAGCTAGACGAATAAGTTGGTAGCCAAGTGTTAACTCTAGCATCTCTACTTTTAAAATGTCCTCAAGTGTAGCTTCTTCTTCTTTTGCAATCTCTTCATTTGTTTTTTGAGGTTTAGTTGTCTCTTTATCTTTTGCTTCTTGTTCTTTAGATTTTTTGCTAAAACCATTCTCAACATCTAAAATTGTAAATTCCCCTTTTTCATACTTGTAGACTGACCATCCAAGACCAGCAAAAAGTAAACCGACAAAACCCATGGAAGCAGTAGGGAGTCCTGGAACTAGTGCAAAAAGTATCATTATGAATCCAACAATCATCATGATTTTTGCATTCCCCATCATCTGGTTAATGGTACCCTCTGCAAAGTTGTCTCCATCTCCAGAAGAACGAGTTATCATAATACCTGTTGCAGTAGAGATAATAAGAGCTGGAATCTGACCTACAAGACCATCACCAATAGTAAGAAGTGTAAATGTTGAAGCACTATCTGCTACAGACATGTTGTGTTGAAAAACACCAATAAGAAAACCACCAATAATGTTAATAAGTGTAATAACAATACCAGCAACAGCATCACCTTTTACAAACTTAGAAGAACCATCCATTGCACCATAAAAATTGGCATCTTGTAAAATTTCGGCACGGCGTTGTTTAGCTTCTGCATCATCAATAAGACCTGCATTTAAATCGGCATCAACAGCCATCTGCTTACCAGGCATAGAATCAAGTGTAAATCTTGCTGCAACCTCTGCAACCCTTGTAGAACCTTTGGTAATAACCATAAAGTTAATAAGAACAAGTATGGAGAAGACAATAATACCAATAACAAAGTTACCACCAACAACAAAGTCACCAAAGGATGTAATAATACTACTTACATTTTCACTCCCCTCATGTCCATGACTTAAGATCATCCTTGTTGTAGCGATGTTTAGGGAGAGTCTAAAGAGGGTTAAAATAAGTATGAGTGTCGGGAACGTGGTTAGGTCTGTTGGCTTTGGAACATAGAGTGAAATAAGTAAAATCAGTACAGCTAAAGCCATAGAAACAGTTAAAAGAACATCAAGAATTGCTGAAGGTAGGGGAACAATAATAATGGCTAAAATTGCCATTACAAAAATAACAACACTTAAATCTTTTTGACCAAGTAGAAAATTGAGTGTTGTGCCTACCTGCTGTTTGAGTGTAAGTTTTCTAGCCAAGATTTAATCTTCTAAAATATCTGCTAAACTTAAATTAGCCAAAAATGAGTCGATTTTTCCTTGAAGCTTATTTAAAAAAGGCCAAATGGAACAGATATTTGCTTTATCGGATGGGCAATTACTTTTTGAAGAGGCACAATCAAATACAGCTGGAGCTTTTCCTTCAACTGAGGACATCACTTCAAGCATATTTATATCTTCTGGTTTCTTTGCTAAAACAAAACCACCATTTACACCCTTAAAAGAGTTTAGTATTCCATTTTTGGCTAAGGTTTGTAGTATCTTCGCTAAAAAACTTTTTGAGATTTCAAGTTCACGAGAGAGAGTCTCACTATCTTTTGGTGAGTCTGCTTTTGATAAAAGTATGAGTGATAGTATTGCATATTCACTGGCACGTGTTATTAACATAATTTATAAATTCTTTATATTGATTTTAAAGTAGATTATACCCAAAGAAATTAAAAAGTAAATTATGATTTTAAGACTACTCTATTTCTCCCACTCTCTTTAGCTTTATAGAGAGCCTCATCAGATAGTTTTACCATTTCATCTAAAGAGTTTATCATTCCAAAATATATGCCTATGGAGACAGTGTATGAGATGGTAATGTTATTTGTTTCAATTATGTTGTTTTCAAAGGCAGCTCTTATTTTTTCAAAAATAGCACTTACATGCTCTTCAGTAATCTCTTCTAAGAGAATACAAAATTCTTCTCCACCAAACCTTGCAATTAAGTCTGAGTCTCGTAGGTGTTTTGTAAGAATCTTCTTTACTTCTACAATAGCATCGTCACCCACATCATGCCCATAACTGTCATTTATTTTTTTAAAATTATCTATATCTATCATCACGATTGCAATATCTTTTTCTTTACGTCTATTTTTTTTGTAGATAGAATAGCCACTGTCAAAAAAGTATCGACGGTTAAACATTCCTGTCAAAAAATCTTTATTAGCCATATCTCTTATCTGTGAAAAAAGATCTATAATCTCTAAATTAGCATTAATCCTTGTAACAATTTCATTATGTGTAAAAGGTTTATGGATAAAGTCATTTGCACCAAAACGTAAAAATTTACTGATAATTTCTTGTTTTTCAATTGTACTAATGGTTATGATTGCTAATTGATCTTTTTTAAATTTTTTACGTATGTTAAGTGTAAGTTCTAGTCCATCCATAATTGGCATCTCATAATCAGTAATAATAAGACTAATAGATGGATTTAGTTCTAAAATCTCTAATGCCTCTTTTCCATTTTCAGCCTCTAGTACATTAAGGTGAATTCTAGTTAAACTATTATGAAGTGTGTGTCTATAAGTTTTAGAGTCATCAATTATAAGTATAGTTGTGTCATAATTTTTTATTGTTCTTTGTATGGCCTTTACAGCAAACTTAATACTCTCCTGATCATCTTTTAAAATAAAATCAACAACATCTTTCTTCATAATGCTATTTTTTAATTTTTCATTAATAGTAGCTGAGAGTACAACAGCCGGTATCTTGTTTGCATTTGCTAGTTTTACAATCTCACCTTCTGGAGCATCTGGAAGATTTAAATCAAGTAGTGCAGCATGAAATTTACCTCTATGCTCTCGAATAAGTCGCATAGCACTTTTATAATCTTCAGCATAATATGCATCAAGATTACTATATTTTTTAATTTCTATCTTTAACATTGTTAAAATAGTTTTACTGTCATCTACTACTAAAATCTTCTTCATATATACATTCTAATCCTAATTAGATAAAAAAAAGATTAATTTAGATATAATCCCATTTCAACTTTACAATAACCTGTAAATGTTAGATTATTATACCCATCAGGAGGCTATTATGGCTTTAGATTCGGCTAAAAAACAAGAAATAGTTGCAAAATATGGTCGCAAAGAGAATGACACTGGTTCAAGTGAAGTTCAAATTGCTTTATTAACAGAAAGAATTTCAGAATTAACTGATCACCTTAAAGTATTTAAAAAAGATCATGCATCTAGATTAGGACTACTTAAATTAGTTGGCCAACGTCGTCGTTTAATGAAGTACTTCAAAAGAACACAGAAAGACGCTTACATGAAACTAGTTGAAGATTTAGGTATTCGCGACAATATCTAATACCCCTTCTCTGTATCACTAGAGAGTTTTTGCTCTTTAGTGTTTCTTTTTTTTACACCCTCTATTTTTCATTATGATAACTTTTATCATCTTCTTTCAATCTTAATAACAATTTCTCTTAATAACACTTTTTAATCATAATTTTATATTTCTATTAGTTTATTCGGAGTATTCTATTGAATATTAAAAAAAACTTACGGAGGTTTGTAGTGTCAAAAAATAATACGAATGATATCAGCACTGAAGGCTTAACGTTTTTAGAAGATGGTGAAGTCCTTTATAGTGACTTATATCTTTTAAGCGAAACAGATGAGAAAGGTATAGTTATATATGCAAATGACTCTTTTTTGAAAATAGCAAATATGAGAGAAGAAGATATTATAGGACAACCACATAATATTGTGAGACACCCTGAAATGCCAAGAGCTGCATTTAAGTCACTTTGGGATGATGTTCAGTCCAAAGGGTTTTGGACAGGATATGTTAAAAATGCTCGTAAAGGTGGAGGACACTACTGGGTATATGCAACTGTACTACGTTCAGTAGATAAAAATGGTAATACTAAATATGTATCAATCCGAGTAAAACCATCTCGTGAAGATATTAAAAAAGCCGAAGAGCTTTATGTAACATTAGACTAAGCTAGAAAAAGGATTATAAAATGGCATTAATGAAAAAAAGTAGTTCGGCTTCAGCTTCATCAGTTGTAGCTTCAGGAAATGATAAAAGAAAACAGAGAACTCTAGCAAAACAGCAGCAGATAAGTGAAAGTATTGCAGGTGTTTCTATGACAATTTTAGAAAATGCACAAGAGAGTGTAAGTGCTATTGAAGAGTTAAAGTCTTCAATGGAGCAGATTGCAACAGCGGCAGAAGAGAATAGTGGAGCAAGTGAGCAAGCATTAGAAAATGTAAAAGGGATCAATACTAATATTAATAGAATGAACTCAACTATCGATGCTGTTATCGCTTCAACTTTAGCGACTGGTGAGAATATTATGTCTTCAGTTGATAAGATTAATGATTCAGTTTCAAGAATGGACAAGGCAGTAGTTGTTGCTAAAGAGTCCTCTACAAAAAGTGAAGAGTTAAAAGACTCTTCTCAAAATATTGGAAATGCAGTTGGCTTTATTGCAAAAATTGCAGACCAAACAAACTTACTGGCACTCAATGCTGCTATTGAAGCATCTCGTGCAAAAGAGCATGGTAAAGGGTTTGCAGTTGTTGCAGATGAAACACGTGCTCTTGCTGGAGAGAGTGAAAAAAATGCAGAGTTTATCTCTGAACTAGTAACTAAAATTCAAGCTAGTATAGATTCGATTATTAAAAGTATAGGTTCTACAACTGCTACTATTTCTGAAAATGGAGTTATTGGTAATACATTGAGTCAAAAAATGGAAGAGCTTACAAAAATAGCAGTCTATTCTGTTGAAGCGGCAAGAAGTGTTAGTACTTATACTCAAAATTTAGGTTCTTATGTCGCTAAAGTTAATGATGGTTCACAAGAGATTGCAAGTGCCTCTTCTACTATTGCACTTTCAGTTGAAAAAACTCTTAATGGTATAGATATTCAATCCGACGCATTGGCTCAAACAGAAGATGATATTAAAGATCTGTCTAATCTTGCAGAAGAGCTCAAGTACTCAACAGATACAATGAAGTCGGCTGAAGATATTGCACTCTCTGCAGATACAATTGGTGGATCGATGGATGATATTCATAATGCACTGGAAGATGTAACAGTAGCTCTTAATGAGATAGAATCATCATCTCACTCTACAAACCAAAATGCACTTAAAAATAAAGAGCTAGTTGAAGCAGGAATTGTTGCTGCAAAAGATATTGATAAGCTCATTGAAATTGCTCGAAGAAACTTTGACCTACTTAAACTCTCTTTCACATCTGTAAAAAGTACAGTAAGTGATATTAGAAATTCATTTAGTACATCAATTACTCAAGGAAATGATGCTGCTGATGAGTTGAGTATTATTGTTAAAGAAACAAAAAATGTTGACAAAACAGTTGGTAACATATCTAACTCTATTGTACAGCTAAATATGCTTGCTATTAGTGGTTCTATTGAAGCTGCTCGTGCTGGAGACTTTGGAAAAGGTTTTGCAGTTGTAAGTTCTGACATTAGAAACTTAGCAAAAGATTCAGGCTCAAATACTGAAAAAATTAACGATATTGTAGAGTCTATGAACTCAGAGATCGCTACTGTTAAAAATGATTGGGGAAATCTTTTAATTTCTCAAGCAACAGAACAAGACTCTATAGATGCCCTTATTAGAGATATTACAACTATTACAGATATGCTAGTTGATTTACTCGATAGATACACAGGTCTTAAAGCTATAAATGACCAAAATGTAGAGGGTATGAATCAAGTGATGATAGGAATTAATGAGATTCAAAAAGCAGTAGAACTAAGTGCTAGAAACGCAATGGAATCAAGAAAAGCAAGTGAGCTAATTATAGAAACTGTGTCTCATATAGGTGAGGGTGTGGAAGAGTTAGCTGTTATGGCGGATGAACTCCAGCAGGGATAAGTAGGTACAAAAATGAGTGTCCAAGAGATATTAATTATTAACAATGGAAATGAGCATTTTGGAATATCGACTGAAGATATAAACCAAATTTCTAGAGTACCTGTACTTATGCCACTTCCACTAAGACCAGCTGAAGTAAGAGGTCTCTGCTCTATATCCGGGAGTGTACTCTCAATGCTGGATCTGAATCTATTACTAGATATGCCTCAGGTTGATTATGAAAATGATAGAAGTAGGTTACTCACTCTCAATAATGAATATGCAACAAATGCATTACTTGTAAGTGAAGTCTATAATACAGTTCAGATTGATGAAGCTAATATAGAGTATTTAGAAAATAAGAGTGATCCCGTTATAGCTATATATAAGTATGAAGATATGCTTATTCAGGTTTTGTCTTTAGAACTTTTAATAGAAAAAATTAATCGGGTTGAAATTGAATCTAAAGAGGTTAAACAGGGTAAGATAAAAGCAGAGATCATAAAAGAAGAAGAGGGGAATCGTTTTCTGATTTTTTATATGCAGAGTGAGAAATTTGCATTAGATATTGAGTATCTGCAAGAAATTATCTTAATAGATAAAGAGTTTACACCAATAATAGGAAGCTCGAAAGAAGTTCTTGGACTCATTACATTAAGAGATGAACTTTTATTAGTGATTGACTTACGTACATACTATGGGTTTGAAGCTCTACAGAGTGATACAAACCGTATTTTAATTGCCTCTTATCAAGGTAAAAGAGTAGGTCTATTAATTGACTCTATTATAGATATAAAAAACTTTTTAAGTAAAAATATTGAGTATATGCCCAATGATTCTTCTGAAGTAAGTATCTCTGGCGTAATCCATGATGATAAATCTCTTATATCATTTTTTGATCATGAGGTTTTAGAAAAAATCATTAATGATAATAGTGCATACATAGATACAAAAGATGAAGAAGTATCTGAGAAAAATTCTTCTGAATCGAATATGGAAGTTATTGTTTTTAAGCTTCTATCTAAAGAGTATGCTTTTGAAATAGAGAGTGTAGATGAGATAATAGATATGATAAGTGCTACTGAAGTTGCTTATTGTAACGATTTAATAGATGGAATAATAAATATTAGAGGTCAAATTGTGACTGTTGTCTCTCTGTATAAAAAGCTTCACCTTCCTCTCACTACAAATGAAGAGCCAAAAATTATTATCTGCAATGTAAATGGTAATAGAATTGGTTTTATAGTAGATAGTGTAAGTGATATTTTAAATATAGATGAAAAAGATATACGAGAACAAGAGGGTGAACTTTTTACAAATATCTTTCATTTAGATGATGGAAAGAGATTAGTTCTTTTGATGGACATAGATAATATAGTAACAATGAAGGATAAATAGTGGCAAAAAAAGTACTTATAGTTGATGATTCTGCATTGGTTAGAAAACAGCTAACAGAGATGATAGAGACATTAGGTTTTGATATAGAGATTGCTAAAAATGGGCAAGAGGCTGTAGATAAAGCTACTGCGACACAGTTTGATGTTATAACTATGGATATCAATATGCCTGTTATGGATGGTATAGAAGCAGTAAAACAGATTATGCATGCTAAACCAACAGCTATTTTAATGATTAGTTCTCTTACAACAGAAGATGCAAGTATCACAATGGATGCACTCGACTTAGGTGCAGTTGACTACATCGCTAAACCTGGGACTATGAATGTCGGTAAGCGTGAAAACCGTGAAGATATTTTACAAAAAGTAAAATCACTGAGTCGTATCTCTCCTCGTCGTCTTAAAAGAAAGATTGCTCGTCCTCCTGTACGAGAGAGAAGACGAGTTGAAGCAAGTGTAGAGAGTAATGTACCTACTTTAACAAGTATGGATATTACTAAGGTTGTTCTCATTGGTTCATCCACTGGTGGACCAGGCCTTATTGAGCAAATCTGTTCATCTTTGCCAGCAAATTATAAATATCCAGTATGTATAGTGCAGCATATGCCTGAACAGTTTACAAAAGCATTTGCTGCTAGACTTGATCGTGCTAGTGTACTAACTGTTCATGAGAGTTCACAAAATATGGAACTTGTTCCTGGAAATGTATATGTAGCACGTGGTGGTGTTCATATGAACTTTGCCAAAAAAGTGTCTGGAAAAATAGTAATTCGTGAAGATAAAAATAAGGGTGAAAATTTCTTTCAGCCAAGTGTTAACGACATGATGTTTAGTGCTATGGAAGTGTTTGATTCAAAAAATTTAGTGGGTGTAATCTTAACCGGTATTGGTGATGATGGAGCAAATGCTATGGTTAAACTCAAATCTGGTGGTGCTTATACCTTGGGTGAGAGTGAATCAAGTGCTACAGTATATGGAATGCCAAAAGAAGCATACGATAGAGGTGGTGTAATGGAACAACTTGATTTTAAAGATATTCTTAAAAAAATTGCAACACTGAAATAAAGGAGAGATAGATGGCCTTAGTAAAAAAGCATGTGGAACAGGTAGTAGAAGAGTTTCCAATTTTTTCTACTCTCGATGAAGCTATAGATTTTTTTAACTCTACTGATGATATAGAGAAAAAAGATTATGCTGTTGAAGAGATAGTAAAGTTTGACGATGGTGGCTCTTTTTTAATCTCTTATATTAATGATGAAGAAGGAGATAAAAGAGTCTCTACTAAAATCGCTGCTGTAATTTCAAATATGGATCCAAGTGACGCTCCTATAGATCAAATTATGGATTTACTAAAACTTAATAATGCATACATAAGAAGTTTAGGTATTTCAATACTTCGAGATTTTGGCGATTCCATAAAGTACTACATAGTGAAGTTTTTAATTGGTGATGATAGAGATTTACGTATTTTTGCCATAAATGTTTTAGGAGATGTTGACTTTGCAGAATCACGAGATATGTTAGTAGAACTGCTTGAAACGGAAAGTGATATAAATGTTGCGATGACAGCGGTTGACTATATGGGTGAGATAGGAGAGATGGAAGATATCTCTCTACTTGAATCTTTAAAAGAACGCTTCTCTGGAGATTTTTATGCTGAGTTTGCAGTCGATACGGCTGTTAAAATGATAAAAGGATAATTGGTATGTCACATCTTTTATCAAAAGAGAACTTTGTAAAAATTGGTGAGTTTATCTACCGAAAAAGTGGTATATATTTAGAAGAGAGTAAGCATTTTGATAAGCTCTCTAAATATATTGACAAACGTGCTTTAGAGTTAGAGATAGATAACTTTAGAAAATATTTTTTTAAACTACGTTTTGACGATAAAGATGGCGAAGAGTTTCAAGAACTTATGAATGCCATTACTGTCAATGAGACATATTTTTTTAGAGAAAAAGATCAATTTGAAGTTTTGGTCAATAGAATTTTGCCAGAACTGCATGCAAGTATGCCTGCTTCTAAACCACTTAGAATTCTCTCTTCTCCATGTTCAACAGGTGAAGAACCATACTCTATGATTTTACATATAGTTGAAGAGGGAAGTGTAGTAGAAGAGAGAGACATTGAGGTTGTTGGTATCGATATTGACTCAACTGTTATAAAAAAGGCTCAAGCAGCCAAATATACAGAACGTTCAGTCCATGCTATACCTAAAAATATTTTAAATAAATGGTTCAAGAAAAAAGCATTAGGATATGAGCTTGGAGAAGACTTACAAGGTACTGTTGACTTTCAAGTTGCAAATATATTTGACAAAACACAGATGCGTAAACTTGGAAAGTTTGATGTGATTTTTTCAAGAAATATGCTGATCTATTTTGATGATGCATCTCGTAAAGAGGTGGCAATGACATTTTATGATATGTTAAATCCAGGTGGTTATGTTCTTTTAGGACATGCTGAGTATATGAGTCGAATTGTTTCAGTTTTTAATGCAAAGAAAATTGACAACACATTGATATATCAAAAATAAATTTAAATTAAAGGAATTATAATATGCCATTAGTAATATTCGTAGATGATAGTGAAACTGCATTAGCTTCAACAAGAATGGTGACAAACTCAATGCCAATCGAAGTAAAACAGTATACAGAAGCACAGGTTGCATTAGCCGAGATTAAAGCTGGTATGACACCAGATTTAATAATTACAGACCTGAATATGCCAGTAATGAATGGTTTTGAATTTTTACAGGGTCTTAGAGAAGTTCCTGCAACAAAAAGAACACCATGCTTAATGCTAACAACTGAAACTAAAGCTGAGTTAAAACAACAAGGTAAAGCACTTGGTCTAACTGGGTGGATTGTTAAACCATTCAATCCAGCACAGCTCAAACAGGCAATTACTAGAGTTTTAAGACTACCTGCTTAGGACTGAATGATGTCTATTTTAAATGCAATTAATGAACTACTTGAACATATGCAAAATGTTGAAGTTGATGTTATGAAATTATCGGGTGACTCTTTATCAAAGATGAGTGGTTTTATAGAAAAAAATGGACTTGAAGTTGATGAAGAAATTTTAACCTCTTTTCAGTACCAAGATATTATAACACAACAGTTAACTGCAAATATAGAGACAATTGAGAGTCTAAAAAAGAGTATTTTAGGTTTTGAAACAAATAAAGATACTCAAATTTTACAAGAGAGTTTTGATTCAATTTTGCAAGAGGCAAAAGAGAAAAAAGCAAGATTTTCAGGTAAAACAGCTGAACAAGATGTTTCAGCTGAGACAATAGAATTTTTTTAGGAGAATATGATGGCAACTATAATGGTCGTAGATGATTCAAAGACAGTACGAAATTATCATGGAACAATTTTAAAATCTATGGGTTTAGAAATTGTTGAAGCAGAAAATGGAATGGAAGCATTAGAGAAGAGTCTTGATGGTAACATAGATCTCTATCTTGTCGATGTTAATATGCCTATTATGGATGGTTACTCATTTATTAGTGATTTAAGAAAACAGAATAACCATAAGACTGTACCAGTCATTATGGTGACAACACAAGCCAAAGATGAAGACAAAATTAATGCTTATAGAGTCGGAGCGAATCTTTTTGAAACAAAACCGATTCGACCGGAACAGCTTAAAGCATATATAGATATTTTAGTAAACGAGTAGAGGGAGATATTATGGATCCATTATTAGAACAATTTTTAGCTGAAGCAAGAGAAAACCTAGCCTTTATAGACCAGAATATTGAAGAGATTGGTGGGGATGACCCAGAACTTTTAAACTCTGTCTTTCGTGCTGCTCATACACTTAAAGGTGGAAGTGGGATTGTTGGATTTGAGTCTGTTAAAGATATTACTCACCATGCTGAAGACTTACTTGATATGTTAAGAGCTGGAAAAATAGAATTTGTAAGTTCTATGACAGATGCACTTTTTAATGCCTTTGATGAGGTTATGAATCTTGTTGAAGCTGCTGAAGAGAGTGGTGAGATTGTCGATGCTGATGAAGAGATAGTGAGTAAAATTGTTGCAGAACTCAGTGCTCAAATGGGTAAAGAAGTAGAAGGTGAAGCAGAGTGGGAAGTTCCATTTTTACTGGCATTAGAAAGTGAAAAAATTATAAACTATCCTCTCTCTACTCTTTCTGGAATTTCATCAAGAAAAATTAATTTTAAAAATGAAGAACTCTCCCAAGAGTTTTGTGAAAATGAGAATTTCTATGCCATAGTTTTTGATGTTGATGAATCATGTATGGTATATGGAAATGATCCAATTTATACACTCTCTCTTTTAGGGGATAAGGTTTTAGGTGTTTTCTCTTGTATGAGTGATGAGAATGCTAAATCAGTTTTAAGTGGTACAGAAGACGAAGATGGACTTCTTCTACGTTCACATATAGTAGCTTATGTATATGCAACATATGAAGAGATAGAAGACTCATTGTTTAACTTTATAGATGAACTACAGCTTTTACCTTTAGATGTTTCTACACTTTTAAAAGTTAACAGCGGTGATGCTGGACATCAGATAGATTCACTCAAAGAGCTTATTAGTATTGCAGAAGATTTAGACTTAGTGAGTATTGCTGATGAAGTAGAGCGCTCTTTAGAGTTAGTAGGCAAAGATACAATTCAATATACACAGATGAAAAGATTTTTAGATATAGCAGGTCTTATTTCTGAGTCTGATAGAACTAAACTTGTTAGCTTCTTTGATAACTTATATAAAGGTGAAGCCTATAGTTATGATGGCTCTTGTGAAGCAGAATTAGCTGAAAAAGATATTGTTCAAGAGAGTGTGGTAGAAGATGTAAAAGAAGAAGTAACACCTGTAGATAATACAGTAGTGGAAGTTGATGATGTTACAAAAGCTATTATCAAAAGTATGTTAGAACAGCAGCAAAAAATATTTTTACATGCTGATACAGAAGATAACTTCACAAGAGTTGTTTCAATAATGGATAAGTTAAGAAAGTTTATTCCAAATATGCCAAATGAGTTTAATGATAAAGATGCGGTGATTTCTTTTATAGACTTACATCTTGGTACGGTTACAAAAACTGCTGAAGCACCAAAAGAAGAGGTAGTAGAATCTAAAGTTGTAGAAGAAGTTGCTACAAAAGTAGTTAAAGAAGAGCCAAAAGTTGAGACTACAGTTGTTGCAAATGAACCTGTAAAAGCCAAAGTAGTCAAATCAGCTAAAAAAGCAGAAGAGAAAAAAGCTGTTGTTGGTAAAACAGTTAAGATTGATCAAGCGTCTATTGATTCACTTATGAATGTAGCTGGTGAACTCTTAGTTGCAAAAAATTCACTTCCATATTTGGCAGATAATGTAAATGAGATGTCACATGACATGATCAAACGTGAGATTATGGAGAAGTATATTTTCATAAACCGTTTGACGGAACAACTTCAAGATTTAATAATGGGAATGAGAATGCTTCCTATCTCGTATGTTTTTGATAGATACCCTAAACTTGTTCGTGACATCGCTAAAAAACTTGGTAAAAAAGTAAAATTAGAGATGAGTGGTGGCGATACTAAACTCGATAAAAATATGATAGAGATGTTAGCTGACCCAATGATTCATATTATGAGAAACTCATTAGACCATGGGATTGAAACACCAGATGTAAGAGAGCAAAAAGGTAAAGAGGTGAGTGGTACTGTTACTCTAAACGCTTATGCACAGTCTGATAGAATTATGATAGAGATTATAGATGATGGTGCAGGAATAAATGTAGAGAGAGTTGCTAATAAAGTTCTGGAAAAGGGTCTTTTAACTCCTGATCAAATCGATGCTCTAAGTGAAGATGAAATGGCAGAACTTGTTTTACTTCCAGGTCTTTCAACTGCTGAAGAGATTACTGAATTTAGTGGTCGTGGTGTTGGTATGGATGTTGTTAAAAAATCTATTGAGAGTTTCGGTGGGAGTATTAACATTAAAACAAAAGCGAATCAAGGAACAGTTATTACACTTGCAATTCCTATGTCTTTAGCAGTTACCTCACTCCTTCATATTAAAATGAATGAGGTTCACTATGGAATTCCAATGGATAGTGTAGCTGAAACTGTAAAACTAGAGAGAGATGAAATTGAGTATCTTCATAATGAACCATTTGTTTATATACGTGGAGAAGTTATTCCTCTTCTGTTTATAAAATCAATGTTAAATGAGCAAGATATAGAAAATGAACCACTCTCTATAGTGGTACTTAATATTAAAGATAATCTTTTAGCAGTAGTTGTTAATGAGCTTATGGGTCAATTAGATGTAGTTCAAAAACCACTTGTTGGTATTATGGAAGGACATCCACTCTTTAGCGGAACAGCACTCCTTGGAAATGGTCAAATCATAATGGCAATGGATGCTCTTGGACTTTTGGGTATTTCTCATAAACTCAAAGAAGATATACAGATAGCGTAAGGTAATAGGATGACAGATTTAATAATTTTTGGTGTTGCTAAGAATAGATACGCCCTCAAGATTGAGAATATACAGAGAATAATTCAGTGCTCACAACTGACAGATATTCCTAATACTAGTGAAGTAGTAGATGGAATGATGAGTTATGAAGATGGTGTTGTAAAGGTTTTAAGTTTTAGAAGAGTCATTGGGCTTGAGAGTTATGAAGAGATGTTGGATGCACTCTTTAAAAAGCTCAAACTTGGTCATGCTTCTTGGGTTGATGCTCTGAAACTCTCTATAGATACAGGAAGTGCTTTTGCAAAGACAACAGATCCGACTATGTGTGAACTTGGAAAATGGATTGATGGTTTTACCTCTTATGATGATAAGGTAACTGATGTTTTTAGAGTTTTAGTTGAGTATCATAAGCAATTGCATGTTCGTGGTGGTGATGCTTTAGAGTTATATAAAACAGATAAAGAAAAAGCAAAAGAGATGGTAGATGTAGAGATAAATAATATCTATAACCATACAATGGGTGCATTGGATGATTTTGTAACAGACCTAGAGGTAGTTGCTAACTCATTTCAAAAACTAATTATATATGAAAGTGGAGCAAAAACTTTTGCAATTAAAATTGACACTATAGAAGATATTGCACATATTCAAGAGAGTGATATTATAAGCTCTGAAGATAATTATGAATTTAATGAGTTTTTAGACCTAGAGGGTGTACTAGATTTAGATGGTGTTTTAATTAATGTTATTAAAACAGTCAATATACCAAATTAAGAGGAGAATAAGATGGCAATTACATATGAGAAGAGTGAAGCAGTTTTTACAGCGGTCATATACGAAGATGAAGTAGTTCCTTTTAGAGACTTCTTACAGGCGAATGCAGGCGAAGAGATTAAATTTAATTTTGTTGAGTGTGAAGATTTACATCTTGCAGTATTACAGATGATTATGGCATATAAAAAAAACTACAAATGTTCGTATGAGTTTGCTGAGCAAATAAAACTTTTTCAAACACTATTAGAAGGATTTGACGTAAGTGAAAACCATTGTAATAAGTAATCGAAAAGGCGGTTCAGCAAAAACTACAACAGCTGTTAATATTGCAAGTGGTTTAGCAAAACATGGTTCAGTTCTACTTCTTGACTTTGATACACAAGGGCATGCTTCTATAGGAGTAGGCTGTGATTTAAGTGAGACTCTTGGTGTTCACTCTATTTTTGAAGGTAAGACTCTGAGTGAGACTTTCATACCTACAGTACATAAAAACTTAACCCTATCTCCAGCACTCGCATTTTTTGATGTTTATGAGTACTCTGATTTAAGAGGAGTACTCAAAAGTCGTTTTAAACGTGAAAATATTGCAGATTTTTTTGATTACTGTGTCATAGATACTCCTCCTACATTTGATGCTCTTTTAAAAAACTCACTTGAAGTTGCAGATAATGTAGTGATACCTTTTGTGCCTCACCATTTAGGTGTTGTAGCCGTAGGACAGATGATGAGAGCTCTTGTAAAAACAGCTACTACATTTGAGAGAGATATAGCAAATGTCTCTATTCTCCCTGTAATGTATAATCCTCATATTGTAGAGCATAGAGAGTCAGTAGAGAAGGTTAAAATATCTTTTGGAGAGGCAAAACTCTTAAGTCCAATTGGAGTCGATATAAAACTAGCTAAGCAGTTTGAAGCGGGTTCTCCTATTATTTTAGATTCTAAGCGCTCTAAGGGTTTAAAAGATTATAACCAGTGTGTAAGTGAACTCTTAAAAAGGTTTTAGTATGAGTGAAGAGAGTCTCAATTCTAAATTAAACATTTTACTCTGTGAGTCAGAAAATAGAGTTTTAACAAGATTAGAATCTTGGATAAAAGCTATGGGTGATGAGGTAAGAAGTTGTAGTGATGGTATCATCGCATTGGAACTCTTTAAAGAAAAAAAGCCCGATATACTCCTGCTCTCTCAAGAGTTAAAAAGTATGGGTGGTTTAGAACTTATAGAACTGATTAAAAAAGAGCACCCAAACCAAGCTGTTATTTTAATGCTAAGTTCTGACACTGATGCTGTAATTTTTAAACGCTCTATTGATTTACAAGTAGACAAATACCTCAATAAACCAGTAGAAGCCTCTCTTCTTTTTAATGCCATTGAAGGACTCTCTCAAGAGAAGTTATGGCATGAGGAATTTAGGTCCCAAAAGAGAGTTCTTCAAGATTATAAAGATGCGATTGATCTCTCTTTTAGTGTTTCCAAACATGACCCTAGTGGAAAACTCTTTTATGTAAATGACCTCTTCTGTACAACAACTAAACTAAGACATGTTGATGCAATGAAAGGACTGATTAATCCGCTTCAAAACTCTAATGAAGATATGAGTATAGTATGGGATGCATTGCACCGTGATTTTATTTATAGAGATAGACAAACATTTATTTTTGATGATATGTCAGAGCATATTGTAGATGTAACAGCAGTTGCAATGCATAATGCAAAAAATGAAGTTTATGAGTATTTAGTTTTTTCGAATGATGTTACAGAAACTGTAACATCAGCAAGAAAGATTAGAGAACAAGAGTTGGATAAAAAAATTCAAAAGTTAGAACATGCAAAAGAGGTTCATAAGATAAAAGACTCTTTTTTAACTGTTTTTACACATGAACTTAAAACACCTCTTAACTCTATTATTAACTTTTCAGAGTATGTTGTTAAGCATCTAGCAAAAGAAGAGTTTAAAAAACGAGATAGGTTACTAGAACAGGTTTCAAGTATTAACAGTAGCGGTTGGGTTATGCTTGATATGATAACAAACCTTATAGATGCGATGAAGCTGAGAGATTCAAATATAGATTTAAATCCATCTGAAATACTTCTTTCATCTGCTGTTGATGGAGTTTTAGAAAAGTATAGCAGTGATTTAGATGAGATTAAAATTATAAAATCATATAAGCAAGAGTGTAAATTATATAATGATGAAGTACGAATTACACAAATAATAAATAATTTAATATCAAATGCGATAAAATATTGTAGAAAAAATATTGCAATTATAATCAAATCAAATAAAGAAGATTTTGTTTTAGAGATCTTAGATGACGGAGATGGTTTTGCAGATACAAGTAGGGTTTTTAAACTTTTTGAGCAGTCTGATGAAGATAGTATGACTAGAACAGCACAAGGTACAGGTGTTGGACTCTATGTAGTTGAACAACTATGTAATAAAATGGATTTAAGCATTGAAATTTTGAAATCTAAAAATTTAGGTGGAGCAAGAGTAGTTGTTAGAGGGAAAAAGGAGTTACAAACATGAACATTTTAATCGTTGATGATAACAAAAACAATAGAATGATACTGAGTCTTCTTTTAGAAGATTATATGGATGACAATGAAGGTGTTACATTTACTATTGAAGAAGCTGAAGATGGTGCTATCGCCGTACAAAAATGTAAAGATGACTCTTTTGACTTAGTCCTTATGGATATTATGATGCCAAATATGGATGGTATTGAAGCGACAAAAGCCATCCGTAAAATAGATAGTAAAATAATGATTGTAGCAGTCTCAGCAGTAGATGATGGTGATAGAAAAAAACAGATTTTAAGTAGTGGAGCAGAAGATTATATATCTAAACCTGTAAACTCTGACATATTTGTTAGTCGTATCGCTAACTATATTACTCTTGTTGAATCTCGAAAACATAAAAATAGCAACTCTGCTGTTATAAATCTTTTTACTCAAGAAGTTTTTAGTAGACATACAACTTTTATACTAGATTCTGATGACTCTTTAGCTGAGTTTTGGGAATTCTTCCTCTTAAATGCAAGAGTGAAGTCTGATTACCTAAGTGATGTTGTACGAACAATTTTTGCTATTGTAGAGAAGCAAATAAGCATAAAGAATAATAATCTACTCCATATAGAAGAGTCTGATGAGAAACAGTACTTTACCCTTGTTAACATAGATGTAATACCAGCTCAAGTTGTGAAATTATTGCTTCTGAAAAATGGTGTAAAAGATGGGTATATTTTAAATGATTCTAAACTCTCTTTTGAACTTTTAAAAGAGAAACAGTATGAAGATAAGAATGAAACCCCCGAACCTATAGTCATTTCTCAAACTCCTAAAGAAGAGGTTGTCATTCCAACAGAAGAGATTGCATCACCTATCGCTTTTACAGCTTCTAAAGAATTAGAAGTATTTAATTATATGGATGAAGAAGATTTATATGATTTAGAAGATTATTCTGGAAAGCTTAACTCCCTTCTTCTTGTCGTTGGTAGTGGTGATGTAACAAGTGAAGAGGTTGCCGAAATATATGCTTTCTTAGAAAGAATAGGTTCTATCTTATCTACTTATAGTGAGGTGTATTCTATCTCTCAAGCTCTTTCAGCTCTTGCTTCAGATATGGAGACATACAGAGATGTTTTTATAGAGAATTCTGAGGCACTAGGCCCTATGTGTAAGGCCTTTAGTAATGACCTCTCAACGTGGATAACACAGTCCTTTCATACAGGAGCACCAAGTGCTGACTTTATGAACGATACTATTATTGTAAACTGTCAAACTATTGCAGGTATGCTCAAAATGGATGAAGCACCACCTACAGATGAAGATTTTGACGATATATTTGATTTTTAGGAGTAGATAATGTATAAGGTAAAAGTCCAAAATAGCTGTAGATGTTTTTTAAAGAGTGGTTTTGCTGAAAATGCAGAGTTTGCTACTGAGGAAGAGGCAAAAAAAGAGGCAGAGTATATGATAGGAATTATGAAATCTACATTTTGTCAAAAGCATGAATTTGCACTCAATGAGCAGTTTGGAGACTTTACTATTTACATAAAGCCGAGAAGTTAATTGAGTGTAATTAGTGAATAAAATTTCTTTTTCTGGAGTAGCTACTCGTTGGCTAGATTGGCAGTGTAAGATGATCGCTGATATTAAGATCGGAACACTTTTTTTTAAAAATAATAATACTGATAAGAAGCCAGAACTTATAGCTTCGTGGCCAGAAAATAGATATGAAAGTATATATCAAAAATTATCTGATATTGCAAAAGATACAATTGATGGTCGGGAAAGTAGAGTTTCACGAATCTCTTGTGACCTAGATGAAAATAGCCTGATTTGTGATGTAACAGTAATGCCTTTACATTATAATGATGAACTTATTGGCTGTGTTATCTTTTTACAGCCTACTCGTTCAGCTGAGCATAAAAAAGCAGTATCTCAACTCTTTAAATGGGGTACTACTTGGTTAGAGTTAACACTAAAAGCAAATTTTGAAGAAGAGAACAGATTAGATCCTCTTGTAACTACTTTAACAAAACTATCACTTCAAGATACTCCTCTTATGGTAAGTACACATGAAGTTTGTAATTTACTCTCTAGTGAACTTGGTTGTACTCGTGTTTCATTAGGTATTATGCGAGGCTTACAAGTTGATACCTTAGCTATCTCAAATCAGCTACGTTTTGATGCACGTTCTACTCAGATTCGCTCTATTGAGAGTGCTATGGAGGAGGCTATAGATCAAAAAGATATAATTTTTTATCCTCAAAAAGTAGAAAAACTTTCTCTAATCGCACATAAGCATAATATACTTTCTCAAAGTAATGGTGATATAAATGTTGTCTCTATTCCTTTTAGTGTAGGAGTAGATTTTATGGGAGCTATAACTCTTTTACGAGAGATAAGTAAGCCATTTACCAAACAAGAGATTGATATACTCAGATATGCGACAGAACTCTTAGGTGCAGTTATCGCTTTAAAAATGCAAGAAGAAAAATCACTTCGTGAGATATTGCTTCAAAGTTTTAAAAAAAGTCTTGAATCTATTTTTTCAAAAGAATACTTACTATTAAAAGTATCATCAGCTCTTCTAGTTTTGACTATTTTAGCCTTAAGTTTTTTTAAAACTGATTACTACATATATGCTCCATCTAACTTAGAAGGAAAGATAGTTCAAGTTATAGTTGCCCCACAAGATAGTTTTATCAAAGAAGCAAGTGTAAGAGCTGGAGATATGGTAGAAAAAAATCAAGTGATGGTAAGCTTTGATGATAGAGATTTACAGCTTGAATATGAAAAGTTAAGAAGTGAAAGGGGCACACTTCTTAAGGAATATCAAGAGACATTAGCATTGCATGAACGTGCAAAAATGAGTATTTTACTTGCACGTATATCACAAGTTGATGCACGGCTTGCACTTATGAAAGAGAGATTAAAACGTATTGAGATTAAAGCACCATTTACAGGTATTATTGTTTCAGGAGACTTAAGTCACTCTTTTGGCTCACCTGTTAGTAAAGGGGAACAACTTTTTGAGATAACCCCTAAAGGTGACTACCGGGTGATGTTAAATGTCAATGATTATGATGTCTCACAGCTACAAATAGAACAACTTGGAAGTCTACGTTTAGTCAGTTTACCAAATAAAATTATTCCTATACGTATCTCTAAAATCATACCTGTTTCAGAGGCTAAAAATGGAGGTAACTATTTTAGAGTAGAAGCCATTATTTTAGATACAGATGAAACTATTTTAAGACCAGGTATGGCGGGCATCTCTAAGGTGAAGATTTCAGATGAAAGTCTACTCTGGATATGGACACATACTATTATTGATAGAGCTCGGTTATGGCTCTGGTCAGTAGGTCTGTAGGTACGACAAATGGATTCACAATCTTTATGGCCTTATATAGCACAACTTCGTCCTAGTTTTCGAGGGCATATACACCTCTATCCGCAAGTTTACAGAGGTGAAAGATGGTATGTACTACATGATCAGTCTTCAGGAGTATACCTAAGGTTTAATGAACATGCATATGCTCTTTTAGGACGACTAGAAGGTGATTTGACTTTAGATGAAATTTTTGAGTATGTAAAAGAGAGCCCTCTTGACTACCCCTTAAGTAAAGAAGAAATAGCAAGCCTTATAGGTCAACTGAGTGCAGCTGAACTTTTAAAAGATGCTTTACCTCTAAATGCACAAGATATTTTTAGACAGTACAAAACTCAAAAACAGAAAAAATATCAACGGATCTTAATGAATCCATTCTCTATTAAAATTTCTTTTTTCGATCCAGATAGATTTTTAACTAAATTTTCCTCTCTTGCAAAAAATCTATTTACGACAACAGCTATGTGGCTCTGGTTAGCAGTTATTTTCTTTGCTATAGTTTTAGGTGTAACAAATTTTAAAGAAATTCTATATGATATTGCAAAAATTGAGTTATCTCCAATTCAAATAGTGATTTTTTGGCTTATTTATCCTCTCATTAAAATTTTTCATGAGTTAGGGCATGGACTAGCTGTTAAAGTATTTGGAGGAGAAGTTCATGAGGCTGGTGTGAACTTTTTACTATTTATGCCCATAGCTTATGTGGATGCAACAGCTTCATGGGGTTTTAGAAACAAGTGGCGACGTATGCTTGTTGGTGCAGCAGGGATTATGACAGAACTTTTTATTGCTGCTTTGGCACTCTTTTTGTATTTACTTGTAGAGCCTAGCTTTATTAAAGAATTAGCACTTAACATTATTTTAATCGCAACTGTTTCAACACTTCTTTTCAATGGAAATCCACTACTTCGTTATGATGGTTATTTTATACTAGAAGATTTACTTGAAATTCCTAACCTGTCTACAAGATCAAAAAAATACTACTATTACCTTATACAGAAGTATGTTTTAAAATTAGAAAATATATACACTCCTGCAACAGCATATGGAGAAGAGAAGTGGTTTTTAGTATATGGTTTTTTATCACCATTGTATCGTCTTATGATTCTTTTAGGAATCACTATATATCTAGCAGATAGTTTTTTAGTAGTAGGTTTAGGTTTAGGTATATGGATAGTGGTAATGCAGATTGTACTACCTATTTCAAAAGCTGTAATATTTCTTGCAAATAGTAAGATTGTTGCTCCAAAAAGAGTTAGAGGTGTAGGACTTATCTTTATAATTGTGATTACACTTTTAGCAATGGCTAACTTTCCTATTGCAACAACAAGTTATATAGAAGGAGTTGTTTTACCAATTCATGGAAGTGAAGTGGTTGCTAAAACTTCTGGTTTTGTAAAAAGCATACTAGTTGAATCAGGTGAGGAGTTGGAGAAAAACCAACTTATTGTAAAGCTTATAGATAGAGAACTACTCACAAAACAAAAAGAGCTTATCGCACAGTTAAATGAGTTAAAAATAGAGTTACTCTACGAACAAAGACATAGTATTGTAAAGTCTCAAATGGTTAAAAATGATATTGATACACTCAAAAGTGAGTTAACACTTGTAGCACAAAAAATTTCTCAACTGGACATTTACTCTCATCTAAAAGGTAGGTTTGTGTTACGAGATAGACGAAGTTTAATAGATAGATTTATCCGCCAAGGTGATGTCGTAGGCGATATTATAAATAGAGAAGATTTAGTTATAAGGGCTTTAGTATCACAAGCTAGAATAGGCTTACTTGAAAGTTATAATACAAGTGCTGAATTTATGTTAGCAGGGGATATGCAAACTTCATATGAGAGCAAAATTATTCGTCAAACACCTCAGGCAACGAACCATATACCTAGTCAAGTATTATCTTTTGAGGGTGGAGGAGTTTTACTGACAGATAGTAGTGCAACTGATGAAAAAAAACTACTAACACCAATGTTTCAAATTGATTTGAGTCTACCTAAAACTTTAAAGATAGACAAAATCGGTAGTCGAGTTTATATACGTTTAAATCATGGAGAGTTAACTCTCTATGAACAGTTGTCTCTCTATTTTAATCAGCTATTTTTAAAACATTTTTATTCTAAATAAACTGAACTGTTTTATTTAGTTTATTGTAAATCAAGCAAAGACTTGTTATCATGAAGTAATAAAGTAAGGAATTGGTGAGTATATTGAGATTTATAATAATTTTTGTGACAATTTTCCTAATAAAAGTAACTGCCGATGGTAACTTAACAAGTAAAGAGTTTGACTGTGTTATTGTTCCTAGTAATATAGCTAACCTTGGAAGTAATGTTAGAGGGGTTATAAAAGATATTCGTTTTGATAAGAATGATTTTGTAAAAATTGGACAGACAGTGGCTGTTTTAGATAATAATGTTGAAAAAGCAATGGTTGATTTGGCTAAAAAAAGAGCTTCAATTAATTCTGAAATAGCACTTGCAAAAACAAGTCATGAACTTGCAAAAAGAGAACAAGAACGTGTTAAAAAAGCTTATCGAAGAGGTGTTTTAACAGCTCATGATATAGATGTGGCAAATACTGAAGTAAAGTTAACAAAAATTAGAGTTCTTCAAGCAAGAGAGAAAAAATCCTTAGCTGCTAAAGAGTTAGTAAAAGCCAAGGCTATTTTGGCTGAACATGCAATAAATGCACCTTTTGCAGGAATTGTGATGGATAAGTTTAAAGTAGAAGGAGAGTTTATAGACTCTGAACCTGTGCTAAGACTTGCTCAGTTAGATCCACTTCATGTAGAAATAATCGTACCAGTTTCACAAAGAGATAAGATTAAAAAAGGGATGAAGGCTCGTGTTTGTGGTATAACTGAGCTTGGTAGTGACTGGGTAGCTACAGTAGTAAAGGTAGATAAGGTTATGGATGTCGCTAGTGGAACTTTTGGGGTAAGACTTCTCTTACCAAACAAAGATTATCTCATCCCTGCTGGTCTGCAGTGTGATTTAAAATTTCTTAATTGAAGGAAATATAGGTAAAAAAAATGAAGCATAGTAAAAAAAAGAGTAAAGCACCTTTATTAGAGTTTCTTGAACCTCGTTTTATGATGTCTGCAGACTTACCTGGTGTAGATATTTTGGTTCATAATGATGATACACAAGATTTAGAAGCTGACTCTTTGCTTATACTAGAAAGTGCTCAAACACATTTCCAAAACCTTCAAACTCTAAAAAATGAACTTGTCGTCATAGACTCAGGAGTTTCTGAGTATCAAACTCTTTTAGATGACATAAAATCAAACTCTGATACCGATACAAATTTTAGAATACTTCTTTTAGACTCCAATGTGGATGGTCTAACTCAAATTACTGAGACTCTTGATACTCAAACAGACTTAGATGCTATTCATATTATCTCTCACGGTAGTGCTGGTGAAATTCAGATAGGAAATAGCAACCTAAATATAGACTCAGCTGAGGAAAATTCAGAACTCTTAAGCTCTTGGGCTACATCCCTCAATGAAAATGCAGATATTCTCATATATGGTTGTGACCTGGCCTCCACAGAAGATGGCGAACTACTTGTAGACACTCTAGCTACATTAACACAAGCCGATGTCGCAGCTTCGGATGACCTTACCGGACATGAATCTCTTGGTGGGGATTGGGAGCTTGAGTATAAGAGTGGGGATATTGAGACAAGTCTTATTTTAAACAGTGAAGTTAGAGAACAGTGGTACTATTTACTAGACACAACAAGTGGTTTAGTTGGTCAGTGGAGTTTTGATACAGATGCTCATGACTCTAGTGGAAATCTAAATGATGGAACACTTATAGGTGATGCTTCGATTGATATAGGAACACTGAAAGTGGGAACAGGTTCTCTTGTTTTAGATGGTAGTGGCGATAGCACTGATTTGAGTGCACACATAAGTGACTTTAGCTCTTTAGGTGAAGGTACAATCTCCGCTTGGATAAAAACAACATCTGGAACACAGTCTATTTTTGCAGTTTCAGACTCATCAACTCAAGAAGATTATGCAACTTTTAGAGTAAAAAGTTCAGGTGAGCTAGTTTTTCAGGTTTTTGATGCAGGTACCCAACTTCTTTATGTTAAAACTGATGCAACGAACATAACTGATGATACTTGGCACCATGTTGTAGTTACAGTTGATGCAAGCGGAAATAAACTCTATGTAGATGGTGTTGAAGCGGTGGTTACCTATGAAACTGGAGATACTTCGACAAGTGTATTTCTATCATCTATAGCGGGGCAAGATTATGCAGGCATAGGTGATATTAAAGAAAATGGGGGTGTAATAGCAGAGTTTAATGGAAACATAGATGATGTTCGCATATATAATAATGCTTTATCCGATGCTGATATTTTAGCACTCGCTAATCCTGTTGTTGACAACACTTATGTGGTGACAAATACAGATGACTCAGGTGCTGGTTCTCTCCGTCAAGCCATCTTAGACTCCAATGCTAATCAAGGTTTTGACACTATTACCTTTAATATAGCTGCTGATGATACTGGACATAAATATTATCAAGATAATGGTGTTATAGGTACTTTTGGAAGCATTACAAATACAACTGAAACAGATGACACTAATATAGCTGATATTGATCCAGATTTTACAAAAAGTTGGTACTCAATAGAAATATTATCCTCTCTACCAACTATTACTGACGGTGTTATTATAGATGGTACGACACAGAGTGGGTTTAATGGAAGCCCTATTATCGAGATAGATGGAACAAATGCAGATGCGATTGACCCAAATCTTTTTACTATAGAAGCTGAGTCCTCAACTATTAAAGGTTTAGTTCTTAACCGTGCAGGCGATGATCTTATAGAGCTTGATGTAAATGCTCATAACAGTACCATAGTTGGAAACTATATCGGTACGGATGTATCGGGAACTTTAGACTTGGGTGGCTTATATGGAATTAGCATTAAAAGTGATAATAATATTGTTGGAGGAACTGCAGTAGTTGATAGAAATATTATTGCTGGAAATGATAACTATGGAATTGCTTTTTGGCAAAGTGCTACAAATAATCAAATCTTAGGTAACTATATTGGTGTAGACATAACAGGAGATAATGCCCTTGGAAATACAGCGGATGGTATCTTGTTTACCGATAGTTCTTTTAACAATATAGTTGGTGGAACAGCAGCTGGATCTGCAAATATTATAGCAAATAGTGGTGGTGATGGTATTAACATAGATAGTAGTGCAGGAGTTGGAAATACAGTACTTGGAAATAGTATTTACTCCAATACTGGACTAGCAATAGACCTAGATGCTGATGGTGTTTTAGCAAATGATACAGGAGATGGAGATACAGGTGCAAATAATCTTCAAAACTACCCAGTTTTAAGTGATGCAAGTACCACTGGTGGTTCAATAACTATTAACGGTAATATTAATACAGAGTCAGATAGCTATTACCGAGTAGAGTTTTTTAGTAGTCAAAGTGGTGATGCTTCAGGTTATGGAGAGGGTTCAACCTATTTAGGTTATACAAATATTGCAACAGATGCTTCCGGGGATGCCAATATAAGTGTTACATTCAGTGTAGCTGTTACTGAAAACTCGGTGATAAGTGCAACCGCAACAAAAAGTAACTCTACTTACGATACTTTTGGTGATACCTCAGAGTTCGCAGCTAACATCAATGCTGAGGCAGCAAATAAACCTCCAGTAAACTCACTTCCCTCAGCTCAAACAACTGATGAAGATATAGCTATAGTTTTTAACACAGCTAACTCAAACCTTATCTCTATAAGTGATGCTGATGTGGGTAGTGATGATATGGAAGTTACACTTGGTATTTTAAATGGTACTTTAACTCTCTCTTCAACAACAGGACTTACTTTTACAAGCGGAAGCAACAGTAGTTCAAATATGACAATTTTAGGTACTCTTAGCGATATAAATGCAGCACTTGACGGTATGAGTTATACTCCGACAGCAGATTATAATGGTAGTGATACTCTGACTATAAATACTGTAGACTCAGAACTTGTTACTCTCAATATAGATACAGATTTATTAGGTCACTATACTTTTGATAATACAAGTGATTTAGGTAATGATAGTAGTAATGCAGGGGCCAATGATGGAACAGTATCTGGTGTAACAACCCTTGACGATGCTGTACATGGTGATGTTCTTAACTTTGATGGTCTTGATGTTGATTATATTGAGGTAGCTGGTCATTATGGTGATCCAATAGATGTAACTCTAGCTGCATGGGTAAACTTAACTTCAGATAATGCTACTAAGTCTTCTCAAGTTATAAGTTTAGGCGATAGTATTATTTTACAGTTGGATAATCATGAAGATGGAGAGCACGGTGTTTCAGGTGCTTGGCATAATGGTAGTGACTGGCAGAACTTATCGACTGGTGTTTTTATAGTTAATGATGGTTGGCACCACGTTGCATACTCTTTTGACGATACAAATAACACTCAGACTATCTATATTGATGGTGTTGCAATTACAACCCAGAGTGTGACGGACAGTATATCTTATGCATTAGGTGCCAATACTTACATAGGTACTCATGCAAATGGCAGCAGTGGTTATGATTTTGTAGGGCAGATGGATGATATTCGCATATATGACCGTGCTTTAGCTGCTGATGAGGTAGCAGTTTTAGCGAATAATATAGCTTTGGAGGATAATGATACTCTGTCTATAACTGTAAATAGAGTCAATGATATGCCTACATTCGGAAGTAATACTCTAGATGAGAATCCTACTTTTACTGAAGGTGGCAGTGCGGTTATATTGGATTCAGATGTAAATTTGATAGATAGTGAACTTGATGCACTAAATGCTAGTTTAGGTGATTATAGTGGTTCTACTCTTACTTTGGTTAATAATACAGGTGCACAGGCAGAAGATATTTTTAGTTTTAATGATGCGAATGGAATTAGTTTTGATGGAACTAACCTGATTAAAAATTCTCAAATTATTGCAAGTTTTGACACTGCAACTACATCAGGAGAGCTGGTGATTACCTTTACTAATGCCAATGGAGAGACACCAACTTCAATTGACATTGACAATATTTTAAGTCAGATAACTTACTCAAACAGTAGCAATAATCCACCTGCTTCTGCACAGATAGACTGGACTTTTAATGATGCTGATGCCGGTGGTGCATTAGAGGCGACGGGTAGTATTACCGTTACCATAAATGCTATAGGTGATATTCTTGCTGATACTCTCTTACTTTCCACAGAGTTAGATGTGGCTTCTCCTGGTGCAGATGGTCTTGACTCTTGGAACAAAGGTAATATTTTGACTTTTGGTGGTGTGGACTTGGACCTAGAAACTTCTGCAACAGCGGGAGTAACAGATGGGGACTTAGAACTCTCTTTTTCACTTGAAAATTTTACAGATGATTCAACTGCATCTATTTATGGAACTCACTATGTTACAGTAGATATGACTTTTAGTGGCACTAATCTAAAAGCTGGTGATATTTTGATGACCTCTCGTGATGCAGAGACTTTAACGAGTAGTGATGGAGCAACTTTAAGTGTTGACAATACAAGTATATTTATCTTTAGAGCGGATACTGAAGGGGACTACTCTTCTGGTATCTTTACTATGCTTTTAGATAATCCTGTAGGTGCAAATATACATGCCTTTACTCTAGCAGAACAAGATACCATGGTTGGAGACAAGCTAGTTACAGCAGGTAGTTTTTTAATAGCTCATTCGGGTAATCATGAAAATATTTATCTTTATGAAGTTGATGATGCGGGTGCGATTACGACAAGTTTACTCATAGATGGTACAGAGTCTGGTGTTGATATAGATGACCAGATACAAGGTCTTGAGCTTATAGAACAAGAGACAATCATAGGTGGAGCAACTTTAAATAGTGGAAATATTCTTTTAACACTCAATAGAGATGACAGTGATGGTATAGGTTCAAACTCTCTGAGTGGTGTTAGTGTCAATGATATTTTTTATCTTGATATAACTAAAACAACTCTTGTAAATGGGACAACTGAAGCTAGTGCAACACTACTGTTTGATGGAAGTGATATAAATTTAGATACTGCAAGTGAAGCTATAAATGCTCTGAGTTTAACGGTAGAGACAAATAGTGCACCAGTACTCGCCAACGTGGTTCCAGACCAGAGTGCTACTGAGGACTCAAGCTTTAGTTTTACATTTGCAGCAGACACCTTCAGTGATGAGGATGGTGATACACTTACCTACACCTCAGATGCCGCAGGCTGGTTAAGCTTTGATGCAAGCACAAGAACCTTCAGTGGGACACCACTTAACGGTGATGTTGGAACTACTACGGTAACTGTGACTGCGGATGATGGGAATGGTGGAACTATTAGCGATACATTTGATATAGTTATTGCACATGTTAATCATCTACCAACTGCAAGTGACGATACATACTCAATAGATGAAGACACTACCTTAACGACAAATGATTGGCATTTAAACTCTTCTGAGTGGGTATATAGAGAGGAAATTACTTTAGATAACTCTGGGCAGGCCGAAACCTTTACAAATTTTGCAGTTCTTGTACAACTTGATGCTACTCGTATAGACTATACTCATACAATGGATAGTGGTGAAGACCTTCGCTTTTTTGACATTAATGGCAAGATGCTTGATTATGAAATAGAAAAATGGGATGAGACAGGTACCTCTTCGGTATGGGTGAAAGTTCCACAGATTGATGCGAGTACAACTACCAATATTTGGATGTACTATGGAAATAGTAGTGCAACAAGTGGAGAGACACCTTCTAGTGTTTGGGATAGTAATTATGTTGGAGTTTGGCACTTAGCTGAAGATGGGGCTGGAAAAGCTACTGCAGATTTATATAAAGACTCTACTTCATATGGCCATGATGGAGATGATAATGTAGCAGCTTCTGATAAAAATGGAGCAATTGCCGATGGACAGGCATTTATTGATGCTGACTCTATAGATATAGCACATAGTGATGAGTTGAATCTAACTGAAGCTATGACTATATCTTTTTGGATAAAACCTACTGAAGATTCGGGAACTTTCAATAGGGTGGTAGAAAAAGGAGACTTCGGTTACCAAGACTCTTACTATTTCGGTGGTGGAGATGGTACAAATGACCTTACTTTTTACCTAAATAATGAAGAAGTTTTTGATACAGCCGATGGTGTGCTAAGTGTGGATGTTTGGCAGCAGGCTACTGTGACATATACAAGTGCTGGTGATGCAACACTCTTTATAAATGGAGTAGCAACCGATACTGGAACATACAGTGGAGGTGCATTTACCGGGAATACCGGTGATCTTCATTTCTCTTTTGACGATACTAGT
>Ga0256824_10000039_pt1 | contig 42748 bp, 65 predicted proteins | sample CV67metaG_FD_191570 | JGI IMG/M metagenome (GOLD analysis project Ga0256824, IMG submission 191570) | Hydrothermal vent microbial communities from East Pacific Rise, Pacific Ocean - CV67 | ecosystem: Environmental > Aquatic > Marine > Hydrothermal vents | place: Pacific Ocean: East Pacific Rise...
CCTTAATCCAAGGTGATACTCTTCAAACACTTGGAATACGTAATCTACTTTACCAATATTTATACTTAAGCCATTGTATAAGATCTCTTTTGTTTCAAGGACTAACTGGCATTCATCCAGATTAATAAGAGCAACACTAATATTTAATTTTTTATAGGCAGCGAGTAGATTTGTTGTAGAAATACTATTTAACATTATATTGCTGGTTACAATCAAATCCATCTTTAACTCCTTTAGTTTAGATACAATAATAGCTAATTAAGATTAAACTTACCTAATAAAAAGGAGAAATTTCACATGCATGAAAACTTAAGCTCTGAACTTATAAAAATACTCGAAAGACATTTTGAACGTGAAAAGTGTGCAGACAATGGTTTTGAATACATTCTTTTAGACTTACGTGATCATGGTCATATGATTTTTATTGAATATAATCATTCTCTAAAAATATTCTCTTTTATCTCCGATACGGACCTCTTTCAATATCGTAAAGATGGATCTCTCTATTTCAAGATTATAAAAGGAAAGGCTTATCCTATTGGAGAAACTCTTTTCTCAGCTAAATTGTATTCAAGTATAGAAGAAGCTGGAGCAACATCTATTCTTGGACTCGGTATCCTAATTAAGCGGCAGGGGCAGCTTAAAAAAGAAACTTCTTTTTAAGAAAACTAATGTTAATATTCTTCTATTAACTAAAAGGATCAAACATGACTGAACATAATCGGACTCATACTATTATTTACCCATCTATTTTCAATCAGGTTGATCCTTCTTTTAAAAAAGAGATGATATTTGCACAGTCTAAAGGGTTTTTAATCGCTTTCTTATCAGAAGAGGAATCTAAACTGTCTAAAATAAAGTACCTTCCTCACAATCCAAGTGTTATATACAGAGGCTGGATGTTAAGCGAGGACGAATATTGGGCTCTATCTCTTCAGGTTGAGGCTCAAGGGTCACATCTTGTTAATGGTCTCAATCAGTATATGTTTTCACACCATATTCCAAACTGGTACAAAGTTCTTAAAGATTTCACAATTGAGACTAAGCAATTCGAAGACAAAACCGGGGCTATGGCTCTTTTTGAAACAGATAAGACATTTACAGAAAATGGAGTGTTTCTTAAAGACTTTGTTAAATCACTAAAAACTTCTCGTGGAAGTGTTGCCCAGTCAGCTGAAGAGGTCTCGGAAATTGTCGATGAAATGATCAGAGTTCGAGGCTCTTTAGAAGGTGGGTTAATCGTTAGAAAGCATGTCAAAATTGTACATGAAGTGAGATTCTTCTTTTTTAAAGGAATGCTTCTTTGTCCAGATGACGTACCTTTTACAGATGAGATGAAGTCTTTTGCTAGACGTGTTGTTTCAAAGTTAAAGACGTACACAAACTTTTGTTCAATTGATATAGGTACTACATATCAAGGTGAAACTCTCCTTGTAGAGATTGGAGATGGACAAGTATCAGACTTGCTAGGATTCTCTAATGAATATATCTGGGAGAATCTTCATGGATAATTTACATAACTTCCTTATTACCTATATGAGAACTTTATATAATGATTTTTATGAAGATGTAGGAGGGACCCTCTATATAGATCTTTCTTCTAGTGGTAAAAATATTTGTTTACATTATGTTCACAAGGAAAAGCTACTTCGATTTATTTTAGAAGGGGAGGCTTATCAGTATGATTCTAAGCTGCAGAAGTTTTTGTTTAATGACACAGAGATTTCTTCTGTTAAGTTTAACAAAGACCTTTTATCGATGTTTAAGGTCGTTGGAGCTGAATCGTTACAGGGGTTTAAGATCTTGATCAGGCACAATTTTAGAATATCTCCAGAAGAGATTAACTTCCCTGACTCTTGCTTAACAGGAAAAAGCCCATACCTATAAGAGTAAAGCCTAGCCCAGCAATTTCTAATCCTGTTAGAGAGCTGTTCTTGAAAAACACAACACTCACAAAAATTCCCATTGAAATAGTTATTGGATAATATATAGCTGTTAGCACGCCATACGACATGTATTCAATCCCTTTTGAATAATAGAAGGCAAACCCTAACCCTACGATAAATTGTAATGGTAGCATATACACAGCTCCCTTAATCAAGTCTAGAGATGTTGGATCTGTTAAGCGCGCGAAATACATATTTATGAAGGTCACGATTAAACTCATAACAAATAATCCTGCGTATAGCGCTAACATTGTATACATTTTAAATCCTTAAGCTTTATTTTATAATAGAGTTTAAGGCTATGTTTATTAGAAAATACAATATTGAAAAAATTAACTTTAAAAGCTAAGGAAAAGGAAAGGTGAGGGCGGCGTTTATACCGCTTGGACAATATACCAGTGATCGTCTTTATTCACTAGCTCTGCCTCAAAGTCTCCTTGAAGAATATTTCTTATGTTGTTTGCCAAAATTGACAGTGGATCTGAAGCTGTTTGTAAATCAATAGTATCTGTGTCAAAGTGCGTCTCGCCTGAAACAATCTTCTCACAACTTCCTTGCGCTCTTGTTACAAGCATCTCCATTCCAGACACTTTTATAACGGCTGAATGATCGGCTTCAATAAACTCTTGAAGGAGTACTCCTGGTTGAGGTTTTGGAACATTAAGTATTTTTGCATACTCTGCTGCTTCCTTAGTATTGAAAGAGTCTACAACCTCTTTTAATGTTGCGTTAAAGTTTCTATTTTTCAAAGGTATTGATTTGAAGATCCCTGAAAAAAGAGCTTTTTCACTTCCTTCTCCAACTCCTGCACTTCTTGCAATTAGAGACCCATCTAGTAGCGTTGCTTCTTGAAAGTTATCTAGTATATGAACACCTCCTGGTACGCTTAGCCCTGCATTGTTTAGTTTAGCGAGGTTTGATACCTTTTTCCCATGTCCAGCCTCTGTTGCATTCTGGAGAGGTGTTACGTCTGCTACAATATAATTCATATGCATAACTTTTGTGATCACCCCATCTTTCTCAATCTTATAAATATAATCCTTTTTAAGATCTTCTTTTGAAGTGTAATGGAAGAGATTTATCCCCAGTTCTTTTGTTACATTTAGAATGTGTGCTGTTTTTGTACCAACTCTACTTAAAATTAGTGCACTCTTTGACTTTGACATTACTAAAATATATGGCAGAAGATCACTTGTTGCCTCTGTCGTGAATAGAGTCGTTGAATTTCTATCTCTAAACTCTTCTATTGATAGATCAAGCGTTTCTATTTTAAAGAAGATCGGAAATTGCGCATCTTTATTAATTGATAAAGGGTGAGCTTTAATTGACTCATCTTGCCCGGACACTAAGTACACACATCCTTCTTCGAAGAGCTCGCCTCTTAGCATTCTTGTTCTATATTCGTGGATAGCTGAATCAAGGTCTTCCTTGCTCTTAAATACGTCATAGGCTTCATCTATATCAAAGCCTGCCCCAATCAACCAGTCTGAGTGATAAGGATTGTCGTTCGGAAGCTTCATCCCCGGTGAACAAATATTTTGCCACTTTTCTTCTAATATCTCTCTACTCTCATCCATTTTGTAGTCATGCTCAAAATCAAATTGTGTTAAAGCCCAGATATCTAGAGGTAGTTTTGGTATTACAACGTCTTCATTTGTTCTTTCGTCACGGAACGTTATGAAACCCCCGTTTCCTTTTGCTTGTTCAGTGATAGCCTTGTTTAATCGAAGATGCTTATCAGAGCATTCAATACGTTCTTCTGCTCCTGTTTCATATACATATTCATTTTTGCTAACATCTTCTTCTTCGGTTAAATAATTTTGGTCAACAACTTTGTCTACAGATAGACCAAATCTCGCAAGATATCCGTCTTCTTTAAGTCGAGACAACCCAATTTCTGAAGCGTACTTTTGAATTAATTTTTCAGGAGATGATTCGATTTGTAAGAAAAGAGGCGTATCTTCATTAAACGGCTCAAAGATTATTGCGACTATATCGTCACCTAGTTTGATCAAAGCTAACACTTCATCTTTTTCTAAATAGAAGCCATAGCGAGAGAGTCTTAATTCAGCCTTTTTCGTTTGAGATCCATCTACATCTTTTGGAGAATTAACTTTACCGTCGGAAATAATATCTAGTGCTGTGTCTAGATTTAAAACGAATGTGTGGAGATCATTCTGCTCATAAACATCTTCTGGTCCGGCAGATCCGTCTAGAATGCGTGCAAATTGGTACGTCTTACCATTCATCGTGTTTTTAAGGAGATATCCATATTTTCTATTGTATTGATTTATATATTCAAGATTGTCTTCACTTTCAAGAACTTCTTGATCATCCGTATAGAAAACGGCATTATTTTCCCCACTAAGTGCAGCTTTTCCTTCTAAAATATTCTTAGCTAGCTCAAAAGGCATTGCCTCTAAGCTTTCCATAAGAAACTCTAACCCTTTGTTAAATGAAGATTCTAAAACCACCGATCTAGCGGAATCCATTATTGTTTTTCCTGAAATTCTAAAAGTTACTTCTGACATGTTATCCCCTTGTATTAAAGAGATTTTATCAATAAAAGGCTTAAGTCATTCTGTTAGTTTTGGATTAATCGTCATAGAGTACGGTTACTTAAAAAGTAAAGAAGCCAAAAGGCAACTTTATTATGCAATAGCAAGCCTATCTTGAGAGTCATACGAAGCATCGCATGTACCTAGGATAATATTGCCTAAAGCATTTATGTAGATCATATCTGTGTCATCTGTTTCCAAAGGACTTGATCCAAAAACTTCAAAACGACCTTCTGAAATCATTGCATCTTGTTTATACAATCTATGATCCATAGAAATTGAAACAGTATCTAGCATGTCACCAATAGTCGCTTCAATTTCGTCTGAAAGTTCAGGGAATGTTTCTTTGAACACTTCACTATGAAAACCTTCTTCAAAAACTTCAGGACTTGGTAAATTTAAGCGTTCTCGTTCTTTTTCATGCCATTTTGAATTTGAAATCTCAACTTCAGACATTTCAGGTTCATCGCAGTGAAAATTTAAACGTGCAATAGCCCATAGAGCTTCAATTGTGAATGAAGAACCATTTGTAGCAATGTAAAAAGAACCAAGATTCACTTTTAAAAAATGAAGCATTTGAGTTAGTTCTTCAATCTTTTCTGGGACCAACAAAGGTTCACCACCGGTAATAGTTAATCTTCCAATATCCTCAATATCATTATCGAGAATAAATTGTTTTATAACTTTTAAGTCTAAAATGTCTTTCTGTGCATCGCCGCGTAAACAGTGACCACACTTCATGTTACATTTCCTAGTAATTTCGATAACTAAATCTGAAACAGTACCATCGTCTATTGCTTGTAAATACATAGCAACTCCTTTTTTAAAATAAAATATGGTGTGTTATATGATTAGTTTTGGTAAATAAAGAATAGCCATCTTTAGGCGAAGTGGATTTGTAACTAAAAAGGTTCAGACAAGAATAATCTTGCCTATTTTAATGTGTAAGATGAGGTAATCCAAGAAAATGTACGCTTGTCTTCTATGATAACTTCATCTACTTTTTTAAGACCTGCATTTAATGCTTGCTGATCAATAAGCTCACGTGTTACTTTAAAAAACTCACGCTCTTTATCAGATGTACGATCTAGATCATTATAAGATAACACTAAATGACCTGTCTTCTTAAGATGCTCTGCAATAACTTTGAAAAGCTGTGCGCGGTCCTCGTCGTTGATATGGAAAATCATTCCAATTGAATAAATCAAATCGAATTCTTTATCAATACTAAACTCAGGTAATGTTGCTTGAATAGCATTAAACCCTTCATCTTTCGCAATTGTGACAAAATTTTCACAACTATCAACACCTGTGACATCGAAACCATAGTGATTACGATAATAAGACATATCTCTAGTAGATCCGAAGCCAATGTCTAGTACCGTTGCTTCTTTGTTTAGATCAACAACATAAGGCTCTACAAACTTGTAGAACGGGTCCATACTGAATTTTAATGATTCATCGATATATTTAGTAGAGTTTTCTTGGTAATATTGTTTACGTGACATGTTTATCCTTTAAGTAAATAGCTGAAAGTGTATTATAATGGAAGCTTACTGAAGAAGACCTTGTGTTCTAGTCCTACCTTTCAAACCAAAGCTGCGCATCGATCTTCTCTTCATAACACATGTAGAAAATTTCGGTAAACAGACCTTCCATTTCAGTCTTCTCTTCTAGATCATTAGCAAATACTTCCATCTCAATATGACTTAGCTTGTCTGCTCTAAATTCCACTAATGTTCTATCACCAACTTCAGAGACTTTAAAAATACCGGGTAGGGCCGCGATACTTCCTATGTCTGATACGTTAAGATTCACAGATAATACTTTCATGTGGACCTCTTTGAAATAATTAGACATCTCAATTTCCTTCAAACAAAAGTTGAGCTTCTAGCGTTTCATCGTTACGCATGTCATAAATCTCGCCAAAGAGACCTGGGATACCTAACTTCTCTTCTAGTTCCCCTGCAAAGTTTTCCATATCTTCTTGATCTAGTTCAAATGGAGTAAACTCAACCAATGTCTTTATTCCAAAATCTCTTATTTTAAAGTATTCTGGAGTTTCGCTTATACTCTTTATCTCACTGACCTTTAAGGCAACTCTTAATCTTTTAATGTTTATTTCTTCAAATTGTTCTTGATACATCTTATTTCCTTTATATGTTTTGAAGTTTTTCTAATACTTCTTCTCTTAACGCTAACAATGACTTATATTTTTCAAGCTCTTTTTCTGTAGCTTTCTCTAATTTCGCCATAGTCTCTCCACCACCTTGATCACATTCTACTTCAATATAACTTCCGAGCATGTACTCTTCCCAACCTGGGAACTCTTCCACATGAACGTAGTCACAATTTTCACAATAGTACTTACATAACATTTTCCTTATCTCCTCTCAATGAATTTATCTTTTGTGTTGCATGTTGTCGGTAAGCTGCTAAAAGCTGATTCGGCAAATATATACATGTATGCTACAATAGACCTTAAAATAGTTAATGCATACTGTAGTAAGCAAAAAGAAAAAACCTTCACGTTTACTTACCTCCTCTCAACAAATATATCTTTTCTTCGATTTTGTCTTTTGTGTTGTACGTTGACGGCAGGCTACTAAAAGCTATTGCAGACACTCTTTCTAATGAAGACAACTTTCTTTTTTCACCCTTTGTAAGAGTTGAGCATGCGCGCATTTTAGAGTAAAGAGAACGTTCTTCTTCAATATTCTCAATGGTTGTGTATAAGTCTTCAAGAATCTTAATTTCTTTATCTATATCAATGGCTTTTTGATCTGAGAGTAAAGCAGGCTTTAAATACTCATTTAAATAGTCCATAGTTTCGTCTCTAAGGTCTCCATTCCATGAACCTACCGCATAGGTTGCATAATCATAAAAACTGTCTTCTATAGGCTTTAAAACTTCATTAGCAGTCAATTTAAACTTAACTTGCATTTCCTTAGCAAAATTAAGTTCAGGAAATTTATAAAGCGGGTCTTTTAAAGTCATTCCAACCCATGTAGAGTCAAACCCTTCCTCAAAATCGAAAATATCAAAGATGTCTCGAAACACTTCATTTAAATCAAAATAATATAAAGAGATAATCGCTTGGACCTCTTCAGTTGTCAGAATGTCTTCATATTCGACGTTATCTAAAAAAGAAACTACCTTCTCTTTTAGCTGAGGAGAATCTTCACACTCAATCATATATGAGATAATTGAATTTTTTGAGGTATAAATATTTAAGTCGTTTTCAATCTTAAACATACTTAACGAGATGTTGTCAATAACAAAATCTAATAGAGTTATCTCTTTTGGTAGATTAAGTTTAGTTGAAATAAATTGTTCTTCTTGAGATCTCATTGCAGATCCTTTAAGTTTTAGTCTCTATAAGCTAAAGACTAAAACCCTAGTTAGGTTTTAATCCCTAACTATAGGATAATCGTAGTATTACATAGGTTTGCTTAACTCATTATAAGAAATCCTTGTCAATCAAATCTCTTAAGATACACTTTATTATCTCTCGGTATAATTACAAGAAATATATAGTAAGGTAAATATTATGCAAGTTTTAAAATGGTTTATAGAAAAGTACACAACTCGAGAAGATGGCAAAGAATCTATTATCAGCGCGATGAAGCGAACGAGCCACCATATCGATGAACATACCCAAAGTCCTTACCATGTTGAAGGTGACGTTTATACTCACACTCTTATGGCTTATTCGCATGTAAAAGATCCATTGGATATTGAGCTGAAACTTGCTGTACTGTGCCATGACATTGGTAAGCCAGCTTGTGCTAAAGATAAGATTGAAAAAGGCCGTGTTGGCTTCTCTGGTCATGAGGCCTTTTCTTCTTTTATGGCCCTTGAAGTTCTTGAAGAGTATGAGAAAGACTTTAATGTTTCTTTGAATAAGCCTTTGATCTTGCTTGCTATTAACTGGCATTCAGTTCTTCAGAAGCTTCCTAGTTTCAATGAAGAAGAGAATTACCCATTCTTGACCGACGAAGCTCTTAAGGAAATCAATCTTCGTTTTGGTCGCTCGTTTGAGCTGTATACTCTTACCGCTGACTTGGCTATGGCAGACAATCTTGGTCGTATTTCTGTTGATTATAAAATATCGATTGAAAAACAGAATCTTCTTCAAAATATTGTTCCTACAAGACTTGGTCGAGATGAAACTAAAGAGTGTTTAGCTACTATGCTTTGTGGTATTCACGGGTCAGGTAAATCAGAGACTGCTCGTAAAATACTTCAAGAGAATCCTAAAACTGTACTTTTGTCAGTCGATGATATTCTTATGGAGACTTTGAATCCTAATGGATACACTTACAACCAAGTCTGGACAAAGGATAACAACAAGGCAGCTTTTGAAACTCTTGTTGAGCGCCTTAAAGAAGCTGTTGACAACAAGCAATCTGTTGTCCTTGATCTTCTTAACATAGATGAAAAGATTCAGAGAAGACTAATGAGTTTAATCCCTGACAAAATATACCATAAGCGCGCAATTACTCATACCTCTACACGTGAGAGAATTTTCGCAAGAAATAAAGATCGTCGAAAAGAAGGCAAAGAGCTACCTAAGGAAGTTATCTTAAGTGCTGCCAAATCTTTTGAGTTTCCTTACAGATCTATATTTGATTCTGTTAAAATTGTGATTACATAAAGGAGTTATTATGAAAAAATTAGTTTTTGATACACTTAGTGATATTCACCTTCCTTCATACTTAAAAATAAGTGCGATTAGTGGATCTTATTCTAAGCTTATTAAGTCGTTATACCCAAAAGGGCATAGGGCTGCAAAGACTTTTGTTCTTGCAGGGGACTTGAGTGAAGATATAGATCAAGTTATTGTATTTCTCAAATCTTTAAAGACTGAGAAAAAATATACAACAATCATTTATGTCCCTGGTAACCATGAGCTTTATCTAACTTCTCTTAAGTGGCGCTCATCTAAAGAAAAATATAACGAGATAATTAGACGGGTCAACGAGCTTAACCCTATTGGAATTTATGCTTTGGATGGAACATCTATAATGGTTGAAGGGTTTAAAATTGGCGGTGCCACTGGTTGGTACGATGGAAAGTACCATTTACACTGTAATCCTCAGATAGAAAGTGACGCAGCTTTTAGACGAGAGGTTCGGGCCTCTTATAAAAGAATCATGCTTGACTCTAAGTATGTGCCTGAAGATCTGTTTGATATGTATGAGTGGCAAAAAGAAAAGCTTTTAAACATAGGTATCGATGTTGATATTGTTATTTCTCATGTTAGCCCGCTTCTTGACAGCAAGTATCTTAATGAAAAGTGGAGAGATAAAGAGGGTAGTGCCTTTTTCTCATCTAATTCAGGTCACATTGTTCGACTTCTTGATCCTTTACTATGGATATTTGGACATGCGCACGATCACCTTGACGAAATGTATGGTGATACACGTATGTTATGCAACCCTTATGGATATCCTTACGAGAAAGAAGGAAATAAAACCTTGGTTCAGAAAATCACGGTTGAAAAGAGGTAGATTATGAAATATGCAAGAACAAAACATTTATCATTTAGTCCTGAGATTCATTCAGATGACAAGGCTATGTCGAAGGAAGAAGAATCTTCCCTTTTAAATCGATATCTCTATTTCTCTGAAAAGCTTGACGGAGGGAACACACGGCTCCATAAATCTTGTGTTGGGGCTAGAAGTGCTTCTCTTAATGCTGATCACGGATCATTTAGCCGGATAAAGAAGCTTTATCGAGATCTTTATTACAGTAATGAGTTTGACTTTGATAGATACATCCTTTATGGTGAAAATATGCAGGGTATACACTCTATAGAGTATGACGCGCTTAAGCATCCTTTTTATTTGTTCGCCGCCTTAGATACAGAGACAAATCAAATTGTTTCAGTTCAGGAGCTTGAAGCTATCTCTTTAGAAACAACTTTTCCACTCGCGCCAAGCCTTGGGATCCATAAATTTTCTAAGATGAAAGACCTTAAGAAGTTTATTGAAGAGCAACAAAAGCTACCATCCTTGATTGGTGGAGAACGAGAAGGTGTTGTCTTAAGAATTGTTGAAGAGTTCCCTGTCGAAGAATTTGAGAAACATGTTGTGAAGTATGTCAGAAAGGGCCACGTACAATGTGACTCTCATTGGTCTACAGATTGGAAAGAAGCAAAGTTCATATAAAGAAATTTTATGTTAAACTTTTAAAATAAGGAGTTAAAATGAATATCAAAAAATTATTACAATTGGCAATTATGTCAGCTATCGTTGTCGGGACTGCGCAGGCAGACAGTATTAGAATGGGTCATGAGTTTTCTCTTGGTCAAATTGGTTCAGCAGCAAAGCGTTCGCAAAATACATTAAGTGATCAAGGATCGGCAGGTATCAATATTGAGGCTTTGTTTTCAACTGACTTTGAATCACAGGGTGACATGAGTCTAAAGATTCCTATGGCTATCTCAAGAGGTATGTTCCTTGTCTCTAATTTAGAGATCCCTTACCTAAGCCTTACTAACCCAGCTACTGATATGAGTGAAGGTGGTCTCGGAGATGTTGAGTATCGAGGATTCTTTACAGAAAGAACAGATCGTGTTTCAGGATGGTTTTGGGGTCTTGGTGGATATGTAGTGGCTGATACAGCTTCAACAGAATTCACAGGGTATCAGAGATGGAGTGCCGGTCCAGCGCTTAACTTTACTTACGTTGGCGGCCCTTATGTTATGGGCTTTGAAGCAGCTCAAATTTTTGATATCGGTGGAACTGGTCTTCAGAAGAATAATTCTACTCATTTGAAAGCTGATTTAAATATCAATTTTTTGTCTACCCCTGGTACATATGTTAAATTCTTCGGTGAAAGTGAGACGAATTGGGAAGACATTGATTCGGACAACTGGAATGATCAGACAATTTTACCTGTTGGTGCATTAATTGGAACTGTTATCGATGCCGATGGTGGAAAATATCTCCGTGCAGAAATAGGAGCAGAGTATTATGTTCTTAACGTTCCTGATCGCAACAACTTTGGAATTACCTTTGGACTTTCCATTCTTTATTAACTTAAAGATGTTTTAAGGAACTCTTTTGTACAATACATTCACAAAGGGATTCTTTCCTTTTTCCTTGGGGTTGACTTGGTATCGACTAGAGGACGATCTTTTAAAGACTCAAGTAGTACGGGATGCTTTAAATCCCAACCTAAATGTAGATGCTAACAACAGCGACTACGTTCCTGCTCGCGCAGCTGCTTAACAGCACAGACGTATAGTTTGGAACCTGAGGACGTAAGGGCTTCAGTGTGGACTGCTCGTAACCTCCATATAACAAAAAACTCGAGTATTAAAGGTCAGGCAGCGCCTTAAGCTATTGCCCCTTAACAGTGAAAGATGTTTATTGTTTGGAGCTTGATACATCCCAAACTCTTAACTGGGCTTTGTACCCCGGGTATCAAAAATACGCTTGTAGACGGTCTTTCTTAGAAACTCTTTTAACACTCGGGTTCGACTCCCGACAACTCCACCAAATTACACTATCTTTCTTCTCTTCAAACAAAAAATTTCCTAATAGAAAAATAGAGACATAGCCTCTACTGTATACCTAATTTAAATAGATATTTAACGTACTAACAATACTGTCTACGTCATTTTTTAAACTCAGTGCAAACTTCTTGTCTGTCTCTCTGCTTTTTACAAAAAAACGAAAAGGTTTACGATCTTCATAATATGTATAAAACCCTAAAGGTCCTACCAAATTATCAACATCTTGAGCTTTACCATAGTAAATCCAGTTATAGCGACTTATTGCTGGCTCATTGCAACAATTTGTATACCCATCGCTATCACAATCACTACTTTGAACTGCTTGATCACAAGATCCACAAAAATTTTGTCCGTCTTGAGATTTTCTTTGGTTTGAGATTTTAAAATCTTCTACATTAAACTTATCCATAACTACCCTTTTGATTTAAAGTTGACTTGAAACGTCTTGAAATGTTATATGTCTTTATATTACTTTTAAACAAAAAGTCTTCTTAAGTGCACTATTTTGGTTTATAACTTTTTGTTTTGATAGAATTGTTTAAATTCAACTGGAGTGTTTATTATGTTTATTCGCAAAACTATTGTCCCGGAGATAGCCCGCAAGATTCATCGAACTTTCAAAAGTCAAATACCTAGTTCTATTTATGATCTAGCAAAAGAAGAAGGTGTCGTTTTGATATTTTCCACAGAAAAAAATTCCTTTCATATAAAAGGTCTTGTGGATGTTGAAATTCATACTCCTAGTAAAACAGAATTTTCAAAAACAGAGATAGATGATATCTTTGATCGAAAAGGCCGGTACAAAGACCTTAGTGTCTCCGAAAAAATTGCTTATCTTATTGCCGCTGAACTAGGCCTTTATGCTGAGAAAGATGAGCCTCAAGGTTTATCTAATTCTGCAGAAATCTCTAATATCCTTTACCAGACAAAAAAAGAGGTCTTTGTTATCGATGAGAAAGGCGCTGTACAAAAGACAATTGTAGTTATGCTACATAAGTCTTTTATAAAAATGCTTAGACATGGTAATCTTATTTAGATATAAGCTTTACACGATATAATATTCTAAAAAAGAAGGATAAGACTATGGGTAAAAACTTTGTTGTTGGAGATATTCATGGCAATACTTCTGTCTTTTCCAAATCCAAATTCCCTTTACAAGCAGATCTGACTAAAGACGATGTTGTTTTCCAGCTAGGAGACTTCGGTGTTCTTTGGTACTATCCAGAAAGCTTACTTCACTTTAAGGACGATGAACTTCTTAATGATTTGGCTGCCGCGTCCTTTTCCCTTTTTGTCATCCCTGGTAATCATGAAAACTACGATTTAATAAACGCCCTGCCTATTGTAGAAAAATGGGGTTCACCGGTTTTTGTTTTGCATTTAGAAGACGGGGATATTTTCTTTGCTAAAAGAGGGGAGGTTTATACAGTTAATGCTAAAACGATATTTACTTTCAGTGGAGCGAAAACCTTTGACGCCGATAGATTCTCTTTAAAAGATCTTGATCAAATACGTCAAACAGAAAAATATGGTCGTAAGATAATATCTATAGATGATATAAACTACTGGGAAGGTGAATTGGCTACTAAAGAAGAGCGTGAGCACGCGATAAAGAACTTATCCGAACACAACTACAAAGTTGATTTTATTTTTACTCACACGGCTCCTAGAGACATTATTAACGAATTTATTTTCAAGACCGATGACACAGAAGGAAAATTCTCTGATCCTACTGTTGATTTCCTTGATAATATTTGTGAACTAGTTGAATTTAAAGAATGGCATTATGGGCACATGCACCATAACTACTCTATTAAAACAACAGATGGACTATTCGTTTGTCACTTTGACAATATCCCTCAAAAGCTTTTATAGGCTAGGGCTCATAGCTGGGTTTAGTCCCTTTTCTATACAAACAGACTCTGTTACAATAACTTTAAACAACTCTCCTCCTGTTTTCTTCATATATGTTGTCTGAAGTATCATCCCGTTGTTTAGAAGCTTCCTCGCATTAGGATCCTTGCAGGTTGTATTTTCAGACATTTTCTCCAAAGACTTTATCAAACTTTTATTAAAGATTTCTTCGTTATACATATCACCGCTTAGATCTATTAATTTACTCCTATCCACGACAGCCTTTATAAATAAGACATTGTTTTTTGAAGTGGACTCCACAATTGTTGTTACGCCATCTATTGGCATAGGGGCCTCACTATTTATCATGTCCGCAGTTTTCTTTACGTTATCAAAAAGTTTTCTCTCTGTTATGTTTGCCATATTCGCCAGAAGAGAAGAAGTACACAAAACCATTATTATAAAATTCTTCATTTTTAAATTCCTTTTATCAAAGCTCTATATAAGCCTTTTGTAGATATCATTTTAGCATATTAAAAACAGGAGCTTCATATGAAAGTTATTTTCCAACAAGATTATCAAAAAATAAAGAAAGGTACTATTGACGATGTTTCTGACGGTTTGGCCAAAAACATGCTTATTCCAAAAAATATTGCTATTCCAGCTTCAACTGAAAATGTTAGAAAACACGAAGCAAGCTTGCGTAAACAAGCAGAGTCTGACAAAAAAGAGATCGAGCTGATCACGTTTCAAAAAAAAGAGTTAGAGAGTGCACAGGTTTCTATTCTTAAAGTCAAAACTGCAGCTGGTCATATGCAAGGTCGAGTCACTAAAAAAGATTTTGTAAAAGCTATTGAAGAGCAGCTTAACATATCTGTTAACCCTAAAAAAGTAGAGCTGCCTAAGATGCAGTCTTTTTCTATTTTTACGGCTACTATTAAACTTGGTCGAGGTATCGTTGCCTCTGTTAAGACTGAGGTTGTCTCATAACGTTAAGCTAGTGATTGAACTACTTGCTCTCGAGGAGGAAGAGCCTTCATTATTTGCATTTTGAAGGCATTTCTTAGATTCTTCTTTAGTTGTTCTGCTAGCAACTCTTCTTTATTTTCACACTTGTCTTCTTCAAACGATAGCAGGTTCTCATGCAACTCTTTAAAATCTGATACTACTTTTTCAAGAATAATATCTGCCACTTCATAAATATCCTCTATTGACGTTCTTACAACATCTTCATAAAAGTCCTTTTTACTCGGGTTCACTCTTTTTGCAAGCTCATAAATTATAGCTACTGTAGACGTAACATACGAAAATAATGCCGTAGCAGAATCTGTTGACTTGGTTATAATTAGATCAGAGTAAAGCATATGAGTCTTTGAAATATTTGAAACCTTCTCTATATCGAGAGCTTCTGCAAATTCAGAACAAATATTCTCCAAAGAATCTGTTTTTTCTAAGGTTACTGCAACCTGCGCAGAGATATTGTCTATGAATGCTAAAAACCTAAAATTTTCGTGCTGTATTACTTTTGAAATATTATCCATGTCTTTATGTTCCTTATTTTGTTAATTTACAGATTGTAGCTAAAATCTTAGTTAAAATAAATGCAGCTAAAAACTTAAAACACAGAGAGGTTACTCATGATCAAAATTTTTTTACTTATATTCCTTATAGGAGGAATTGCTTTTTTAATCTTTGATATCGACATGCCTTCTTTTGGATCAAAGCATTCTGGAACAGACGCTGTTCAATTTGAGAATAAGAAATATGAAGCCAAGGCTTTAGGTGAAGTAAACAAAAGTGAAGTTCTTGGATCCAAAGATGGTCATGACGGGACTGTCTCCCGTGCCGCTATGAAACATAAGGCTCAGGCAGATGCTATTGCTTATGCCCAAAAGATTGAGGCTGAGAAGCAAAAGGCTAGATTGGCTGAAATGCATTCAGAGCCTGTTTATCAGATTATTAGAAAAGACAAATAACAATTAAAGAACTCTAAAGTTTACATATAGTATCCTTACAATATATAACTGTAAGGGGTACCTATGAAAAAGTTCATGAAACAAGGTGGTGTTATCCGCTCTAAAAAAAGAGGGGATGTTGGATTTTACTTACCTACTGAAAAAAGGTTCGTTTTACTATATCAAACTACTGAAAACTTTTATCTGCCAGAGTTTGTAGACTTTAATTTTAACTATATCACTACTTTTGAAAAAACAGATCTTCAGGTATCCGACGTGATCCCAGAAGTTATTCTTCGACAAAAAACTACTCATCCAGAAGCGCTTATTCTCCTTGATACTAAAGACGGATCAGCAGTGAACATAAAAGGTGACTCCATCTCAAAGAAAGAACTCAAAAAACTATTACGTAAAACTCTAAAGGAACTCACATGAAGCATTTAGGCAATTGTCCTATCCAGGGCTGCGACGGACACATTCTGGAAAGAGAGAATTCCTTCGGGTGTAGTAATGCAGATTTTGTTGAAGATTTAGATCAAGGGACTATAAATAATGGTTGCAGATATTACATTTTCAAAGAGGCTTTTAATAAATATGGTAAACGTAAAATCACTTCATCTGAAGTTAAAAGATTGTTTGCAAATGGTGAAGTGATCGTAACTCTAAAGAATCGTCGAACTAAAGCTAAGTATGAGAAAAAAGCTTATATAGATGAAGAATATGGAATTTCTATCGATTTTGAGTCTTGTTCTGAAGAAGACTGATTTTTTTAGTCTTTAAGCTTATATAACAGGACTATCATTTTATAGATAACTTAAGCTCAAGCTTAATATCTAAAGGATTTAAAATGAAACTTTTACTAATCTTAGCACTTGCTGCTACTATATTCTCAACTTATGCTAACGCATCTGCACGCCTTGTTCTTAAAGATCCATGTAAACAACTTCTTGTTGATATTCATAATCTTGAAGCAAACGCTTTCTCTGACCAAAAGATTTTTGATCGCATGCTTCATCGCATAGAGCTTTCTAACATTCAGTGTCAACAGAAAGATCTCGAACTTTTCGATGAAGAAGATTCTAAGTAATCTTCCTTGAGCCCTCTAGGCTCCCCTACTTATACGATTATGCTATACTTCTAAAAATTTAGAAGGAGGCTTTTATGATCATCGATACACATATCCATTTGAACTTAAAGCAAATAAACAAAAACTTACAACAGGTATTACAAAAATCAAGAGACGCAGGTGTTAAAAAATTTATCATTCCAGCTATAGACTCTTCAAAAATGGGAGATATCATCGCCCTTGCTGAAAAAGAAAAAGACATCTTTTTTGCAGCTGGTCACCATCCCAATAACACTTATACTGCAGACATGGATAAAATCCGTGCAGCTGCTGCTCATGAAAAATGTGTTGCTATTGGAGAATGCGGACTTGACTGGTATAGAATTCCTCCCGGGGCTTCTATTCATAATGTTCAAAACTTTCAAAAAGACATGTTCCGGAAGCAGTTAGCGCTCGCGCAAGAATTAGACAAGCCCGTCATCCTTCATTCTCGAGAAACTGACGATGACATGCTTGAGGTCCTTAGTGAATTTTCTGTCAAAGCAGTTATCCATTGCTATATAGGTGGAGAAAAACACTTGAGTCTTATAGACAAAGGTTTTTACTATGGGATAGGCGGTGTTTTTACATATTCTAACTCGGAAGAATTCAAAAAAAATATTAAAAAGATACCGGTTACGCAACTTCTATTAGAAACAGATGGCCCATTCTTACTTCCTGCACCAGCAAAGAAGAAGTTTGGCAGAGTTGTTAACACGTCTGAGTATTTACCTTATGTTTCTTCTGAGATTGCAAAGACACTAAATGTTGATCAAAAAGAACTTGAAAAAGTCTTATTTGAAAATTCTATACGTCTTTTCCCTCAATTAGCAAATTAAAAACTAGAGAAGAAGAACTTAATCTTCAACTTTATTAAAAGAGATCTAAGATAATCTGAGACTCTAATACAGCTTGACCAATAGAACAATCACCGCGGCAAGACTTGATTTCTGAAATAGTGTACGATATTAATTCATCGCGTTGTTCTTCTGAAATCCGAGATATTAATTCACGTTCTCTTTTGACAAGATGTTCCTTAATGTTTTTAACGTAATTAGCTTCCATATCTGAAAATACTTTAAGCATAATAACTCCTTTGAAATTTTAAAATTGATCTTGTTATAGGTACTTTTATACAAAATAAAGATATAATAAAAAGAAAGAGGTCAATATGCTTATATATACAGGAATAGGGAGCCGAGACACACCTATAGAGATACAAGAACTAATGACAAAGATTGCACAAGTCCTTGAGACAAAGGGATATACTCTCCGTAGTGGCGGAGCAAATGGCGCGGACCTTGCTTTTGAAAAAGGGGTAACTACCCTAAAAGAGATCTATCTTCCGTGGAAAGGATTTAACCATTCTACTTCTCCCCTTTATAATGTAGAACAAGCAGCACTAGACATGGCCGCGCCACACCATGGTGGCTGGACTTATCTCAAGGATGCCGTAAAAAAACTTATGGGCCGTAACGCGTATCAAGTACTCGGCCAAGATCTTAACACTCCTGCAAAATTTGTTATTTGCTGGACTAAAGACGGTGTTCAAACTCAAGCAGATAGGACAAACAAGACTGGTGGTACAGGCTTGGCTATTTCTTTGGCAGACTCTTTAGGAATTCCTGTATTTAACCTCAACAACCAAGGTTCTTATGAAAGAATTCTAGCCATGATATCTGCTTAATAAGCTTATTTTAACTATGTGTGAGATATACTCTCTTAACAAAAAAAGGAGTCTCCCATGATCAAAACAATCTTTAGCTCTCATTCTCAAGACCTTCAAAAAATTTCAAACCCTCGAGTTGTTTATCAAAATGCCTTATATCCCATTATCAATGACGCTAATGTTAAGAACTTTCTTGAAGAACTTATAGAAGGCAACTATTTTGAATATCTAGAAACCGGTAATTATTTCCGGTTTAAAGAAGATGCTGAAGAACTTTTTTATGCGTTAACCCAGCTACTTCAAACAAAGACTAAAATATACTTAAAAGACACATCTGGTTCTGACATAGCAAAAGAACGATCTATCTTCCCTGACTCTATCGGAAAATCTTTCCTTTTAGTACTTAATGCATATCCCCTCCTAAAAACTATTGTTTCAATCATTAAGCTACATGACCTTGAGAAAAATATATCGAGCGATTCTTTAGTAGAGATGTATAAGAAAATGGATCAGGAGTCGATCCTTGCAGGAGAAAAACCAACATTAGGATTTGTTGATTATGATCTCCAAAATGAGTTTTACAGAGGAGAAGTAGAGAAGGGTGCAAAGATTAAGAAAATGTTGTTATTGTTAACTAAGTCTTTATATTATAAATATAAATACAGTGCTCCTCTAGATATTTCTACTGGAATTGAAGTTTGGGATTCCTATACCGGTAAGGCCTCCGAGGTGGATGCGCTTGAGAAGGTTATAGAAAACATTCTTCAGAAAAAGAGTTTGTAACATCTTTCTCTTTATCTGACTCGAAGGCATCTTCCAAATAACTTTCCGGAAGATCATTAAATTTCATCTGCGAAACTGCTCCAGCAAACAGCGCGTATTCACATAGCTCCATAGACTCGTTTAGATCAGCTTCTATAGCCATTAGAGATCGTTTCTCTATCAAAAGGTCTATTACCTTCTCCATTGGATGAAAGCGTGTGATACCTATCTTAGACATCTTTTCTTTAAACGTAGATATCATCCCATCTTCCATCGAATAAAACACACTCTTTGCTGCATACAATGCTTTGACGCTGTCTAGGCCTAATGCATTACATACACCGTTTACCATGTCTTCTAGGTCAGCTTCTGTTTTACAGAACCATCCTAGTGGCGCAAGAGAAACCTCCATCCCTTTCTTTACAACATTTTTGTCGATGTAAAAGTCAAGTGTCTCGGTTCCTTTTAGGTATTGTACTGCTGCATCCTCAATATTTAAAAATGCTTTTCTAAAAAGTTTTGTGTTTTCAATGTGTTTATCTAGAGCTAATGCTAATAACATAATAGATCCTTTAGTTTTTATAAGATTAGTATTTGTCTAAATTAATTACAGATTACTTCTTTATAAAATCCATGTAAAAGTCTTAATATTGTTTTAAGTTTCTATTTTGGTATACTTGTAAAAATTAACAAAGGGTATTAACATGGAAAAAATTAAAGAGTCATTCAAGGAATGCCTGTTCAAAATTAAAAACAAAGAGCTATCCGATTTCGATCGATTTAAGGCTTTAGAAAAACTTCTCCGGATCTATTCCACTGACAGTGGTCACCAGATTGAGTTTAATTCAATTCGAAATGCCTTCCTTTTCCTTTTTAGAGAGAATCACTTTAATGGGATCACTGAAAACCTCAAAGGACATAAGTTCACATGTTTTAGAATAATGGAAGAGATAACTAAGGAAGATCTTCTTAATATGCATTTTGACGATAAATTAATTGAAGATTTTTATGCACTAAAAGAAAAGCTTTCTTCTGAACAAGATCTTCTAGTTAACATCGAGAGTGATACAGAGTCCGCCGGGTATAACCGGATTTGTGCTAGAGGTTGTGGAGACGGCCTCTATGAATTAAAATAGATTCTTTGCAAGATCCTTGAAATATTGTATCCCTACAAAAGATTTTTTCTCTTCTGGGACCTCCATGTGTCTTGTTAAATCTAAGTCTGATAGATGTTGATCTTTTTTCCCTTCACTTTTGTACATCTTTATAATGTCCGTTTGAGCTATTAACGATCTAAACGTTTCCCCGGTTTGGGTTTCTAGAGATAGAGAGTCTTTTAAATACCCTGTGATTCTATCTTCAAGAATATTGAAAGTACTTGGCACTACGATATAAAAAGACATGTTATTAGATCTAGACTCTTGTACAAAGTCTAAGAAGTCTCTATTGTCATATATTGAATAGAACTCCTCTGAGTTTTTCAACAGCAATATCGCAGCAGTGTGCTGAATATCTAAGATCTCTTTATTTAAATTTAGCTCTTCATTTAGATCACTAACCAAAGATCCTGAGGAAAATAATCTTTCAGAGACTAACATCTCTTTATTTCTCTCAAAAATAATCTTTTTTATTGGTCTAATCACATCTTCATAATCAAAATTTTTAGGTGATTGTAATATCACAACTTTTCTATCGTTAATTATTATATTTTGCAACTCGTCAATAGTTGACGTTTGCTTATTCTCTATTGACTCATATACTACTTGCATAGAACATCCTTATTAATTTTTTACTTATTTTGAATAATATCATGTATTATGCGCAATATCTAGGTTATAGACATATAAACAGGGTATTTTTTTCTAAAATGCTATAATTTCAAAAACACGGGAGGTTCTCATGAGCGATTTAAATTTTTATATTATCGTTGGACTTGGTCTTGTTGTTGCTTATACGGGGTGGAGGAATGACACCATGATCACAATGTTATTAGGTTTTGCACTGTCTGGGTATGGATTTTATTCTCACAATACAGGTTATAAAATTTCTGATACCATTTCTAGCTCTGAGCAAAAATTTGACAAATTTGTAGGTAATGATAAATATCACAAAAATCAAAAGGCTGCGGCAGATAAGCTTAAAGAAAAAACTGCTCCTAGCTCTAAAGATTAAATTAAAATTAAGAAAATAGGGTTATACTAGTAAAAAAAGGAGTCAAAACCATGACTGAAGACGAAACAAAAAGCAAATTATCTCTATTTATTGACAAATGGGCAACATCTTGGACAGCTACATTTTTATACATATTTTTGTTTGTCTCATTCTTTTTCCAAGCATTTAGTATTCCCAGTGCATCTATGAATGCCACTCTTCTTACCGGTGATAGCTTATTCGTTAAAAAGTTTAAGTATGGATTTGTTACACCATACATCCCTTTTCTCAATATTGAGATCATTCCTGGGACCGATGGTCACTTAGTTGACTTTGGTGGAGCGACACGTGGAGACATTGTTGTTTTTAGATGGCCAAAGAATCCAAATATCATGTATGTTAAAAGACTTGTTGGAATGCCTGGTGACAAACTATTTATGGAAGACAAAGTTCTTTACATAAGCTTTAATGAGGGAGACAAATGGATGAGAGACTCCTTCCCAAAAGAAAAGCTTGTTACTATAGGTGGTATTCTTTGGGCTAAGAACCCTCTTGCTTCTAAATATCCTGGCATACACAACGACAGCAATGTTACTAAGGCTGATCTTCCTAATGAAGAGGCGATCTTTAACTTCCCAATTACTGAAGTTCCTGAGGATGAGTATTTTATGATCGGAGATAATCGCGATCATTCTAATGACAGTCGATTTTGGGGTACCGTGAAGTATGGTGCATTTATAGGAAGTCCTTCTATCATATACTTTAGTTCTACAAAATCAAAATTTAGATTAAACAGAATATTCAGCATGCCTGAATAAGGAGGAAACAGATGTTAACAACTGAAATAGCTGAGCTTCTTGAGGAGGTTCCAGGTACTTTTGAGGTATTCCATTCAAATTACCTAATCGCAGAGTGTGACAAAGAGGGTTTAACAAATGTTTCAGCTGTGCTCCCTAAAAGTATAGTTGATCTTGAGCTACAGCTTGGCGGCACACACATACTTACTGTTTCAGAGCTAATAAGCATGATATCTGTTACAAAAGAAGCACAGGTTTCTTTCTCAGGAAACTCTCACCTGCAGACTTGTCAGAACTTAACAGCCTGTTTTGATCAAGGGTTGATTGTCTTTTCTTAGAAAGATATATTTTTATCTGATACAGAAATGTTTAGATCTCCTTTGACCTCACTCCAGAGCATTACACCTTTTTTAGAAGCCCCATCCAACTTAAAAACTTTGTTTGTAGATAGAACTACGATCCAATCAAGGGACCCTTTCCCATAATTTACAAATCTTCCAGATATAGGAAAAGTTTTACCTTTTATCTTTAGTAGAACTTTATTTGTGTTCGTATGTATCCCTGGGAACTGACAATATGCATCTTTTAAAGCGCTGGAGCCATCTGGCAAGGTCCACGACCCTCCGTTTAGCAAACAGAGATCCTGAACTTCTTTATCTGAAAAATCGTTTATCCCCGGTAGCATCCCGGTCATATCAATCTCTTCAGTTGATATAACTTTTTCCTTCTTTACAACCTCTTTGACCTCGGTCGTCGGTTTATCTTTGTTGATAACAGTCCCATCTTCGGAGATCTCTTCAATAACAATCTCGTCCATCGCTTCAACACCTTCTTCTGCAATTGACGAGACGCTTAGTGTTAATAGTAAAGCAGCTATTAGTGATAATCTTTTATACATATTTAACCTCTTTTCTAGTATTATATCTTATTAGAAAAATTTAGGAGGAAATCATGATTGATCATAAAAAAGGTATCAAGCTTGCTCGATATGGTGGTTTATCCCCAGTTAAGCAAACACACTACACCACAGACTATGACAACATGACATATCATGGTGCCCCTGAAAAGTATGGTATATATGCTTTCTTATATCCATATATTGACTGGTTTTTGCTCGGAGGAGATACTGGTAAAATCAAAAAGAAAACAGAAGGTTTGAAAAATAAGAGATCTGTTTTAAATGCACCATATAAAAAGTTCTCTGTAGAGGGTGATATTTGGACCCACATTGAACCTCAAGGAGCTCTTTTTACACTTGTTAAAGAGACTCGAGGGTCTTGGTTTAGAATTAGTGCAAGTGACTTTCCTAAAATTTTTACAAAAGAATATTCTTCTCTGATTAAAGAGTACCATGCGCTTGTCCCTAATCGGCATTACACTGTAAAATCTCCTTTTAAATTATATGGTACTGATTACTTAGAAATATTTGTCCCCAAGGCGTCTAAGATTATTAACTTCTAATAATCACAGATTAATCACATGTATAAAGGTTGTTCACTCTTCTTTAGAGTATAATACCTTTTATAAGCATTTACAGGAGTTTCAAATGGCTGAGAACAAAGCACTTAAAATACATAAGACTCGAATTATTCTTAATTTGGAAAAAGTTGAATACACTATCATTCTTACTGATCATGTCTATACTGCTCGAGAAAAAGAAACTAAGACTAGAATGCATGGCTTTACAAAAAACACTATCAAAGCTGTTGTTAATTATGCTCTTAAAAATACAGATCTTATTGAACGACAATTTGAGAAAACGGTCATTGTTTTCCCAACAGATCTTGAAACTGATAAATACGCTGGATTCCTTGTGGCAGTTGAAGGCAACAATATTGTTATGGTCTCTATTTATGAAAATACATCTGATAAATACGTTAAAGTCGGTATATTCAATAAAGTCAGAAAAGTGTTCTTGAATGATTTTAACCCTAACAACATTTATGATCCTCACGCTACACCAAAAGTTAAAAAGGAAATTAAAACGTATATCCCTAAATACACTGGCAAACTACGTATTGTCAAAAAAGCCCATGAAGGTAAACTACGTATTGTCAAAAAAGCATCCAAAAAGAAGACAGACTAGTACTTTGCTATATAAGCTCTCTTCTCAAGAAACAACAAGCTTTGCTTGGCTATAATTTCACAAATCATTAAAACAAGGAACCAAAATGTCTACCTCAACAAACCTATTAAGCGGCCATTTCGTCGTCTGTAAAAACAAAAACTTTTTTTATTCAGCTAAACCGTTAGATCACTGTCCAAATCATCCCGATATTAAACATCCTGGAAATTTTTGTTCTGTGTGCGGAACTCAACTCTCTTTTGATAATCATTCTGTTATTGCTAATAGCAATGAGATCCTTAAAGCTTTTCATGAAGAAACTAAGCAGAAATATATTGACAAAATCTCTCTACTTGATCCTTACGTAAGAGACGGAGGAAAACAATTTACTATGTATTTTCCTGAGCATGTTGAAAAAAAGGGCATCTTTGAAATCGTTGAAATTAGCAAAGGTTCTTTTCAAACACCTGTAGATGAATCGCTCATGAATATGATCCTTGCTCTTCAAATCTTCCTAGACTCAAAAAACATTAAATACAAAGTCATTAGAGGCTCTGTTCTCCAAGTTTTATCTTAGAGTTTTCTTTATGCAAAGAGCTTCCTTTAAAAGGGGTGCTTAAATTCTAACTAGTACAGGTATACTTTTCCCATCTAAACATAAAAGGATCTACAATGGCAAAAGGTGATAATACAGACTTAAACGAGCTTTATGAAACAATGGAAAAGATCTTTCTTGATCAACTTGGTCTCAACTTAAGTGAAGCTGTTGAAAACGATAATGGGAAATACACTTTAAAAATTGAACTTATGGGACTATCGATGGCTTCAATTAATCTTTCTCTCTCTAAAGAAGAACATGGTCTTATGGCTCAATTCCTTGAAGAGCTTAAAAAAGTTCAAAATTTTTAAGAGTCATTTAAGAAAGTTTGTTATAAACTTTCAACATATGGAACCAAGGTGAAGATTACATCGCAATTTTTTGGTAATCGCTTACACAACTCTTCGCCGTTTTCGTCCATGTAAAACATTGTCTTAGACATATTCTAAAACCAAGTTAAAAATTACATCGCAAATGAATTGAAAAAACTTTTTAACATTTTCGTTTAGAATATATCTAAGATAATCTTACATCTTCAAAACAGGTTCCTTTAAATTAAAACAAGGAATTACAAAATGTCTAAATTCAATGAAACTAAAACAACACCTATGGTTATTAACGATGCTGACGGAAAAGCTTATGCAGGTACAAATTTATTTCAAAGAGGTATTGCTGCTATCGCTGTAAACTCTATGCTTAACGGAGACTCTTATTACCAAGCAGAAAGTGATCGTGTCAAAGAAGTATATTCTCTTGTTGAGAAGCACGCATCTAACGAAGCAGACATGTTGTTTTTGGCACAGACTATTGTTTGGGCTAGAACAAAAGCAAATTTACGATCTATCTCTCATGTTTTGTCTACTGCCTTACTAGAGAACGTTAAAGGACATTCATTCGTTAGAAAAGCTTTGTTCCGATCCATGATCAGACCTGACGATGCAGCTGAGATCCTTTCTATTCATAATGCTCGACATGGTAAAAACAAGATCCCTAATGCATTCTTAAAAGCCTTGAAAGATTCTTTGGAGATAAAGTGGGACCTTTATGTATTCCGTAAGTATCAGTTACTTAACAATAGTGTTTCCCTGAGAGACCTTGTTAACGTTGCACACCCTCGTCCGTCAAAATGGCTAAAGGGTGAAGAAGATGCATTCTCTATGATCTTGAATGGAACTCTCCCTGCTATTCAAACTGCTCAAACAGTTAACGCAGGCACTTCCGACCAGGATGCACGTCATGAAGTTTATTATGAAATGCTTGAGAACAAAAAGCTTGGATATATGGCTATGCTTAAATCTATTACAAAAATGATCCCTAAGACAAAAGCTGAATACAAGCTTCTAAAAGATCTTATTCGTAATGAAAATGCTATCCAGGGGTCACGTGTTCTTCCTAAGCGCTTTGTTCAGGCTTACCTAATGCTGAAGGATGCAGGAGACACCTCTGAGTATGCTGTCAAATTGTACAAGCACCTTGAAAAAGCTTTTATTTCTTCAACTAAAAATGTTGAACTAATTAAAAAAGGTGAGCGTGTTGCAATTCTTCTCGATACTAGTGGGTCTATGGGTTCTTTGGACATGTCTCTGTCTCGCCCTATCTCAAATGGTAAGATCTTGACGGCTATGACAATTGCAGCTGTTGGTGAAGAAAATGTTTCTGTTTATGCATGGTCTACTACTGCAAAGAAAATGGACCACTTTGGACTCTCTCCATTTAAGTTCATTGAAGCAAAATTGCCAAATGTAGGTCATTCAACTTACCTTCACTTGGCTTTTGAACAGCTTACAGAGTCTGGTGTTGTTTATGACAAGATCATTGTTCTTACTGATACTCAGACTTATGGAGGCAGTGCACAAGATGCATTTAAGAAATACAAGAAGGCAACAGGGGCTAACCCACATGTTGTTATCTGGGACCTAGATGGTCGCTATGGTCAAGGAACTCCTTTGAAGCTCAACGACAAAGTTATTGAGGTTTCAGGATATTCGGATAAGATCTTGGATATTGTTGCTAAGTCTGTAGAGGACAAGGATGCTATGATCAATGAAATCAAGAGTGTAGAACTTTAAAGAAAACTTAGGGATTTTCCCTAATATGTAATTTTATACCAAATTCATTTAAGGTACTGTATACTTACCTTATCTAAAAACAAAAGGGGTTTCAAATGAAAACTTTAATTACTATCGCAGCTACAGTCGCTGCACTAACATTCGCTGGTTGTGGAGATGATCCTAAAGATGCAGAAGATTATGGAGATGTATATTCTTATGACAAGCAAGCTGGTCGCTTTGTAGACTCTCCTGTTACAGGCATTACCGTTAAGACACCTCACGAAACTGTTGTTACTGACAGTGAAGGTAACTTCCGTTACACAAAAGGTGATACTGCCAAGTTTTATATTGGTAACATTTACTTAGGTTCTGTTGATCATCCGATTTACACGACTCCAAATGAGTTTGCGATCACTCGTGCAGAAAAAGTGAATCAGCTTCGTTTTATCCAGGCTCTTGATTCAGACGGCAATCTTGACAATGGTATTCAAATTGTTGACGCTGCTGTAAACATTACTGGTCAAACTGTAATTTGGAGTAACGAACAAAGTGTTATCGACACTCTTCGTAATATCAGTATCGACGCAGGTCTTGGATCAAATGGTCTTACTTTAGTTAGTGAAGTCGATGCAGTTAATCACTTTGAGACTTATAACCACATGACTCTTGACTAAGAGTCTCTAAATACAAAGGACCTTTTATGGCTTATGATCTTTCAAAGATTGAATTTTCAGGTGAGAAAAGGTACCTTAGTAATATGTATCCTACTTCCATCCTATTCAACAAACCTATTTTACTCCCAGACGAAATTATTGAACCAACCTTCTTGACATATGCAAGTTCTGAGCACTTATATCAAGCGTGTAAATCAGAGGCCCTAGGCTGGCATAAGATGTTGTTGGACCTGACACCCGAAAAAACAAAGACAAAGGCTAGAAAGGCCCTTAAAACGCTTTTAGCTAACAATGTTGAAACATTTCTTATCAGAGATAACTTCCATGATATAAAAGTTGACGTTATGACGGCTATTGTTTCAATGAAGTTTGATCAAAATAAAGTTCTCGCAGAAAAGCTTCTGGCTGAAGAAGGTCTTATTGAAGAAAGAAATTGTTGGAATGATAGATTTTGGGGAACAGTTGAAGGTACCGGTCTTGATCATCTTGGTAGAATACTTAGAGATAAAAAAAATCAATTAAAAAATAGAGGCTAACATGAAATACATTTTTCGAAAAATTAAACACTTTTTCTTAACAATTCTTGTTCTAGGATACATACTTTTTGAAAAGGTTATCTGGGACTACATTGCTGCGCCTGTTTATAAATACATTCATGGTAAAGAATTCTTTAAAAGATTTATCAACTATGTCGAACACAAGGCAAGCCGAGAGTTGATTATGTTCTATTTTTTAACATTCTTCGCAATTGCAGAAGGTATGGGCGCCGTAGCCATGGCTCTTTTAGGAACTGGTCACATTATCTTATTTGCGATTCTTTACATCCTAAAAATACCACCTGCGATCGTTTCCTTTGCAATCCTTAATGTTGGTAAAGACAAACTTGTAACATACACTTGGTTTAGAAAGATCTACTCTGTTGTCCTTTGGATTATTGACAAGATTAAAAGTACTTCAATATATGGCTCTATTATGCGTAAAGCTAAGTATTTTAGAATCAAGGCTAAAAAAGAGTACCTTAACTTCAAGGAAGCATACTTTTCAGAAGATAGTGATATCATGAGTTTGGTTAAATCAATTTACAAAAAACTGAAAAGAAAAGGAGATCAAGAAAATGAATCTTAAACAATTATCCATTAGTTTCTTCCTCGTATTAAGCCTGTTTATTTTTTCAGGATGTGAAGAAGACACTACTCCTGACCCAGAAGCATTAGATCAAGACTCTACTTACGTTGAAGACTATATCGATTACGTTGTTGACGGAGACACCATTGAATTCTATGACACTGGCCGTGTTCGATTGTATGGCGTAGACACTCCTGAGACGTATCAAAGTTCCAGACTTGACGCACAGGCAGATGCTTGCGCTGCTGGAGACAAAAACATTATTCAGCTTATGGGAGGGGAGTCAACTAACTATGTACGTAGCGCTATGTCTCAATACTCATACTATGACTTAAAGATTTTGGGATTAGATACATATGATAGAACGATTGCAGTTGTAATTATTCCTATTGACGGTCCATTGAATAAACTTCTTGTTAGAGATGGGTTTGCAGTTCCTTTTATGGACTCTTACAATCTTTATGAAGAAGACCTGATCTTTGCAAAAAACAATAATCGTGGTCTTTGGAAACATTACCATTCAGAAATGGATTGTCTTTCAAAACTTAAATAGATGATTTTTTGAGTGTTTAACACAAGGCCTCGGGAGAGACCTTCTTTTTACTATCTTGCTGAGCCGCACTTACCACCGCCGCATTTACCACCATGATTTTTTTGTTGTTGGACACCATTTACTGCGCCACATTTACCGGCCATTCCACCTTTCTTTCCATGCATCTTTTTAACGATCTTGACAAGCTTTTTCTTACACACCTTCATCTCTTTAGGGTTTTGTGCATTGTTCATACATTTTTGAACGTTTAAGATCTTGTTCATACATTTTTCTTTCTTTTCTGCAAAAGACATCTTTTTCTCTTTTACCTGTGAATCCATTGCTCCACCACATTTACCTGCACCGCACTTACCACCTGCTATTAAACTTGTTGTTACTAACAATGCTGATAAAGCTCCTATCATTACTACTTTTTTCATGTTGTTTCTCCTTGTTTTTTATAAGATGAGATATTCTAACACAGCTTATACTATTAAACTTCTCGAGTTAACTTAGGATAACTTTGTTCCTTCCAGTAGTTTTAGCCTTGTAAAGATTCTTATCAGACTTTTCAATTCTCGCATCTAAAGATAGTTCATCTTCTGAGCTTACTCCAAACGAGGTTGTAATCTTGACTAGCTGCATATCACTCGTCAAGATCTCTAGAGCTTCTATTTTTTCTCTGACTTCATTTACTCTTTTTTCAATCACGTCTAAGCAGTTTTCACTTTTTTCTATGAAGCAAATAAATTCTTCTCCACCGAAGCGGACTACAAAATCTTTATCTGTCTTAAATGAGTCTAAGAGAGTCCCTGCCACCGTCTGTAACACGGCATCTCCGACAGCATGACCATATGTATCATTTACATTTTTAAAGTGATCTATATCCGCGCTGATCACACAATATCTTTTCCCGCTTTTCTCCCGTTGCTTTATCTTGGGCATTATTTTTCGGTTGTGCATTTTTGTCAGCTCATCTATATAGACGTTCTCTTTTATTCTGTTCTTGTGTATGTATCCGACTGTACAACATAGACCTAGGGCCCCTGTTGTTCCATAAATTATTAAATCAAACAACTATATCGTCCACCCTTGATAAGAATTCTTCGGCATCTACTTTTTCATATTCAGCAAACTCAACCGGCATGCCATACGATTCATTGGTCCAAGAAAAAACATTTCCTTTTATTATGAACATAAGCTTGGTGTCACCATTGCCAGGAACTATTTCCTGAACCTCTTCTTGTAAAGATCCTTCCCACTTAATATTTATCCTAAACAACTTTTTCTGGATATCTTCAATCATCTTTTTGTTTGTTGAGTCTGCATTGTTTATTATTATCTTCATTTTTAAGCTCCTTGTACTTTACTGAGCATGAAAAAACTCAGTCCTAACACTGTGAACACAATCCCTAACATATCGTACGTAGACAACGTCTGCTCTTTGAAGAAAAACATCCCTACTACTACACTAACTGCGATCGTTACCGGGTAATAAATTGTAGACAACAGTGCGAAAGGCATAAATTGAATTCCCTTAGAGTAATAGAACGCAAATCCCAACCCTACTAGAAATTGCAACGGTAACATGTAGAGAGCCATTTTAAACAACTCTATATACGTAGGTGATTCCATCTTTGCAAAAAAGTAGTTTATAAAATTTACCAGAACGCTTATCCCAAATAAGCCAAGGTATATCTTAATCATGATTTAGCTCCTCTTCATTTTTATCTCTATTCTCTATATACTCAAGCATGTTTTGAGTAATAACAACAGCAAAAATTTGTGCGAGGAAGTTTTGATCATCTAACGAGTCATAAAGGCTAGTGTCTTTTAGGTTTGTAATGATAATCTCTGAAAGATAGTAATCATTTCTTTGGATCTCATTTAGCCTGGTATCAAAAAGAGGTGTTTCGAACATCTTGAAAAGTCTCGTTACTTTTTTCTTTTGTAAGTCAAATCTATCTTGGCGCATACTCATGTCGATAAAGCATCCTACGCGCATCTCTTCCCCTAAGCCCCAGATTGTAAAAATTAAAGGTTGTGAGTCATTTTCTGTGTAATAGTAATAAAGGCAGTTGTTGGCGTGAATAAATTTCTTTTTAACCCTGTTGTAGAAGGTTAATCTCTCTTCAAAACTCATGTCATTTAAGACAGAGCTCTTTAGATTGTACAATTCTATACCCTTAAAGCCCATATCATTACTTTCCACGAGCGAACTAGGCTTCATGATATAGATCTTTAAGTATGTTGATATTTTTGTTTCTATGTTTGAAAAGAACACTTTTGTTTTGTATCTATGGTAGCTCCGTTTGATATCAAACATAATTTCGAGAATTTTTTTTATCACTATAATTGCCTTTAGTTAATCTTTGACATAAATATAGCTTAAATAAGAAGGTAAGTCCAATAAAAGAGATTGTTAAACTTAGAAAGTAAAATGACCCCGGGAGGTCATGGGTTAGAAGTTAGCGTTCGTAATGATCAATGATTTTATCAAAGTTTTTAGAAAGCACAACTGTGATATTTTCAGGCAATGAAGCTTCATGCATGAAATAAGTAAACAGTTCAGGAACTTCTTTTTTAAAAGTTGCAGCAATCTCTTCAATATCTGGAAGATTACTGTTATCGAATGTAACTGAAAAGACATTATCTCCGATATCCACATTAGAGTGAATGTTGTTAATGAATGTGTTTATTACACGATTATTTTCTGTTGATTTAATTTGTTCATTTTTCATGACCAAACTCCTTTTTTTAAATTTTCATGTATTAGTGTTAAAGTATCGTCCATCTCTTTTAAAGACTTTGGAATTTTAACATCTGATTTTTTGTAAAAACGTTGAGTATACTTTGCAGATACTTCTGAGCGAGGAATTCCTTTAGACGCTCTATTAGGCGGCTTGAATTCTGCTACAAAATCGTCATATTCAGTAACGAAAGTTACGCTAAATCTGTACTTTTCTGCTAAGAGCATGTAATCAAATTGATTCCATAATTGATCTTCTTTTAAAACTATTTTCATAAGTTATCCTTTATAACATTGTGAATAAAACTGGATCTATACAGAGCAGTTCATTATTTAAAACAGCAAACTGTTCATTGTGTAAATCTAAGGTAAAAGAATCTTCTATAGAAGACGACTTTAAGCTAATCAAAGCCTTTTCAACAGAACCAATAACATCTTTATCAATGTCACTAGGCTCCATGTCAATGTCATCTGAAGTTGAATACTCATAATAGAGAAGTCCAATTTCTTCAAGAATATCAGTTACTGGTAGAGATTTAGGTGTATATCTTGTTGACCAGTGTCTTTTAGAAATTTCTTCGATAACTTGACAAGCTAAATTTAGCTCAGTTAACGTTGACGGTTCTAATTTTGTGACATAAAAAAAGTTCCAACCAAAAGGCTCCATTTCATAAACAATGTCTTGAGCTTCGGATGAAAGATCTTTATCTTTAATTTTAGTGACTTTTGCACAAGTGTCTTCGAAGAGCACACGTAATAAATCAAACTTTTCTAGTTCCTTGGTAACAATCAATACTTGATCATCTTGGAATTTTTTAGTTTGGAATAATTCATGAGGCTGAAAAACAACAGATTGTGTACCACTACCAATAGGCGTACCTATTTTTTGAAGACAATCAAAATCTTCGCTAATTACTATTTCCGCGTTAATATGAGAACTCATATGAACTCCTTGTAAATGTGAATCTGTAAACAGATTGTATTCAGTTATAGGCTTCCGCTCCTGTTTTATTTAAGGATTGATCTATCTACCCTCTCTACAAAAATTGGGCTTGTAAACTGTGCCATTGAAAAGATATCATTAAGAAATGTTGCTATTGAAATCTCTGTTTTCTCTCCATGTTTTGTAACAAAAACAGTCTCTCCCCAAAAAGTGCGTAACGTCTGAGCAACAAACATTGAAATTTTAAACATCTCTCTCACTCGTGGTTTTAAAATATCATTTGTTTCCGGAACCTCATCTAAAATAATGGTGTCAAAATTGTCTAAGAACTCTTCATATGCATCCTTCTCTTCACCCATTAAATATTCGGAGTTAATTGGTGCATCTATAGAAGCCTTAATCATATCTTTTTGATCAAAGGACATTACGGTAAGTGTTGAATCAACATTAGACATTAAAAAAGACTTATGAAACGCTAGTTCTTCTAGCAAGCTAGCAAAGACTTCTTTACTCTTATCTGTATCCAATTCAACCCCGTTTATTTTAAAGTCTACACCTGTCATATGTCTCTGTTCTGATATCTTTTCCATTATAAACTCCTGATTTTTAAAAGTATACACAATTGATACTTATCAATCCTTTAATCTACAAGCCCTAGGGAAAACTCTTAATGTGGGTTTAAGAAGACTTCTTATACAATACGGCTAACTTTCAAAAAAGGACCACTTATGAAAAAAATCTTAACAATCGTCGCGCTACTCGTTTTCTCTGCGCTTACGGCTCATGCAGCCACTGCTAAATATGTTCAACAAAAACCACTCTCCTCTGTCTTAAAAGTATCCAAGAAGGCTGTCTCAGATGACACAGTTTTACCTATGATTACTTGGGGTGCTGACACCGCTATCATTAAAGCTAATGGTGACTCAGTCCGTACTATAAAGGGTTCTGCTTTTGATAAAGCTGGATTGAAACTTTTCCTTCAACGTGAAGACAACTTCCTTACACAGGTTAAAAACTATAAACAAGGAAAGACGGCTTATCTTCGTGGAACCGTTGGTATGATCAACCTTGCTTCTGACATCCTTAACGATCCAGACCTCAAACCGGTTGTCTTTACTCAATTAAGTTGGTCTAATGGAGGAGATGCTCTAGTTGTTCGTGGAAAAATGACAAAACTGTCTCAGCTAAAAGGCAAAACAATTGTACTCCAAGCCTATGGTCCACATATTGATATGCTCGCAGAAGTATTAAAGACTGCCGGTCTTAAAATTTCAGATGTAAAAATCAAATATGTAAAAGACTTAACTGGAACACAAAATAGTGATCCTGCAGCAGCAATGCGCTTAGACAAAAGTGTTGACGCAGCGTTTATGATTATCCCTGACGCATTAACTTTAACATCTAATGGTGCTGTTGGTACTGGTGCTGAAGGTTCTGTTAAAGGCGCTAAAATTCTTTTCTCTACCAAAACAGCCAACCGTGTTATCGCCGACGTTATCGCTGTTCGTTCTGACTACTTTAAAACACATAAGGTTCAAGTCGAAAAGCTCGCTCACGCTATCTTAGTTTCTCAAGCTGCTGTAACTGCAGATTATAAGGCTAACAACAAAAAAGTTATTTCTAAGCATGCTAAATTACTCTTAGACGCAAAAGATGCTACAGATGACATGTCTGGTCTTTTTGCTGACATGAAGTTTGCCGACATTGCTATGAATAAGCAGTTCCTCGATGATATCAATTATCCTCGTAACTTAACTGTACTGGCTCGCTCTACAGCTAAATCGTTTAAACAGTCTGGATTGATCAAGGGTAAATCATCTATTATTAATCCTTCTTTAGACTGGGCTGTTGTTTCTAATGGTCTAAAAAGTGTTAAGACAAAGCAGACATACAATACTTCAGCGATCATCTCTAAAAAGCAGAAGCAGGGTACATTATCTTCAGATGCTATTTATGCATTTAAAGTGTTCTTTAAGCCTAATCAGCAAGATTTCCCAGTAAGCTTATATCAAGAAGATTTTGACAAGGTTATTTCTATGGCTAGTTCATTTGGTGGTGCACTTATCACAATTGAAGGTCATAGTGACAACTTGAAGTTCCTTAAAGCTAAGAAGCGTGGTGCAAGTGCTGTTGAACTGAAGCGTCTACGTCAGTCAGCTAAGAACTTGTCTCTAAGCCGTGCTAATGCTGCTCTAAAAGCTATCATTACATATGCTAAAGGTAAGGGTGTCTTCTTGGATCCTAACCAGTTTGGTCTTATTGGCTGGGGTGTTGAAAATCCAACTTATAACCCACCAAAAAGCAAGCAGCAGTGGCTTGATAACATGAATGTTGAATTCAAGTTGATCCAAGTAGAGGCAGAAGCTTCAGAGTTCGAAGCACTTTAGGAGGCTTGAGATGAAAAAATATCTTTTAACATTAGGTCTAGCGGCCTTGGCTATTGTTGCTATTACAGGTTGTGAAAATACTTCTCAAGCTGAAAAAGAAGCTGGGGTTAGCCGAACCTCTAATGGACAATTACAGTTGTCTAACCAAAGTAAGCCTTTATCTATATCAGGATCTGAGGCCGATAAAGTATCAGGAACAAACTATGTCGTAATCTTTGACGATAGTGGATCTATGGAAAATGGATCAGGTAGTGGGCGCAGTAAGTTTACCGATGCAAAAAAGGCAATGAATGTATTTTTTAAATCAATTAATACTGAAGATACAATCTCTATTGTTTCGTTAAATCATGGTGGTGTGTCTGGGTTAGCTAACTCTAAAAAGTTCTTAACTAATCTACAATCAGGTGGTGGCACTCCATTAGGAGAATCACTTCGTACAGCACACCGTCTTATTCAGCAGAAGATTGTTAAAAACAAAGGTTACGGGAACTATGTAGTAATCGCACTGACAGATGGAGACTCTTCTGATAGAGTAACCGGCGCGTTAGCTGCTTTATTCCAGGACGCGAACGCTGATATTATTGTTAAGACAATTGGGTTTCAAGTTCCTGATAGTAACCCTCTTAACTCTAGCTATACACAGTACTTCTCAGCCTCGTCAGGGACTGACCTAACTAATGCACTAACATCTATCCAAGCTGAAAGCACAAGCTTTCAAGACGCTAGTACGTTCAAGTAGAACAACCTTGGCTACTTTTTCTTAAATGAAGAAGTAGTTCATATTTGTTTTCACCTGTCTTTATCAGCGCGCCTATTAACCACCCTGCTTTTAAGAAATCATTTACACCTTCTATCTTATCAACTGTTTTATATGCAACAAAATTTGTAAACCCTAATGATTTTGCTTTATCCATTCTAGCGCTATGTAGCTCAGAAAAATATCCCTTACCTCTAAACTCTTTTAATATCAGATCACCAAGGATTACAGCCGTATTCTCTTTTGAGATATTCTCCCTTTTATAAAATACTTCTTTTCTAATTTTATTACTCAAGTGAGTCTTCTTTAATCCCTCTTCTGGGTAGTATCTCATAACGGAGGTTATCCCTATTAGCTTTCCTTTTACGAACTTTCCAAACATATGTCCATTAATCAGAATATCTTCCACGTCATCTAAACTTCTTTTAGCCATAACAATGTTATTTAGATCTTCTTTGACTGTATATTCATTGAATAAATTAACGACATCTTCTAAATGACTTTGTGTCAATACTTTGATCACACTAAACGCGTCCTAGAACTACTTGCGCGCCTTTATGTCCTTTAGCCGCGGCGGCTTGGTACAGCTTAAGTGATTTTGACGGATCTTTCTTTACACCATCTCCGATCGCATACTTCCCTGCTAACTTAAACATTGATTCTATATCCCCAGTCTTTTTATTAGAACTCATAATTGCACCTCTCTTTTTTCAAATTATAAGACAATTACCAGGCCTAATCCCTGCAATGATATCTTAAGCTCCTTTTTATTAACGCTTGGCTACAATATGTGAAATAGAAAAGGATTAATTATGGCAAAAGTAGTAATTGTTATTTCTGGAGGGGTTGTCCAAGCTGTCGAAAGTGATCTCCCTGATTTAGAACTTAAAATTATTGATATAGATGATCTTAGTTCAGAGGGTATTCACCACCAAGAAATTGAAGATTTTATTGATAAAGCAACCGTAAACACAAAGTCTATCATAGGAAATCAAGCATGAAAAAATCTTTTCTAAATCAAAGCATATCTAACATAAAATCAACTGGAGGTTTATCATGAGCACAGGTGTAAAAGCATTAATTTTCCTAGGAGTATTCATTCTCGGTTCAACTATCGCACTTTTGTTCTCTAAAGGTGTCTTAGATGACAAAGCTGCTCAATTTACTATGGGGACGTCTGACGGTAAAAATATCATCGACAAAATCGTCATTGCTACAGATGATTGGGAAGGGTATTCATATGCATGTAGTACAGACATGCGTCACAGAATGGCAGATCAAGGTTATTTGCTTGAGTGTAAGAATGACGGTGCTGCTTATGAAGAGCGATATCAAAAACTTGCTACAGAGGAAATTGATCTTGCATTTGGTACAGTTGACTCATACTTGAATATTGCTGAGAAATACAAGTTCCCTGGCGTAATCGTATCAATCATAGATGAATCGAAGGGTGGCGACGCTATTATGTCTAGCAAGCACAACTCTTTTAAAGAAGTATCCGGAAAGACCGTTTCTGTTGCATATGTAAAAGACTCCCCTTCTGAATTTTTATGGGGAGTTGTTTCTTCAAACTTTGGAATCAAATACAATGCTAAACCTATGAATTCACCAGAAGAAGTATATAAAGCTCTCTCTAGCGGCTCAGTGGACTTTGCTGTTCTTTGGCAGCCATTTGTTGGTAAGGCGCAAAAATCAGGATACAAGAAGATTATAGGTTCAGAATCTGTAAACGGCTTGATCATGGATGTTCTTATTGCAAACAGAAGTCAGTTAGAAAATAACCGTGAAAAAATTCTGGTTTTCTTATCTGAGTACTACGCTTACATGAGAGATAAAATCGGAACTACTGATACCGGTATCAAAATGTATGGAGTTAGTGACAATAAGCATGCTTTTGAAAATGACTATATTATCGATTCTATCGTGAACATTGCCGGGATATTATCTGTTTCAACCGATAATCCTTACACCCTCATTAATTCATCGATTATTGCAGAGATTGTTCAAAACGCTGAAGTAAAGAGCACTCCTACATACAGTAACATTAAAGATCAACTTGAGAATATATACACTACTGTGTCGTTTACTAAACTTGGTGACAGTGGCTGGGATGCTCTTAAAAAAGTTGGTAATCTTAAAGTTGATAAAGTTAAATTCAAAAGTGGATCAAGCTTGCTTACTCTGGAAGGGAAGGAAATACTTGACACTATCTCTAGAGTTATTTTACAATACAATTATAGAGTTGAAATTAGAGGGCATTCTTCTTTAGAGGGAGACCCTTTGATTAACCTTGATTTATCTCGAGAAAGAGCTACAGCTGTTTATAATTACCTGATTCGTATCGGTGGTCTAAATGAAAACCAGATTAGATCAAAGGGATTTGGAGTTACAAAGCCTCTGAAAAGAGCTACAGGTGAAAGCTGGAGAAACTATAACAAGCGCTTACAGCGTGTAGAGTTTGTGTTTCTTACAGATTAAAGGAAGCAATATGACACAAATTAAATACATCTTTAGTAAAACGCCTTATCCTATTATGTTGGCCTCTTCAGTAGGAGCTGCATACCTTGGATTTACGGCTGAATGGCTTCTTGGTATATCTACGTTCGGATTAGTTGGCTTTGGAGGCTTAGGAGCTACAGGACTTCTTCTAGCTGGAGGTGCCGGCTATTTTCATATGAACAAAAACAAGATTTTAAAGTCTATGGAAGAAGATAAGTTTCGTAGATATAAATCTGACATACAAGAGAAATATCATGACATAGGGTTTGACTCTGCAATCTTTGATAAGATTGAGAAGATCCAAAATCTTATTGCCTCGAGATTTTCTTCAACAAGTATGTTTACGCTAAGAGTCTTTGAAACAATAAATACATCTTTAGATATGTATCTTGCCAACTTGGAGTTGATTAAAGACTACAAGGCTTTAGAAGGTGTGACATCTAAAGATTATTCTGAGCAGATCGAGAAAAACGTTCAGCAGAATAAAGATATTGTTGACAACTTAGATGGTTTCATTGAAAAAGTTATACATGACAAGTCAAATGATAAGGAAATGGAATATCTTATGTCTTCTTTTGAAAAAAGTGTTGATCTTTATCAGAAGGTTAACAAAATATCAAATCCATAACACTTAAAGAACTTTTAATAGTTCTTATAGTATTATTTTGACAGAAAAGGGGAACACATGACAACTATTGAACTTTCCACTAACGTAAATAATCTTACATCTGAAAAACTTGACACTTTCTTGAAAGAATATCTAATTTCAAAATTTGAAGATCTCGATCAGAGTTCATCTATTGAGATATCTAAAGTTGAAATACCTAAGGAAGATGTGTCGACGGAAACATTTAGTCTATTTAAGACTGCGCTAACTGAGGCAACTCCTTTTGAGGAAGTTTTCACTCGTGAGGAAATTTTAGCTTTGCACGCATGGCTCCTTAAAGTTTATGACGATGCAACATCTGATCTTGAACAGATTAAGAAAGCTGAGGAAATATTTGCCACAATGCTTCTTGAGCTTGAAGAGACTGTTCAGAGTTTAGATGCGCTTCAAGAACCTTCAGCTGCTGATAAGAGATATTCTCTTGGAAAGTTTTTAGAAGAGGTTGTTGGACTGCGGACGTTCACAAAAAGTATTAAAGCAAGTCTTCTTGACACTAACTCTGTTGTTAATTCTTATCTTTCTTATTCTGACGCAGCACTAACTAGAGTAGAATTAGCCAAACACGCAATAGGAGAACAATCATGAGTTTTATTTCAGACGCTATGGCAAATGAACTTGCCACAAACAAAACCTTAAACATTGAACAATTTCTAGAAGAGACCGCTTACAAAAGTGGTCTTTTATTCCTCAAGATAAAGGTCCGAATTGATAAGATGGACCCTTCCGCAGAGGAAGTCCCACCTTTGATTCAGAAAAAGCCTCCCTTTAGTGAAGCTGAAAAAGCTGAGATTATTAACTGGTTTGGATTAAACATCTCTAGCTATGAGAAGTCTATAAAGAACGACGTAGAAACGGTTTCTGCTTTTGACAATCTAAGCGAGACCCTAGACTTAGATATTGAGCTTCTTTCGGATGTATTGAAGTCTTTAAACCTCATCCCTGAGTCAAGTGAGTATCTTGATCAAGTAATTGTTAAAACAGATCTTTTTATTTCTCGATTAAAATCTTCAAAACCTTCTGCAAACGAAACTAAGTTAGAAATGCAAAGATTAATTAAGGATAAAGAAGCTATACTTTCCACATTACAGGTAAAACTGTCTAAATTTAAACAAACACACCCAAATAAAAAGGATTAAAAATGAGTACAGAAACACAAAAAGTAGATTCGTTAGATTCAGTTATGCAAGAAACAAAGCTTGTGGTTGCCACTATGGATGAGGCCGCAGAGGTTCCTGCCGTTGTTGAGGTAGAGATCGAAAAAACAGAAGTGCGTAAACAAGCCGAGAAATTAGCTCAGATGATCTATGACAAAACGGGTGCAGACCTTACGGGTGATCCAAGTGAAGTTGTTGAAGATATTGGGGCAGATGATCTCCGTAAATTAGGTCGCTTATCTACGTCACTGAAAGCTCCTATTAAAAACATGGCGGACCTTGATTCCGACTCGAACAAACTCTCTACTAGCCTTATCGATCTAAAGGTTGAGGTTGAATCTGTCAACCCTTCAAACTTTAACTTTGAGCCAGGTTGGATCACAAGACTTATTTACATGTTAACAGGGTCAACTGCTGTTAACAAATATGTCACGAAGTTTAGCTCAACTGAGAGTGTTATCGAGTCTATTACACGTAGCTTGAATGAAGGTCGTGCACTACTTGAGACCGATAATATTTGTTTCAAAGATGATCAAGCTAATGCTCGTGCAGCAACAAAAACATTAGCGGCTAACATCGAGGTTCTAAAAGAAACTTCTATTATCATTGACGAGCGTATTGCTACCGAAGAGGATCCTGAAAAGGTTAAGTTCCTTCAAGAAGAAGTTATGTTCCCGTTAAGCCAGCACCTGATTGACCTTGAGCAAACAAGAGCTGTTGCAAGCATGAGTGTTATCGCACTTGGTGTGCTTATCTCGAACAACAAAGAGCTAATCAGAAGTGTTAAACGTGCAACAACTGTTACAACTCTTGCACTGAAGATGGCTGCGACACTTGTTCTTGGTCTAAACAACCAAAAAGCTGTACTTAAGAATGTTGAGGCTGTAAATTCAGTTACAAATGACCTGTTAATGGGTGCATCTGAAAAGCTTAAAGACCAAGGTGCTTCTATTCAAAAACAAGCCTCTTCTGCGTCTCTTGACCTTGAAAAGCTTGCAACTGTGCTAAACAATGTTATTACTTCTGTTGAAGATGTTCAAACATACAAGAGAGAAGCTATTCCGGAAATGAAGAAAGCGATTCAGAAGATTGAGTCTCTTAATGACAAGACCGAAGCTGTTATCGTTAAGATGGAAGATTCTGCAAAGATCAAAATCTCTTAAACGACCTCCTTTTTTCAGAAAGCCTTTTTTTGGCTTTCTACATTTTCAATATTCCCTCAAAAAAACATACTCAAATCTTTTTTATTCCAATAAATTGCGTTAGAATAGTCCTTATACCAAAAACAGGATTTTACTACATGGAAAATACAATTTTACAAAATATATCCGAAGCAACACTTAAAAGAATTATGACTATGGATTGCTGCATGCCGTCAGACTACCTTCGTATTTTTAAAGAAGAGAAGGAGCTTAATGACGAAATGTTATCTCCTGAAGAAGAAAATGCTTTACAAGATGATTATCACAAAGCCTCATTTTTACTAGAAGACGTATCTAGCCAAGATGTTGTTAACCTGCCCCTCCTTAGAGTGAATAACAATCAATCTCAGAAACTTCTAAATGAGATCTCTCGACTTACTTCAGAGTTATATTCTGATCACTTAACTTCAGCTAAAAATAGAAAATGGCTTTTTCAAGAATATCTTGTGAACGGTGAGCTTCCTAAAAAAGATGGAGTTATGGCATTCTTGGACCTCAACAAGTTTAAGAGGATTAATGACGTGCACGGGCATGCCACTGGAGACAACGTTCTGATTTTCTTCACTCAGTTCTTTGGTGATCTTGTTCGATCAGAGAAGCTTTATCGAAAGTATCAATTTATTCGATTTGCCGGAGATGAGTTTATCCTTATACTCGAGGAAATGTCTAAAAAAGAGATGGAAAGCTTTATGAAACTTGCTAAAACAAAAATCAAAACAAAAATGCTTAAAAGCAAGTCTAACAAACGTTTTAGAATAGACTTTTCTTATGGAATAGACGAGTTTAAAAGAGATGAACCTATCCATATGGTTGTCAAAAATGCAGACAAGAACATGTATGACATGAAAAACATCCGTAAGAAACCAAGAAAAAAAGAATAGCTCAAACTATTCAATCCCCTTTAAGCCTTTATTAGATACACTCTTAAAATCTATATATAAAGGCGTTCCTGTGAATCCTATTCATTCAATCAATAAAAAATGGCTTATTCTATTAACTTTCATCCCTATCATAATTATCTTA
>Ga0256824_10000040_pt1 | contig 42071 bp, 32 predicted proteins | sample CV67metaG_FD_191570 | JGI IMG/M metagenome (GOLD analysis project Ga0256824, IMG submission 191570) | Hydrothermal vent microbial communities from East Pacific Rise, Pacific Ocean - CV67 | ecosystem: Environmental > Aquatic > Marine > Hydrothermal vents | place: Pacific Ocean: East Pacific Rise...
GGATGCTGGTAGTGGTGCAATTAATTCTGTTCCCACTAATATGATAAAAGAAGTAGCTAACCATATAACTGTTCCATTAATAATTGGTGGCGGATTAAAAACAATTGAAGACATTGAAAACACACTTAATTCGGGAGCAAATGTTGCCGTAATTGGAAATAAAATTGAAGAGAACATTGATTTCCTTTTAGATTTGATGAATTTAAATTTAGCTAAAATCTAAAGGCAATCAGTTACAATTCATGTAACCTATAGAGCAACTGAAAGTACAACTACAAAAGATAATTTACCGTAGAATTAAATGCAAGTTTACTCTTAGATGCAAACAACCACAGTTATAAGAATTAATTAAAAAAAATTCTATTTTTAACACTTATCTATTCTCCATAATTTCTTTTCAAAAAAACAAGTCAACAAATATTATGTGTAATTATTATGGCAAACGAATTTACAATACTGGTGGCTGATCTATCTATGAACCACAGGTTACACAAACATCAAATAATACTATTTTCAAACTAACTGACTTGCATGTAAATACAAGCACAATAAAACATAGTGTTGACGGTTATAATCTAGAAGTAAAAAAATAGAATAGTAAGGCAACAAAATATGTCAAACGATTAAAACTTACTCAGAAAATTTCAAAAATGGCGTTAAATATTAAATTTAACGCCATTTTTACTTATTTCAATCTAAGTTTTACAAAGGAATATTTCCATGTTTTTTCTTAGGAGTGTTGACTACTTTGTTTTTAAGGATGTCAAACGCTCTAATTAATTTTTTACGTGTAGTATGTGGTTCAATTACTTCATCAACATAACCATGTCTTGCGGCATTGTATGGATTAGCAAACATTTCTGCATATTCTGCTTCTTTTTCAATTAATTTAGCTGCAGGATCTGCTGCCTCACTAATTTCTTTTCTAAATATAATTTCAGTTGCTCCTTTAGCTCCCATCACTGCAATTTCTGCAGTAGGCCAAGCAAAATTCATGTCAGCACCAATATGTTTAGAATTCATCACATCATACGCACCACCATAAGCTTTACGTGTAATTACGGTTACTCTTGGTACAGTTGCTTCACAAAACGCATATAATAATTTTGCACCATTACTAATAATTCCATTCCATTCCTGATCCGTTCCTGGTAAAAACCCTGGCACATCTTCTAATACTAATAAAGGAATATTAAATGCGTCACAAAAACGAACAAATCTAGCCGCCTTATTAGAAGAGTTATTATCTAATACACCAGCTAAGTAAGCAGGTTGATTTGCAATAACTCCAATACTTTTCCCTGCTAATCTAGCAAAACCAACTACAATGTTTTGAGCATAATTTTCATGTACTTCATAAAAACTATCGGTATCTACTAAATTGTTTATAACCTCTTTAATGTCATACGGTTGATTTGGGTTATCTGGTATGATTGAATCTAATTCTAAACGTGTTTCATCTTGCGTTTCATAAGCAACTTGAGGTGCTTGTTCTTCACAGTTTTGAGGAATATATGATAATAATTTCTTTAAATCTTTAATACATTTCAAATCATTTTCAACAGAAAAATGAGTGACACCTGATTTTTCAGAATGTGTAGATGCTCCGCCTAACTCTTCAGCAGTTACTTCTTCATGAGTTACCGTTTTAACCACACTTGGTCCTGTGACAAACATAAAAGAAGTGTCTTGAACCATGTAAATGAAATCAGTTAAGGCTGGCGAGTATACTGCTCCACCGGCACAAGGTCCCATAATAGCAGATAGTTGTGGAATTACTCCTGAGGCTTGCGTATTTCTATAAAAGATATCCGCATATCCACCTAGAGACACAACACCTTCTTGAATTCTTGCTCCACCCGAATCATTTAACCCAATAAATGGAACACCATTTTGTAAAGCTAAATCCATAATTCTACAAATTTTTTGGGCGTGTACTTCAGCTAAAGACCCTCCAAATACAGTAAAATCCTGTGCAAACACATAAATTGGTCTCCCATTTACATTTCCATATCCTGTTATTACACCATCTCCTAAAAACTTTTGTTTATCTAATCCAAAATTAGAAGAACGGTGTGTACTGAACATTCCTATTTCTTCAAAAGAACCTTCATCTAATAATAATGAAATTCGTTCTCTAGCAGTTAGTTTTCCTTTTTTATGTTGAGATTCAATTCGTTTTTCTCCACCACCTTTTAAAGCTTCTTGAATTTTTGAATTTAAAATATCTATTTTTGATGACATATCCTTATAATTTGAACCATAAAGTTACTATTTATTATCCTTTTTTGGTTTTAATTTCAAAAAAATCTAATTCTAATTTGATTTACCTACCTTTGTGCCATCAAAAATAAAATAAACTGTGACTTTTAAAGACTTAAACTTAAGCAATCCACTTCAAAACGCATTAGAGGAAGAAGGATATATTTATCCAACACCTATTCAGGTTGAAGCTTTACCGATTATTCAATCTGGTAAAGATGTAATTGGTGTGGCACAAACAGGTACTGGTAAAACATTTGCCTATTTATTACCTATAATCAAAAACTTAAATTACTCTGAACAAAGACAGCCTAGAGTTTTAATTCTTGTACCAACTAGAGAATTAGTTGTACAAGTGGTTAATCAAATAGAAATGTTAACTAAGTATATTTCGCTAAGATACCTTGGTGTATATGGTGGAACTAACATCAATACCCAAAAACAAAAAGTGTATGACGGAGTTGATATTTTAGTAGCTACTCCAGGGCGTTTGTTAGATTTAACTTTAACTGGAAATTTACGATTCAAATCGTTAAAACAATTAGTTATTGATGAAGTTGATGAAATGCTGAATTTAGGGTTTAGAACTCAATTGACAAACATTTTGGATATTTTACCGGATAGAAGACAAAATTTAATGTTTTCAGCTACATTAACTGAAGATGTTGATAATTTAATACATTCGTTTTTTAACGCACCTGTTAAAATTGAAATTGCTGCTACAGGAACTCCCTTGGAATTAATTATTCAAAAAGCATATCACGTTCCTAACTTTTATACTAAAATTAATTTATTAGAGCATCTACTACAAGATGATACTATGTCTAAAGTTTTAATCTTTGTCGACAATAAAAAATTGGCGGATAGATTAGCTGAATATATTCAAGATAAACATGGTGAAGTTACCGGTGTAATTCATTCAAATAAATCTCAAAATTTTAGATTACGTTCAATCCGAAAGTTTGATGAAGGTAGTAATAGAATTTTAATTGCAACTGAATTAATTGCTCGTGGTATTGATATTACTGATGTAACACATGTTATTAACTTTGATACACCAACCATACCTGAAAATTACATGCACAGAATTGGTAGAACAGGTCGTGCGGATAAAGAAGGTGTTGCCATTACTTTTATAAATGAAGTTGAGGAAGAATATCAAGAAACGATAGAAACGTTGATGAATCAAAAAATTCCAATGTTTGACATTCCTGAATCCGTGGAGATCTCAACTAAATTTACTGATGAAGAACGTCCAAATTTAATGGATAAGCATTATTTAAAAGTAAATGCACATTCATCTACATCTGGAAGTGGATTACACGAAAAGAAAGCAAAAAATAAAAAAGTAAATCTTGGAGGATCTTATAAACGTACAATTAAAGAAAAGTACAAAAAGCCAAAAACAAGAAGTCAAAAAACTAAACGTAAATATTAAATTCATTTACTAGTTCTAGTATTTATATAAAACCATTTTTTGTTACTAACAGAAAATGGTTTTTTTGTATTCTGAATATTAGAGGGTAGCTGTGACGAATGAATCCTTCATTTAGAAAGATTCAACACAAGTTCAGGAAAGACTGTTTGTATACATTGTTTTAAGAATTATTTTGGCTCACTGTATTTTTTTAAATGCCTATAAGAAACTTTATCAGTGGTAATTATAGAGTTGTAAGCTATCTCCTCTTTTGTCAGTTTAAATACCGTTTCCATTGATTCTATTACACCGATCCTAGTATTCGGGAAACATAAATACTTACTTCGGTTTGTTTTGGAGGGATAATTGAAAAATACACCAATCAGGTTAAAAAAAATTTAGCTAGGTAAATTTAATAATCATTAACAAGGTCTGCATCCTCAAATAAAAAATAATCACTAGAAAGTTCCTGACAAGCGTATTTCAACTGTGATTTCGACAACTATTTGTTAGCTTCAAAAGTTGATACAAAAAAAAACATCATAACCCAAATGGATTATGATGTTCATCATTAACTCTATTATAATTCTATTTAGCCTTCACAACTAGCACATTCTTTCTTTTGTTTGAACTTTTGTGCAGCATTCATACTGTGTTGGTAATACATAGATTTTATTCCTAATCTCCATGCTGTTACATATATGTCATTTAATTCTTTTACTGGCATATCAGGGTGCACCATAACGTTAATCGATTGACCTTGATCAATATGATTTTGTCTATTAGCTGCTTGATAAACGATATCTTTTTGATCTAATTCAGGATATGTTTTAAATACACTCTTCTCATGATCTGTTAAACACTCTAATTGTTGAACCGAACCATCATAATCTCTAATACTTTTCCAATTGGCAACCGTATTTTCTCCTTTTTCTTCTAACAGATTAATTAAGAACGGATTTTTAATAGTTGTTTTAATTTTAGCAATATCTTTCACATAACTATTAGACCATATTGGCTCAATACCTTGTGAAACTTGTCCTAAGATAAAAGCTGATGACGTTGTAGGTGCAATTGCATTTAATGTCGTATTACGTCTACCATAACCTTTTAAAATTTTTGGTTCCCCAAACATTTTAGCTAATTCTTTTGAAGCATCATAAGATTTCTCTTTGATTACTTTAAATATTTCACTGTTTAATGCATACGCTTCAGCACTGTCGAAAGCATGCATTTTTGATTGTAATAATGAATGCCAACCTAAAGCACCTAAACCTAATGCTCTGTTCTCTTTTGCAAACCTATAAGCTTTCTCCATGAAGTTAAACGTCATTTTATCATCACGGTCATCAGAATCTCTAAACGTTTCTAATTTAGTAATGAATTCTTCCATCACAGCATCTAAGAAGTAAGTTAATGTTTCTACAGCATCCGTGTCTTTCCATTTATCATAATGTAATAAGTTGACAGATGATAAACAACATACAAAAGACCAATCATTGTTAGATGGCAACATGATTTCTGTACATAAGTTTGATCCTAAAATCTTAAGATTTTTATCTTTATATACATCAACCGTATTCTTATTTACAGTATCAGAAAAGAAAATATATGGATATCCTATTTCACTTCTACGTTGTAAAACTTTAGCCCAAAGGTCTCTTTTATCTTTATCGCCATCTATCATAGCTTGCATCCATTTGTCTGTCACAGTAACACCATGCGTTAACTCTTGAATTGCATTCCCTTCAGTTCCAATTTCTAAAAATTCTTTAATGTCTGGATGTTCAATAGGTAAATAAGGAGCGAAACGACCACGTCTAACAGAACCTTGACTTACAATATCCACCATTTTCTCAAACAACTGCATAATATGAACAGAACCTGACGAACTTCCATTATTACTAATCTCAGCACCTCTATGTCTTAAATTCCCAAAATACCCAGATGTACCACCACCTAATTTAGACATCATTCCAACTTCAGATTGCGTATACAAAATATCACCCATATCATCATCTACACTAGACCCAAAACAGCTAATTGGTAAGCCACGTTCTTTTCCGAAATTTGACCACACAGGAGATGATAAAGAATAAAATCCTTCAGCCATGTACCCGTAAAATTTATCGGCAAAACCGTCTATTTTAAGTATACTTTCGGCATGCTTAGCAATTTCCATTATTCTTTCTTCAGGACTAGCTCCGTCTGTTAAATAACCTGCCTCTAAAAACTTTTTACTATTTGGCGTCAACCATTTAATAGCTGGTTTTCCAGTTAAATTCTCTTTCACTTCTGCTCTTGCTTCTTCTCTTGCTTTTACTAATTTTTCGTAATTAGTTGCGGTGGTTTGTTGCTCTAATGTTTGGGTATCCATAATGCTTAAAATAAATCGTCTCCTGTTATACTTCTAGTTCTTTTACTGTAATTAATTGATCTTTTCACAAAGAAATCTCCATGTTTAGTTCCGATTATCTCATCATCAAACCATTCTGTTTCTTTTAGTAAATTCTCATCTACGGTAAATATTTTTCCGATTCCAATACTCTCTAGTGAGTTATTAAATCTGTTTTTTATAAATTCGTTAATCACATCTTTTGGTAAGAAGTCTAATTCACCTTCCTCAAATATCCAATCAATGATTTTGCTTTCTGACTCAAAAGCTTCTTTACATGTTTCTTGAATCATTTTATTATAATCATCATCAAACCATGTTGGGTTTTCTTTTTTAATAATATTTATCACATCAATTCCAAAATCACCATGTATTTGCTCTTCTTTTGAAGTTGCTTCTACAACATTTGAAATTCCTTTAAACAAATTTTTATGCTTGTTAAATGCCATTATAATTAAAAACTGAGAGAATAAAGAGACATGTTCAATAAATAACGAGAACAATAGTACTGACTCAGCATACTCTTGATTGTCTTCACTTTTTGAATTCTTTAAAGCGGTTTCTAAATAATGAACACGTTTCATTATAACCGGCTTTTTCTTTAAATTTTTAAACTCCTCATTAAATCCTAAAATTTCTAACAAATGTGAATACGCATCTTGATGACGTACTTCACTCTCAGAAAATGTTGCCCCTACAGAACCAATCTCTGGCTTAGGCATTTTTTGGAAAATATCACCCCAAAATGTTTTAACAGCAACTTCAATTTGAGAAATGGCAAGCATTGCATTTTTAATAGCATTTCTTTCTGAATCGCTTAATGCTGTTTTATAATCTTGAACATCACTTGTAAAATTAAATTCTGTATGAATCCAATATGAATGTCTAATCGCATCAACGTAATCATTTAACTCAGGATACTCATATGGTTTTAATGAAATTCTTTTTTCAAAAATATTTGTATTACGATTTCTTGCTTGTTCAAGTCTATAAACAATATAAGCCTTAGCAACATCATGGAAACTGTCCATCAATTTATCTTCGACTATATCTTGTACTTCCTCTACTGTTGGTATATAATCTCTGTCGTCTGACTTTCTTTCTATTAATACGCCATACACTTTATTAGAAATTTCTTCAGCATCTTGTCTGTCACCATGTTTTACAGACAACATAGCTTTTTCTATTGCATATGTTATTTTATCTAAACTAAACGTAGAGGTAACATTGTCCCTTTTTCTTATGTTGATAATTGACATTTGGTGTTTTTATAATTTTTTTTAAAAAGAAAATTTGCAGAAATTACATCCTTTTTATGATGTTACAAATCAACTTTAACAAAGAAAATAAAATATTGAAATAAAACAACTAAAAAACGATTAGAGTTGTTAACAAAAAATAAACTTATTAAGAGTTTACAACTTATTTAATACGACAAACACCCATTTCATTACTTGTAAAGGCCTAAATCTATCTTTTAATAAAAAAATAGACCTTAAAAATAAACTTAAAAACACTTGCATATATGCTATACCTTGACAGTGTTGGAGTTATCAATTTCAAATATAAAGAACTATGATAAACGGTAAATTTTAGGTTATTGAATTAGAAGTAAAGAACTATCTCTTTTTGAATCAAATATGATGATTTTTTTGGATCATTTATAAAAAAATGACTTAGTATTAACTTGAATTCGACTTAATAAAAATAATATTTAAAGCCGAATCAGGTATATAATGTACTCCTTTGAATAAAGTTGAATTCAACTAAAATAGCTTTGTTTAAATACACTCTTAAGAATCATTAAACAAGGAGGATTATAAGTCATCTCTGTTTTAAGAAGGTTTACTAGAATAAACCATTAATTTCGGCATCAATTGCATTTATAATTTTTCCTAAATCGTCAGCATCTTCTAAAAAGTTATTATTATCAACATCAATTATGATTAATTTACCTTTATCATAAGTTGAAATCCACGATTCATAGCGTTCATTTAATCTTTTCAAATAATCTAAACGAATACTTTCTTCATAGCTTCTTCCTCTTTTTTGAATTTGACTAACTAGTTTAGGAACACTGGCCTTTAAATAAATTAGTACATCAGGTGCAGCTATAAAAGATTCTAATAAATTAAATAACGAAAAATAATTCTCAAAATCACGAGTTGTCATTAATCCCATTGAATGAAGATTTGGCGCAAAAATATAAGCATCTTCATAAATAGTTCGATCTTGAATAACGCTGTTAGTAGCAGATTTAATATCTTGAATTTGCGTAAATCTACTATTTAGGTAATATACTTGTAAATTAAACGACCAACGTTGCATATCTTCATAGAAGTCATTCAAATATGGATTTTGCTCAACATCTTCAAAATGAGTATCCCAACCATAATGTTTAGATAAAAGTCTTGTTAATGTTGTTTTTCCCGCTCCAATGTTACCCGCTATAGCTATATGCATAATTCAAAAAATTTATGAACTCTAAAAGTATAAAATAAATTCATAATCATTTCATTTTTCAACAGTTCTTTTATTAACAATTTAAAATAGTAGATTTGTATTAATGAAAAATGAAACAAAAGCGTGGATAATGTTAATTGGACTCTCAATTGTTTGGGGAAGTTCATTTATATTAATGGAAAAATCTATGCACCCTATAAAAGGGACTAATGCCTTCACACCTTATCAAGTAGGATCTTTAAGGATACTAATATCATCTTTGGTTTTACTCCCTATTGCATTAAAAAACTTATATTTATTTAAAGGAAAAAATATCCCTTTATTTATCACTGTTGGTTTAGCCGGTAATTTCATTCCTTCATTTTTATTTCCAATTGCAGAAACCGGAATCCAATCCTCTTTAGCTGGCTTATTAACTATGGGAACTTCTTTATTTATAGTAATTTTCTCTCTTTTATTTTTTAAGTCTAAAATAACAAAATTTCAGTTAGTTGGTTTCTTAACAGGAAGTGTAGGGTTATTCTTAATTGTTTCAAATCAAATAAATTTTGATGAAAATAGTTTGTTTCATTCTGGGTTAGCTTTATTTGCAACCTTCTTTTACGCAATTAGCTTAAGTGTTATAAAATTTAAATTACACCATGAAAAACCTTTAGTCATAACTTCTTTAGCATTCTTTAGTATGTTAGGTCCATCAATAGTAGCATGCTTCATTACAAATTCTTTTGAAGCTATTATACAACCAGAAGTAATGAAAGGCTTGCCCTATTTAGTAGTATTATCAATTATTGGTACAGCTTTAGCTGTTTTAGTTTTTAATTACTTAATCGTTATTTCAACTCCATTATTTGCGTCTTCGGTCACTTACCTCATCCCTATAATTGCTTTAATTTTAGGGGTATTTGATGGTGAAAAATTTGAATTAATCAATATTATCTGGATGGTATTAATATTTGGAGGTGTTTACCTAATGGGAATTAAAAGCAAAAAAAATAGTAACATCAAATAAATTTACAACTGAACTATTAACCTGAGACACCATGTTGAATTGCTTATTTTTTTTCCTATTGATGATGACTGGGAATAAAGAGTAAGAGACAAGAAAAAACCCAAGCAGTGTGAATACATGAATTGAATTCAATACGTTAGTTAATTTTGGGTTTTAATTGGTAAAACCAATTTTTACACTCTATAAAAAAGAAGGTTTTGTATGTTCTTATCACAAAACTAAAAATGGCACAAAAAAAGCCAATTCAATTGAATTGGCTTAAGTTTATAATGATGAATCTTCTTCATCAAAGTCTTCTTCTTCATCCGGATCAGTTACTTTGTCATCCTCATCAAAGTCTTCTTCTTCATCTGGATCAGTTACTTTATCATCCTCATCAAAGTCTTCCTCTTCATCTGGATCAGTAACACTATCATCACCAATACATATAATATCTCTAGCTGAAGATCTAGTTAATGAGTCATTTTCATCAGATTCAATCTGATTACATTCTTCATGCACAGGTCTAATCATTTCTTTTTCACAAGCGAAAAACGTCATTAAAAAAACGAATACTAGCGATATGTTAATTAATTTCTTCATATTTATATTTCAAATATACACATAAAGTTATGATTATCCAAATCATAACACAATAAACCACAGTCAAAATTAGTTAACTGTGTTTTTTATTGATTTAACTGTACTTATTTTTTTAAACCTAATTCTATCAATCGTTCTGTCAAAAATTCTCCAGCAGTCATATCTTCATACGCTTTTGGGTTGTTTTCATCAATACAACTCTCCAAACATGTTAAATCCATATCAGATCTTGGATGTAAAAAGAAAGGTGCTGAATATCTTGGTGTTAACCATGATTCTTCTTTTGGTGAAATTACTCTATGTTGAGTTGATCTAAATTTATTATTTGTCAATCTTGCCAACATATCACCAATATTAACTACAATTTCATCATCTTTTGGACTGACAGAAACCCATTCACCCTCTAACGTTTGCGCTTGCAATCCTTCTGCAGAACCACCCATCAATAAGGTAATTAAGTTAATATCTCCATGTGCTGCTGCTCTTACTGCTCCTTTTGGAATTTGTGTTAAATCTGTTACTGGATAATAGTGTAATAATCTTAAAATCGAATTTCCATTATGGATTCTTGATGAAAAATAGTCTTCATCTAATCCTAAATATAAAGCAGTAGATTTTAATAAATTCCTACCTGTTTGCTCAAATGTTTGATACACTTCTTGGCAAATCATTTCAAATTCAGTAACTTCTTTTGGCCAGATGTTAGCAGGGTATTCATTTTTAATTAAATCGCCATCAGAAACAGTTTGTCCAATATGATAAAATTCTTTAATGTCAGGAACATTTACACCTTTTGCCGATTCTCTTAATTTTGAAATATATCCTCTTTGGCCTGCTAACGCCAAATTTTCATATTTTAACTTTACGTCAACATCCATTTCAAAAAACGCTTTTGATGTCGCCATCAATTTTGCTTTTAATTCAGGTGTTACACCATGATTACGTACAATTGCAAAGCCCATGCTAGAAAATGAATCTCCAAAACACTGAATAAATAGCTCTCTTTTCACCTGATTCCCAGATGTATAATCACTATAATCTACAACTGCAATTGCATTCTTATCCATAATTATACTGTTTTAAGTTTAGCCATTGTTGAGTTACTAAATTTAGATTTAGCATACTCTAGCGTTACTTTATATTCTGTAATCGTTTTATCAGAAGGAATATCAAACATAGCATCTGTTAAAATAGCCTCACAAATTGATCTTAACCCTCTTGCTCCTAATTTAAACTCTAGTGCCTTGTCTACAATAAAATCTAACACATCAGATTCAAAAGATAATTTAACATCATCTAAATCAAATAAATGATTATACTGTTTAATAAGTGAGTTCTTAGGCTCAGTTAAAATTCTTCTTAATGCTGAAGCATCTAAAGGATTCAAATATGTTAAGATAGGCATTCTTCCAATTAACTCTGGAATTAATCCAAATTCCTTAATATCAGTCGGGATTATGTATTCTAATAAATTATCTTTATCTACTTTTTCATCTTCAGTTTTTCCAGCAAAACCAATCGCAGAAGTATTCATTCTTCTACCAATAATTCTTTCAATACCATCAAAAGCACCGCCAGCAATGAACAAAATATTAGTGGTATCCACTTTAATCATTTTTTGGTCAGGATGTTTACGTCCTCCTTGTGGTGGTACATTTACTTCTGTTCCTTCTAATAATTTAAGCATAGCTTGTTGTACACCTTCACCTGAAACATCTCTAGTAATTGAGGCATTGTCAGATTTACGAGCAATCTTATCTATTTCATCAATAAACACAATTCCTCTTTCTGCTTTTGCCACATCAAAATCTGCAGCTTGTAATAATCTTGACAGAATAGATTCAACATCTTCACCAACATAACCAGCCTCTGTTAACACAGTAGCATCAGCTATACAAAATGGCACATCTAACATTTTAGCAATTGTTTTTGCTAATAACGTTTTTCCTGTCCCTGTTCTTCCAACTAAAATTACATTTGACTTTTCAATTTCAACATCTTCTGTTTTTGATTTTGCAGAAATACGTTTATAATGGTTATATACTGCTACAGATAATATTTTTTTCGCATCATTTTGACCGATAATGTATTCATCTAATTTATTTTTAATTTCGATTGGTTTTAACAATTCAAAATTTTGATCTAAAGCTTCCGATTGCGCATGGCTAACCTCTTCACCAATAATTTGATGTGCTTGTTCAATACAGTTTTCACAAATATGACCAGTCACACCTGCAATTAACACATCCACGTCACTTTTTGAACGTCCACAGAATGAACAGTTCATTTCCTCTTTTTTTTTTGCCATCTTAAAAAATCTTCAGCTTAACGTTTAGACTTATTTTGCTTTTCTAACTAATACTTCATCAATCATTCCGTAAGCTTTTGCTTCTTCTGCAATCATCCAATAATCTCTATCAGAATCGGCATGAACTTTGTCAAAATCTTGACCTGAATGATCTGAAATAATATCGTAAAGTTCTTTCTTTAATTTTTGAATTTCACGCGCTGTAATCTCAATATCAGACGCTTGTCCTGATGCTCCACCTAAAGGTTGATGAATCATAACTCTTGAATGCGGTAATGCTGAACGTTTACCTTTTGCACCTGCACATAATAAAACAGCCCCCATTGAAGCAGCCATTCCTGTACAAATTGTTGCTACATCTGGCTGAATATATTGCATAGTATCATAAATACCTAAACCGGCATAAACACCACCACCTGGAGAGTTTAAATAAATTTGAATATCTTTTTTAGCATCAACTGACTCTAAAAACAATAATTGCGCAGTAATAATATTTGCTACGTGATCATCAATTCCAGTTCCTAAAAAAATGATTCTATCCATCATTAATCTTGAAAAAACATCCATTTGAGCAACGTTTAATGAACGTTCTTCAATAATATATGGTGTCATTGAAGATTCAATGAATGTATCTAAATGCATGCTATTTATACCGTGATGCTTTGTTGCGTATTTTCTAAATTCGTCTTTTCCGAACATAATGTTTTGTTTTTATATAAAAAAATAATGCCCAAAATATAGGCATTATTTATCAATTTTAATAGGTGTTTCGTAGATTATTTTTTTGTAGCGGCTTCCATGAATTTCTCATATGACATTACTTTTTCTTTAATTGACACTGTATCTTTAAAGAATAGCATCATTTTCTGACTGTATAAATTGTCATATATCTTATTCGCTTCATCTTCATTAGACAAAACATTTTTTGCTTGCTCGTCTAATTCTTTTTCTTCTGGAGCAGGCATACCGTATTGTGCATATTGACTAATCAATAAGTTTCTTGTATATCCTAATACTTCAGCAGTTTCTACTTTAATATCATTATCTTTAATGATTTTATTTTGAATTAATTGCCATTTTAAGCTGTCTCTATAATTATCAAAATCAGCTTCAACTTGTTCCATTGTAATTCCTTCTTTATTAGATGCTTTAATCCATCTTTTTAAGAACTCTTCTGGTAAATCAAATTTTGCCTTTGCAATTAAATCGTTTGTTATAATGTTTGAAAATAATTTATCCGAATCATTACCAAACATATTTTCTAAATCAGTTTTGATTTTAGTTCTTAATTCCTCTTCTGACTTAATGTTTCCTTCTCCAAATAATTTATCAAACAATTCTTGATCAACAGCACAAGGCACCATGTTTTTGATATCCGTAATTTTGAAATCAAATTTTGAATCTAACACATCTGCTTCTTCTTCTGTTATAGCCAACATTGCTGCCATATCTTTCGAATCCTTTGAAACGTCTTTCGGGTTAACCTCTAAACTATCGCCAACTTTTTTACCTAGAAATGATTTTTTTACTTTTGCGTTTTCAATAAATTCTAGCGAAATAGTTGAATTATTTTTAATTTCACCCTCTTTCTGAGTGAATTCACCAATAATCATATCTTTTTCTCCAACTTTATCAGCAGAAACTAATTTACCGTAACGTCTTGCTAAATTATCAATTTCTTTACCTAACATTTCCTTAGATACGTCAACTTTTAAATAGTCGTATTTATTCTTTTTAGATAGTTTTACTTCAAATTCAGGAGCAATACCCAATTCATAAGAAAATGTAAAATCAGTTGGATTACTAAAATCACCTTTCACTTGTTCATCTACTGTTGGTAATGGTTGACCTAAAATATTTAGTTGATTTTCTCTTATGTAGTCTGTTAATTTTCGACTTACTAATGCATTTAATTCATCTGCTAGCAAACTTTTAGCATATTTTTTCTTAATTAAACTCATTGGTGTTTTCCCAGGTCTGAAGCCAGGCATAGAAGCGTCTTTTCTGTACTTCTTTAACGTTTTATCGATTTTATCAGCGTAATCTTTAGATTCAACAGTAATTCTTAATACTGTATTTAAGTTATCAATTTTTTCTTCAACTACATTCATATTGTGAAATTTTTGAATCCGATAGAAATCAGATCGAATTTTTTAGTTAATTAATAAAAACGTGTATAAAAAAAAAGTGGTATAAGTGCTATACTTATACCACTTAGTGCGGATGGAGGGAGTCGAACCCACACGCCGTGAAGCACTAGATCCTAAGTCTAGCATGTCTACCAATTTCATCACACCCGCTAACACTGCTTTTATAGCACTTTATAATCCTTATTCGTTAATAAGGATTGCAAATGTATGTATTTTTTTATAAATATCCTTTTTTTGATTGGACTTATTTTACTTCAAATTTAAAACACCCCCTTCTGACAATAGTTCTAAATTCAGAATACAACTGTTAGAATTCTTAAAGTTTAGCGATTTAATAATAGCCTTGTTCGAACTAGGAAGGACCGTGAAACTAAAAATCACACCTACTTTATTGGTAAATAGTTTAACTATCTCTCATAAAAACTTAACTAAACCGTCATACTCTATATATCTAACTCAGAATAATAGTATTTAAAAATGGTAAGTTTATATCTAAATATTTTTACTGAGTAACGCTTTGTTTACAAATTAAATTACTTTTGTAACTATGTCAGACAAAAAGAAAATTGCAATTTTAGGATCAACAGGATCTATTGGTACACAGTCATTAGATGTTATTGAGTCTTATCCTGATAGATTTGAGGTTAGTGTCTTAACGGCACATTCAAACGCTGACTTATTAATTGCTCAAGCTTTAAAATTTAAACCCAACACTGTTGTTATTGTAGATGAAACACATTACAAGAAAGTGGAAGATGCACTTTGGAAACATGACATAAAAACCTATTGTGGTATTGATGCTTTGGCTGAAGTTGTTGAAATGGATGAGATTGACATTGTATTGACTGCCTTAGTTGGTTATGCAGGATTAAAGCCTACTATTAATGCTATTAATGCAGGTAAAGCTATTGCCTTGGCAAATAAAGAAACGTTAGTAGTTGCAGGAGAAATGATTACAAAATTAGCTGCTTCAAAAGGTGTAAATATTTACCCCGTAGATTCAGAACATTCTGCAATTTTTCAATGTCTAGTTGGTGAATTTCATAATCCCATTGAAAAAATATACTTAACAGCTTCAGGTGGACCATTTAGAGGAAAAAAACGTGATGAATTATTAGAAATCACAAAAAAACAAGCCTTAAAACACCCTAATTGGACAATGGGCGCAAAAATCTCTATTGATTCCGCAACTATGATGAATAAAGGGTTAGAAGTGATTGAAGCGAAATGGTTATTTAATTTAAAATCAGAACAAATTGACGTTATTGTTCACCCTCAATCTATAATACATTCATTAGTTCAATTTACTGATGGGTCAATGAAAGCTCAAATGGGTTTACCTGACATGAGATTACCAATTCAATTTGCGCTAACCTACCCAGAACGTTTAAAGACTGATTTTGAACGTTTTAATTTCTTGGATTACCCTCAGTTAACATTTGAGGCACCAGATAAAGAGACTTTTACAAATTTAGCTTTAGCGTATGATGTGATGGATAAGGGTGGAAATTCTGCTTGTATATTAAATGCTGCAAACGAAATTGCAGTTGATGCCTTTTTAAATGACAAAATTAAATTTTTAGAAATTGCTGAAATAAATGCTCAAACTATAGTAAAATCAAGCTTTATTTCACAACCTAACTATGATGATTTTGTAAATTCAAATGATGAGGCAAGGCGAATTGCTTTTGAAATGATTAAAGGATAAGTCTAATTTAAATTGGTTTATATATACTATACAAAAAACAATTCTACTCTTCTGAATCTGTTACTCCAGAATTTACAGTTCCTTCTTTTTTAAAGAACCTTCTGTATCGTAAAATTATTATTCCTACTCCCACACTAATTGCAAAATCAGCTACGTTAAAAATGAAAGGGAAAATATCTTCACCTCCATAACCCCAAGGTACAAAACTTGGCCATTTTACAGTAAATTGAAACATATCTACAACGCTACCTAATAAATAACCACCTTGTCTTACAATAATGTTTCCTGATTCGTCATATGTTGGAAATCCAAATTCATTAAACATCCAATTAGTTCTGACTGATGGATCAATTCCAAAATAAACATCATAAAATGCACCATCAATTAAATTACCTGCTGCTCCTGCAAAAATTAAAGAAATCGTAATTAAAAACGAGATATTTTCTTTTCCTTCTAGTATTAACCTTCTAAGGTATACTCCTATTCCGATAATGGCACCTAATCTAAAGATTGACAATATATATTTTGGCCAAATACCATCACCTAAAGTGGTACCAAAAGCCATCCCTCTGTTTTCAATAAAATAGAGTTGTAAAAAATCAGGAATAAACTCCCTTGATTCTTCAATTTGAAAATCCGTTTTAACCCAAATTTTAACTAATTGGTCTATTATTAAAACAATTAGAATAACCGCAATTACTAGTATACTTTTCTTTTTCAAAATTCAGAATTAGTCTTGAGCTCTTTTTGCTTCAATGCTTAATGTAGCATGAGGCACTAATTTTAATCTCGCTTTTTGAATTAATTTCCCTGTTACTCTACAAACCCCATAAGTTTTGTTATGTATTCTAATTAACGCGTTATCTAAATTTCGAATGAATTTTTCTTGCCTAACAGCTAATTGTGCCATTTCTTCTCTTGACATAGTCTCAGAACCATCTTCCATCATATTAAATGAACGACCTGTATCGTTTGTTCCATGATCATCACTGTGGTCTAATTGACCTCTTAATAATTTTAAATCTTCATTAGCTTCCTTTAGTTTAGCTGCAATTATGCCCTTAAATTCTTGTAAATCTGAGTCGTTATATCTTGTTATTTCTGTCATTTGTATGTTTACATTATTGATAATGTAGCAAATATAATTTTTTTTTCATTATTTACAATTATTTTAACATTTTTTAAATACTATTCATTTTTTATCTAAGTTTAACACCCTTTAATCAATAATTGTTACCATTTACTTAAACAAGTAATCAAATTATAAATAATAATATTATATTTGGATAAAAAAAATTATGAAAAAATTATTACTATTTGTAAACTTAACTTTATTATCTTTTTTAGGATTTTCACAAGTTACATTTTACGTAGATCCTCCTTCAGGAAACTCAGGGAATTATGTTAATACATATGCAGACATTGCAGGTGGAGATTGGGGTGTTTTGGATTTAAATAATCCAGCAAATGCAGTTTTAGGAACTTTAGCTTTAGCTCATGATTCTTTAGCTTGTGTTACGTTAATTAATCCTACTGATATTGCAGGTAAAATTGCTGTTGTATATAGAGAAGAGTGTGAGTTTGGAGTTAAAGCATTAAACGCTCAAGATGCAGGTGCAATAGCGGTTGTTATTGTCAATCACACCGGTGATGCTGTTGAAATGGGTGGTGGAGCTCAAGGACTTAATGTTACTATTCCTGTCATTATGATTTCTCAACAAGACGGAGCACTACTTCATGATGATATAGTTGCTGGTAATTTAACTTGTTTTATTGGAAATAAAAATGGGTTTTATGCAAATGACATAGGTTTTGGTAAATCTGATGTCTTAAGAGCTAAAACATTCTCGAATATTCAATCTTTTTCACAAAATGCATCTGAATTTGAAGTAGAGACAGGAGCCTTAATATGGAATTTTGGTTCCGCTGATCAAACTGACGTTAGATTAACATGTAACATTGATTTTGATGGCTCAAGTATATATAATGAAGTTTCACCTACATCTCCAATTTTATCTGGAGATAGTTTATTTGTATCTTTCCCTGCATTTTCACAAGAAACTTATGAAAATGGATACTACAGTATGACTTATAGTGTTTCATACGGTAACGTTGATGAATTTATGGAAGATGATGTAGTTACTGCCGATTTCATGATGTCTGAAAACATGTGGAGTAGAGCGGTAAGTGACGCTGTAACTGACAAACCTATTTCAAATTCAACTTTTTATACTCAAGCATCACAATTTAGAGCATGTACTCAGTTTTCTGATCCGAACGCAAGTAGAAAAGGAATTAAAGGTTTAACATTTTCAGCACGAACAAGTGTTATTCAAGATGGTGTTCATTTAGATGGAAAATACATTGAGATTGAGGCCTATACTTGGAACGACCCTATAACTGACATTAATGATGCTGGATTTCTTACTCAAGATGTGAATGGTAATCCTGCTGCAACATTACAAGCTTTAAATTTAGTAGCGGTTGGTACATACGATTATGAAACAGATTTACAAGGCGTTATGGTTTCAGCTAATTTTGAAGAGGCATTTTTATTAGTAGATAATCAACATTATGTTTTCTGTGTAGTTTCAGAAGATGATGAAATCACTTTAGGTTCTGATACAAAAACTGATTATCTATCAAATATGTTTAATGAAGCTTCAACAGGTTCACCAACTACAAATAACGGTAACATTGTTTCGCCAACTTATGGTGATGATGGATGGTTTGCTATTGGATATGGAACAGATGTAATTGCTGCTATCGGATTAGATTTATTTAACCCTGAAGAACTAAGTGTTGAAGAAATGAAAGGAAACGAAAAAATTACAGCTTTCCCTAACCCTGCTGTTGACATGTTAACGATCCCTTTTGCTAATAAAGAAGGAAATGCAACACTTAATATTACTGATGTTACTGGTAAAATTGTTTCTACTCAACTCGTTAATTTAACAGGAGTAAACACTTTAAAAATAGATGTTACTTCTATTGAGTCAGGAATGTATGTCTTTAATGTATCTTATGAAAACGGTACAACTTCTACATTTAATGTAGTGATTTCTAAATAATAAAATTATATTAGATAAAAAAGCCCAGTTTGTGAATTTCACTTACTGGGTTTTTTAATAAAACTTATATTCCTTAGGCTTAACCCACCTATTGTAAACACTCAACATCAACACATTACTTAAGTTTAATGCCATTTAAGCATTAAATGATATCACATATATTTAAAATCCTATAGTATATTGCGTATAAGAATTAGCTGTATATATGGACTTTTATTCGAATTTTAAGATTTCACTTAAAGTTAAAGAAACACCTACATTTCAACCCTTTATACACCACTAATTTAAGGCCTTAAATCGTTCTTTTCTCAGGTCGAATTCAGTTGGTAGTAAAATGGTACTTTTCTAATTTAAAAAAACAGTTAAGGCGCTTGAAAATCAGGATTTGTAACATAAGATTCATCAGACAATGATTCCAAAAATTTAATCAACACTACTTTTTCAGCGGGAGAAAGAGCTACACCACCATTAGCTACATTTTTCATTAATGGATCAATTGTAGAAGAATTCTGTAAGCCAAAACTATAATGATTAACAACCTCATCAAGTGTTGTAAATCTACCATCATGCATATAAGGCGCAGTATATTTTAAATTTCTTAACGTTGGGGTTTTAAATTTCCCATTATCATTTAGATTTCCAGTCACCGAACCTAATCCATTATCTGTAAAAGTTTCATCTAACCCATTATTATGAAATAAATTATCAGTCCATAAAGGCATATAAGAATCTCCATGACAATGGAAACAGTCTCCTTTAGTTTCATCCATAAATAAAGAAAAACCTTGGTAAACTTCTAATTCTTCCTGTTCAGTCATACCTGTTTCCTCTCCATTTAAAAATCTATCAAATGGAGAATTACCCGAAATCATAGTTCTTTCAAATTGAGCAATTGCTTTAGCAACCTTTACGGAGTCGATAGTAGTTGAACCAAAAGCTAAATTAAACAATTCAGGGTATAGATTGTCAGCTTGTAATACAGACACAGCATCTGCCCAAGTATTGTGCATTTCAATAGGGTTAACAACAGGACCAAACGATTGATTTTCAAGTGAATTTGCTCTACCATCCCAAAATAATTTTTTTGCCCAACCTAAATTTACAATTGGCATTGAGTTTCTATCACCTTCAATTCCATCTATTCCTATACTGAATTGATTGGGATCCGTAAACCCACTTGCCGGTGCATGGCAATGTGCACAAGATTGGGTATTATCGGCTGATAACTTTGTTTCATAAAATAAATGACGACCAAGTGCAATACCCTCTGTAGTTAAAGGGTTGTCTGTAGGAATTTCCATAGGAGGTAGATACTGCTTAATAATCGGAGGTAAAGTCAGATCATAATTAGTCGGTTTAATAGTAAGTTCATCTTTACGACAAGAAAAAACACTTATTACTATTAAAAACGAAAGAAATATAGTTTTCATAGTACCAAATTTACTACAAAACAAATTGATACATCAAAAATCTGGTCTAAATAACTCAATAGTGATTATAATCATTTGATACATAAAACGTATCTTTGTTACTGATATTATGAAAAATCAAGTTCAATTTATAGATTTAGGATTAAAAGATTACAAGGAGACTTGGGATTATCAAGAAATCTTATTTAAACAATCCATTCAATTAAAAATTAAACACAGGGACGGTTTAACGAAAGATTTACCTAATCATAAATTAATATTTTGCGAACACCCTCACGTTTATACTCTAGGTAAAAGTGGTTCAGAACAAAACCTGCTGATTGGTGAGGCTATTTTAAAACAAAAAGGGGCTACTTATTACAAAATTAACAGAGGTGGAGATATTACTTATCATGGCCCAGGTCAATTAGTAGTTTACCCTATCTTAGATTTAGATCAATTTTTTACTGACATTCACAAATACATGCGTTTTTTAGAAGAAGCTGTAATTCTAACCATTGCTGAATTTGGCATTCATGGTGAAAGAATTACGGGGTGTACAGGCGTATGGATTGATGGTAACACACCAAATGAGCGTAAAATTTGTGCCATGGGAGTTAAAAGTTCACGTTGGGTCACTATGCATGGTTTAGCTCTAAATGTAAACCCTGACTTAGATTATTTTGAAAACATTGTACCTTGTGGAATTACTGATAAGGCTGTTACGTCAATGGAGCAAGAACTTGGCGAAAAAATTAATTTTGAGGACGTTTCCCTTTCACTAAAACAAAACTTAGCTAAAGTATTTGAATTTGACTATCAATAAACTTCTATTCATAAACACACCTTAAATTGAATTAGGTGTTTTAGCTAAATTAACTAAAAGAATTATTAATTTTACATTTCAAAACTTAACCAATGCGTAAAGATATTCATGTCCCTCAAGTAAAAGATATTGCTGTTGCCGTAGTTCAAGAGTTAAATGAAGAAAAAACGACAAATATTTACAATGTCTACTTTATCAATTTAACAGAATCAGTAGTTGAAAATGTTTTAGTAACCTCTAAGGGCTATGGGGAAAATAAAAAAACTGGAGAACAAGTCAAAACATCAATATTACGCCATAACTTAGGTGTTTTAAGACCCGATAGTTTTACTAAAATTGAACCCATAATGGAAGATATGTTTCCACTTAACAATGAATATTGGGTTAGCTTTTTTATTGATGACAAAATGTTTGACAAAAAATTTATTTTTTTAGCAGAAACTATTCAAGAATCTAACTTTATGAATATACCTGTAATAAATAAAAAAGGGATTCTAATAAAATAAAAAACCTCAATTAACTTACTGTTAATTGAGGCTTAATAAGCGATATTATTACCGTATTATTTTACTATTTTTAACATTTTAGAATGTTCACCTGCTAATACTTTTACTAAGTAACTTCCAGATGGTAAATCTTCTGTATTTATAGTTAACGACATTGTGTTTGTAATACTATTTTTAACAACTTTCCCTACCATGTCATAAACAATTACATTAGTAATGTTTTCTTTAGCTGTAATATTTAAAACATCATTTATAGGATTTGGATAAACATTTAGTTCAATAGCTTCAATAGCTTCATTAATTCCAACAGAACCAGCCGAAAATTCTACATCATCAATATAAAAAGCATGTAGAGCATCAATTGAAAAAATATTCATTCCTCCTAAGAAACCAGCACTATAAAAAGGACCTGAATAAATACTTACTCCAGCAACACTCATAAATAATGAATCCGTATCCAAATTGATAACATGACTTACATCAAACCAAGTATCATTAGGAAAAGAAAATGTTCCAACCTCAACAGCTGGATTTGAATCATCTTGAATCACTCCTGATCCATTAGCATTACCATCTTGATTAAAAAAGATATTTACGGCCCAAGCTCCAGCACCAATTGGTGTTGTTTCTTGAAAGTTATAATACCCTGTTGAATCCGTTGGGATATATGCTTTAAAGTTAATTGTCCATACCCCTGAAGTTTTATTTCCAAAATCCAATACGGCATCCTGTACAGTACTATTAGATATTAACATTGATTGATCTCCTGAACTTGCTCTATAATCAGTTACTATAGCACTTTCAGTTGTAGTTGCTGCACTTGCAGACCAGTTACTCCATGATCCTGCATAAACTGGACCTAAAGCGTAACTTTCCATATCATCTGTAAACTGTGCATTTGCAGCAGTCATTACGAATAATGAAATTATTAGTAATTGTTTTTTCATAATATTATTAATTTAAGTTATTTTAACAAGATAGTAATAATTTGCAAAGTAGACCTGTGTAATTGAACGCAAATATGTAATTCAATGTGTATTTATCACATTTAATTTTCGTATTTTGGCAATATGAAAATTTTAGTTCTCCTCATTTTTAGCCTTATTTCTGCACTATCCTTTGCACAACCCTATGGGCTAGATGTACCGTATGAAAACACTTCTGATGAAAGAGCTGCTAATTGTACGCCTTCAACAGGATCATCCTATTTAGAATTAAATAATGTAAAAGCATTAATCCATACAGGTGGAAATATGTGGCAAATTGCCGGTCAAAATTTTTGCCACTATGAAATCCCAAAAGGATCTGGAAAAATGGCAATGTTTACGTCTGCACTTTGGTTAGGTGGAGTAGACATTAATGGTCAATTAAAACTGGCAGCACTCCGTTATAGAAATGGACAAGATTATTGGACAGGACCTTTAACAACAGACGGTACAGCCGATATTTCCACAAGTGAGTGTAATAAATATGACCAACATTATAGAATTACAAAGGATGAAGTTAAATTATTCAATGACTGGTTTACGCTTGGGATTTATGATTCCGAAAACGGGACGAGTTTACAACAAGAAAATTTTTCAGATTATCAAATACCTCAATCTATATTGAATTGGCCTGCTCATGGAGACGTATCTCTTGGGCAAGATTATTATTTAGCCCCTTTTTATGACAGAGATGAAAATGGAGTTTATAATCCAGAAGATGGAGGCGATTATCCTTGGTATGATTTAACTAAAGAAATTGACTGTAGAAACAGTAGAACGGTTACACTTTTTGGAGACGAAACCTTATGGTGGGTAATGAATGATAAAGGTAATATTCATACTGAATCTGGTGGCGATCCAATTGGGATGGAAATAAGGTCCCAAGCTTTTGCATTTACCACAAGTAATGAAATTAACAACTCAACGTTTTACAATTATGAATTATTTAATCGTTCCACTCAAACGCTTTACAATACTTATTTCGGTTTAATGGTTGATGTTGCTTTAGGTGGACCAAATGACGATTATGTTGGTTGTGATGTATCTCGTGGACTAGGATATGCTTATAATGGAGATGATTTTGATGGAGATGAAATGGGATTTTCTGGCTATGGTGATAATCCTCCTGCAGTCGGTGTTGACTTCTTTGAAGGTCCATATCAAGACAATGACAACTTTGACAACCCTTTTATTACGGACTTTACGATAGCTAAAGCTCAAAAAGGAATTCCATACAAAGGACTAGGTATTGGTTATGGAGACGGTGTGATTGATAATGAGCGTTTTGGAATGAGAAAATTCTTATATTATAATAATACAGGTGTTGGAAATCCAGATCAAACAGATCCGACTACAGCACAAGATTATTATGGGTATTTAAGTGGGTATTGGAAAGATGGGACTCATTTTACTTATGGTGGAAATGGGCATAACACCCATTCAGATGCTGGACCTGATGCTGATTTTATGTTTCCTGGTAATACAGACACGTTAGGTTGGGGAACTAACGGTCAACCACAAGTTGATTGGACAGAACAAACTTCAAATAACTTACCCTATGATAGACGTTTTGCACAATCTGCGGGTCCTTTCACATTAAAACCTGGTGCAGTGAACAACATTACTGTTGGTGTAGTTTGGGCTAGGGCAAAATCTGGAGGTGCTTTTCAATCTGTTATTGAATTGCAAAAAGCGGATGACAAAGCTCAAGCTTTATTTGATAACTGTTTTGAAGTATTAGAAGGGCCTCATGCTCCAAATTTATCTATCCAAGAAATGGAAAATCAATTAATAATTTCAATCTACAATCCAACAAATTCAAACAATGCAACAGAGGACTATGAAGAACGAGATCCAGAAATTGTAAACTCTGAGAATCTCCCCAATTTTGACCTCAGCTATAATTTTCAGGGTTACCAAGTTTTTCAATTACGAAATAATGAAGTATCGGTTGAGAATATTCACGACCTTAATTTAGCTAGATTAGTTTTTCAAACTGACTTGAGAGATAGTATAGGTAAATTAATTAATTATGCAGTAGATTCTGACATAGGAACTATTCAACCAAAACTAATGGTAAATGGTATAAATGAAGGTATTAGACATTCTTTTTCTGTGAAAGAAGATTTATTTGCGCAAGGAAATCGACAATTAATTAACCATAAAACTTACTATTACATTGCAATATCATATGCATATAACAACTTTTCAACCTACGACCCTACTAATCCTGACCAGTTAAATGGACAAAACACACCCTATCTCGCCAGTCGAAAAGCAGCTATTGGTGGTATAAAATCTTATAGTGCTATTCCCCATAACCCCTCTCCTGAAAACGGAGGTACTTCATTTATGGTTGACTATGGTTATGAATTAGAAATCACCCAATTGGATGGAATTGGTAATGGAGGTAATTGGGTTAATTATTCAACTTCAACTGAAGACTATATTCTAAAAAACAATCATTCATCTACCCCTACCTATACAAGTGGTAATGGCCCAATAGAAATAAAAGTTATTGACCCGTTGAACTTAATGGATGCAGAATATAAATTATTTTTCGAGTCAGATGCAAACAACTCATTAAATGAAGCCAACTGGTATTTAATCAATCTAACTAATTCCGACACCGTATTCTCTGACAGAAATACTTCAACTTATAATGAACAATTAATACCTGAATGGGGAATTTCAGTTCTAATTACTCAAATTGAGTATGCCAAAAACAGTTTTTTACCAAATGATGTTTTTACAACTCCGATTGGCGCTACAATTAACTATTCAGATTCATCAAAAATGTGGTTATCACCTATAAGCGATAATGACCAACAATTTCCAACAAACTGGATAAGGTCTGGAACTGATGCCTTTGATCCTTCAATTGAAACCTGTATGGCTAGTTTAGGGTATAGAAACCCATGTTATTACAGTGACATTAATAATTCATTTGATGGCAATGATAATAAAATAGTTAATAATGATGACCCTAATCAAGAATATGAACACTTACTAAATGGAGGAGTAGCTCCTTTTCGTTTAGTTGGACATGAAACTTATGGAATGCCTGTTGGGTCACCTGGCCATAGTTATTCTGAAGAATATGAAAACAATGGTATTTGGAATGTAAAAACATCAAAACTTCAAGCTAATTTTGTTCAATTACATGATGTTGACGTTGTCTTTACGGCTGACAAAAGTAAATGGACAAGATGTGTTGTTTTTGAAATTAATGATAATGAATCCCAAACTAACGGAAATAAAGATGTGATGGAAATAAAGTCGCGTAATTCGGTAGATAAAAATGGACTACCTGAAACGTTAAGTACTGGAAAAGGTTGGTTTCCTGGTTTCGCCATAGATTTAATTACTGGACAACGTTTAAATATGGCTTTTTCTGAAAACTCTTGGCTAATTGGTGAAAATGGTGATGATATGATTTGGAATCCAACTTCAAAATTTGTTGATAATGTAGGCAACCCATTATTTGGTGGAATGCATTATATTTATGTATTTGGTGCTAGTAATCAAATGCCTGAATATGATAGTGGAGATTATATATATAATACATTAAATTCAAACCCTATAAACGTTGATTATAACAATGTATTTAAGAATTGTCAATGGGTAATTGAACCTATTTTAGCAGAAAATCACACTCTTTTAGAAAGTGACGTTAGAATTAGTTTACGTGTTAATAAACCATACGCAAAATCAGAGACCACAGGTGAAAATAACAAATTACCAGCCTATGGTTTTAGTACAAAAGGGCTATCCACTCAAACTCATAATAATCCTATCTCAATTGAAGCATTAGACATTATAAATGTGGTGCCAAATCCATATTATGCGTATTCACAATATGAAGAATCAAGAATTGATAATAGAATTAAATTTACAAATTTACCTCAACAGTGTACAATCAGTATTTTTAATATGAATGGGCAATTAGTTAAACAATTAACTAAGGACAACCAACTCACTTCACAAGATTGGAATTTAAAGAATCATGTTGGAATCCCAATAACTGGAGGTATGTATATTATTCATATTGAAGTTCCTGGCGTTGGAGAAAAAATTATGAAGTGGTTTGGTTCTATGCGAACTATTGATTTGGATAATTTTTAATGATAATCCTTTATAAATAACCATAGAGTGAATTAACTTGACGCTTACAATTAGTTATACCTCATTATAAAGTTCTAAGTACTCATTATATACTATAAACATGATTTTTGCCTAAATAAATACTACATTTACGTCCAAATATTTTTAGTAATGAGCGTCATCACAATTTTAGATTATATAGGTGTTTTAGTTTTTGCTATGAGTGGTGTCTTAGCTGCAAGTGATAAAAAGCTAGACTTATTTGGTGGTTTTATTATTGCTTTTGTAACTGCTTTAGGTGGTGGTACTTTACGTGATTTATTTTTAAATATTGACGTGGGATGGATTCATCACACCAATTACATTTACATTGTTATTTTGGGAACAGTGAGCGCTTTAGTTTTCAAAAAAACACTTAAAAAAATTCGGAAGACTATCTTTTTATTTGACACTATTGGTATTAGTTTGTTCACTATTCTTGGGGTTCAAAAAGCATTAGAATTTGACACTCCTTTAATCGTAGCAGTGATGTTTGGAGTAATCACCGCCACTTTTGGTGGTGTAATTCGTGATATTTTGTGTAATGAAATTCCTTTAATCTTTAGAAAAGAGATTTATGCTACCGCTTGCGTAATTGGTGGTATTTGTTATGTAAGTTTATTTACACTTCAAATAAACGAAAACATAAATTTAATTATATCTGGCTTGGTGATTATTGGAATACGTACAATTTCAGTACTTAAAAAATATAGTTTACCCATATTAAATGATAAAATATAAACCATTTTAATTAAACTGTTCTTACAGCTAAACTAAAAAGGTTTGAGGTATAACGATTACTGTTTGGTTATTTATTCAAATAATTCTGATTCTTCATCTATTACGGATGAATTAGTAGATTCTTTTTCCTTAAGTTTATAACACTAAACACGCTTTAGTTTCAGTCAAAATGCAAACAAAATTTACATTTTGAAAGATTACCCTTATCTTTGGATTACAAAACTCCAAATTTGGTGTAGCAATTAATAAGTTTAAACTGTAGCCGAATTTGTAGAACTAAACATTCTATAAAATTTAAAACAATGATACTATTTTACATCATAGCCTTTTTTTCATTAGTTATTGGAATGGGAGCAATTTTTACTCTAGTAGAAAAATTTCCTGTAAAATTATTATATTATCATTACCACTTCAGAAAGCCACTTGTTTGGAGCATTTTTAGTGCTTCAGTTGGCTATCAAATTATTAATTCATCAAATGGATTCCCTATAAATTCAATACCTCCATTACTGATTATTGGAATAGCAGTAATATTAACCTATAAAGTTCATCAGTCAAATTGGTTTAAGGCTGTCACTTTTCCTAAAATGACAACTAATTATGATACACTTCCATTATCAGATGATCAAGAAATAGCTCTTATTGAATATGAAGGCATTATAAAAGCATACCCTTTGAATTATGTCATTCATCATCATATCATAAATGATAAATTCAAAGATAAAATAGTGGCACTCACCTATTGTGCCATGTGTAGAAGTATTATTCCTTTTGATGTTACAGAAATTGGTCCTTTATTCGTTGCTTCATTCAAAAATGCGAATATGATTGTGGCTGATAAAAAAACAGGAACATTTTTTCAGCAGGCATCCTTTAATTCGGTTATAGGAAAATTGCACCCCCACTCTTTAAAAATGATTACATTCCAGATTTTACCTTGGAAAATAGTTAAGGCGTTAAAAAACAAGCCTCAAGTTGCTATTATAACTAAAAATGACCTAAGGCCTTTTAAACTTCCAATGCCAGGCGTTTGGAAAAAAGTTATGTCTTCAGAACTAACTCCAGGATTATCGAATAAAGACAAAACATTTCCATCTAAGACTCATATTGTCGGAATCATAGATACATCTATTAATGAAACTGTATTTTATTTAAAGTCAGAAGTATTACAACAGAAAATAGTAAAAAATGAAAAATTAAATTTTACACTTATTTCTATAGGCAGTACTGTAAATGGGTTCAAAACAAAAAATATAAATTTAATTCTTAAAAATAATCAAGTCATTGAAGATACAATAACTAAGTCTAATTGGGATATTACAGGAAAACACCTCAATGGAACTATTAAAAATAATTTAGAGAAGATATCTATTTCTAACGATTACTGGTTCTCTTGGAAAAAATTTCATCCAAAAAGCAAATTACTTAGACTAAAGTAAACGGTGCACAAAGCAATAAAAATTGGCGCTATTCTAAACAAAGGTTTGTACATTTATACATTCTATAAAAAAAGACCCTAATAAGTTCAACTTCTTTTTACACTTTATGATGGATTTATCTCCTACAGAACATCAAATTCAATATGTCTCCAGTTTTCAAGACCTTGTTTCTACACCTTTTCATGGACACATTAATGCCATGTGTTGGAAGCGTGAACTCATAGGTGATTTTTCTGAAATTGTAAATAAGATTGAACTAAACGAAAACATGGCTATAATTGACCAAGATGAGCTTCATGAACTTAAATTAAGTGAACAAGGGCAATTGGCACGAAACATTCTAATAAATGACTTTAATTCACTTAAAGCTAATGGTACATCTCCAACTCTTAATCTAATTACATGTTATGACAGAGATGATATTTTTCCTTATTTTCCTACTGATGTATATTCGTTTCATGTAGATCGTTCACCTATACCGACAGATACTTTTTTATGCACCTATCATGGTGAACCCAGTGAAATAGTCTCAAATTTACAAGCCGAACAAAAAATAGGAATTCCTGAAATTCGTCAAGAACTCAAAAAATTATATGATGGGCCTAACAAAGGTTTTGACTCATTTTTAAGTGAGTATTTCTTTGATCTACACTATCAAATAAAACCTAAAGCTCAACTTACCAATTTAGGCCTTGGCCGCTTATGGAAATTAGCCGTTGACCATCCACAAAGTCAAGTTTTACCGTGCATACACCGTGCTCCAAAAGAAAAAAATGGACAGAACCGATTACTATTGATTTGTTAACAGTTAATAATTAAACACCCACTTTAATAATACAATTAACCGGAATCATAATATCTCCTTTAAGTACAACATACTTAGCCCCTTTCATCATCACTTTAGCAGTCACTTGAAACAATCCTCTTGTTGTTGAAAAAAATATAGCCGATTTATTTAATTTGTTCATATTATCGATAGCTGAATTTAAGTTTAAATCAACTTGTCTTCTCTTTTTATCAGAAAGTAGTTCTGGCGTAAATGTTAACTTACTAATTTCATCTTTTTTTATGATTATGGCATTTTTCATATATGGCGTACATTATTTTATTTAAACTAATAAGGTCTATATTAATAAAAACTGCCTACAATTCCTATTTTTTCACTAGAATATTATAACTGAAGTTGATTTTCTAAGTGAAGTTTTAAAATTTAATCATTATTTTTAACAATAAAAAAACGACCATGTTTGTGGTGTTATTTCCAACAGGCTAATTACGAACGTATAGCCCTGAATCATACATGTAACACTGCCAATAAATAGAAAAAAATGAGTCCTTTAACTTTTTAAGTTAAAGGACTCACTAAAATAATTATTACAGACTAGTTAAATTTTAATTTATACCCTAAAGAAAATGAAAGGTCTTGTGTGTATATATTAGCATCTAACTCTCTTAAAGAAAAGGTGCCTACATTATAGTTAGTTTCAAAATAAATCCCTTTGTATTCCACACCAGCACCAAATACGACCCCTCCAGTAAAACGCATTCCTTCCATATCACTCTCAAATATTTTTTTAGAACTCTCAGACGACCCTTTATTTCCATCTGATGAATTAAACTTATAACGTTCAGTGATTTTACCTCCCATTACTGTTCCAACGTAAACACCTGTTCTAACGTAAACTCTCACGTCTCCAGTTAAAATTGCAGTATTTAAAACTATTGGCAAATCTAGATAGTTTATTTTCCACTTACTTTCACTAAAACTTTCCGCACTTTGATCCCCTTCTATATATCTCCATTTATTATCCGTTTTCATCCCTCTTGTTTGATATTTAAGTCCTGTCTCCAAAGACAATCGATTTCCAAGCTTAAATTCATACCCTATTGCGACATTAAACCCACTTAAATTCTTTTGTTTATATGAACTTGTATAACTAGCACCATTGAATGTCTCTGTTGACTTATAATCTTGTTTTTCTTCCATTCGCAAACTAGATGTAGTAAATCCGCCATTAAAATTTAAAGATTGTCCAAATGATATGGAACTAATTAAAGCAAATGAGGTAACTGCTGATCTTCTTAAGAAATTTTTCATATCTGTTGTTTTAAATTAATATTTAATCCAAAATTAGATAAAAGGTATCGCTTAAACGAATTGATTTGCGCAAGTCATTTTAATTATTTGCGAATTTTGCAAATCAATAGTACTTGTCAAACCTACTTATATTGGATTTTTATCATTGATTTTAATACTAACGGAATGTTTGATACAGATTTGGGACATAGAATTATGTTCATACAACTTTCAGAATTATGAAATTGGAATAAAGAGTTTGTTTACTATTCAAAATAGTACAATGGATAAACTTACAGGTTCATTAAGGCAACACATTCATACGTTTAACGGATTTGTTAAAACTGGGAACATGTTAAATTACTTTTATTATTTACATTTGGCTTAAAAACACAAGATATGCAAGACATTCTATACGTAAAATTTCATTTTATTTCTGATTCACTATCTAATAATAAAAATGGATAAGCTATTAAAATAGTTCTGGCGGAGGCTATTTTGGTAGTTTAAATGAAACCAACTTAATTCGCAGTTAGTTGATTACACTTCACCAACACAGTCGATTTACAAGATTCAAATAGACGACAACGAAAATTAAACCATCACAGTTGATATTTTAAATATAAACGAACAACTTGTAAAAACAGTATACAAAACTGGAACGCAAATAGAATTGGATTTATCTGGATTAGATCAAAGTCACTATCTATCAAAGCATTACATTGATAATACGTATAAAGGATTTTCAAAAGTAGCTAAACACTAACGTTTTCATTTATTCAAAAAACGGTCACACATAATACTAAACAATTCACTATTAATAAAGGAGTCCTAGTTACCTAAAATTATGGCTAAATGATTCGTAAATTTGCAAACAACAACCACTGTTTATGAAATTACTATTATCTTTTCTCGCGTTTACACTTATAGTATCGTCATGTGAAACGCCCGTTACTATTAAAAGTGACCCCGTTATAACAGATTCAATTCCTGTAAAAGAACCAATACTAGAATATGGTTTCAATTTAGATTCTTTTCAAGTGATACGAGATACGGTACAAAAAAATTGGACGTTAAGCCATTTATTAGCACCTTATGGTATTTCGCAATACGATATTAATCAATCTGCTGACATGGCTGCTGATAGTACAGTTGGTTTGAAATATATTACTGCTGGAAAATCATTTATGATTTTAGCAGCAAAAGGAGACACTTCTAAACTAGCTCAATATTGCATTTACCCAAAAAACGTAGTGGACTATATTGTGTTTGATTATACCGATTCAATTGTGGTAAAAAAACACCAAAAACCGAATACCATCACTGAAAAAATTCTATCAGGTGAAATTGTAAAAAATTCTAATTTAACCTTTGCCATCAATCAACAGTTAAAAAACCCAAATATGACTGGTGAATTATCAGAGTACGTAGCTGGCGTTTTTGCTTGGACTATTGATTTTTTTAAATTACACCCAGGAGACGAATTTAAAGTGATTTATAATGAGAAATCAGTGGAAGGTGTTCCATATGCGATTTCTGATGTGAATTATGCTTATTTCAAACATCAAGGACACGAATATTATGCCTTTAATTATGTGTTAGATTCTACAAAAAACAAAACTGGATTTTTTGATGAAAACGGAAAAGAAATGAAACGACCATTTTTAATGTCACCCGTTAAATTTTCAAGAATTAGTTCTGGATTTAGCGGCAGACGTTTTCATCCTGTTCAAAAAAGATGGAAAGCACATTTAGGAACAGATTATGCAGCTCCTAAAGGAACACCGATACTGTCTACTGCTGATGGTTATGTTATTGCATCCTCTTATACAGGTGGAAATGGAAATTATGTAAAAGTAAAGCATAACGAAACTTATACCACACAATATTTACACATGACCAAACGTAATGTAAAAAAGGGAGCGCATGTAAAACAAGGTCAAGTCATTGGATTTGTTGGTAGTACAGGTTTAGCAACGGGACCCCATGTGTGTTATCGTTTTTGGAAAAATGGAAAACAGATTAATCACAGATCAGAAAAATTTCCATCTTCTATTCCAATGGCTGATACTTTAGTACCAAATTACCTTAAATTTATTGAACCAATTAAAGCAAAAATAGACAGTTTTTCAATTACAACTTATCTATCTGAACAAGTTAGTTTATGATAATAAAATCTTGATCTTAAAAAGATTCATTTTTATTCTTAAAATTCAGTCATTTATATGACGAATTAACTTATTTTTGCATACTTATATATTAACCGTATTTTATTTTTTAAAATGGCTGAACAAAAAAAGATTAAAAACGCACTAATTTCAGTGTTTGACAAAACAGGATTAGACGTAATCGTAAAACAATTAAACGATTATGGCGTAACAATTTATTCAACAGGTGGAACTCAAAAATTTGTTGAAGATTTGGGAATCAAAGTAGAGAGAGTAGAAGATTTAACTTCATACCCTTCTATATTAGGAGGAAGAGTTAAAACTTTACACCCTAAAGTGTTTGGTGGTATTTTAAACAGAAGAGATAATGAAGATGATCAAGCTCAACTTAAAGAATTTGATATTCCTGAAATTGATTTAGTAATTGTTGATTTATATCCTTTTGAAGATACTGTTGCATCTGATGCTGGTCATGCAGAAATTATTGAAAAGATTGATATTGGTGGTATTTCTTTAATTAGAGCTGCAGCTAAAAATTATAAAGATGTTGTTATTATCCCTTCAAAAGATCAATACCCTGCTTTAACTGAAATTTTAGCAGCAGGTAATGGAACTACATTAGGACAGCGAAAAGATTTTGCAACAGCTACTTTTAATGTGTCGTCACATTATGATACTGAAATATTTAACTACTTCAATCAAAAAGACAAACGTGCTTTCAAAGCAAGTCATTCTCCAGCTAATACATTAAGGTATGGTGAAAACCCTCATCAATCAGGAGTTTTTTATGGTGATTTAGATGCTATATTTGATAAATTACATGGTAAAGCGTTATCATATAATAATTTATTAGATGTGGATGCTGCTGTAAATTATATGGCTGAATTTAAAGATGAAAACCCAACATTTGCTATCTTAAAACATAACAATGCTTGTGGTTTAGCAACAAGAAAAACAATATTAGAAGCTTATACTGACGCTTTAGCTGGAGATCCAGTTTCTGCTTTTGGTGGAATTTTAATTTCAAATAAAAGAATTGATATAGCCACTGCTAATGAGATTCATAAATTATTTTGTGAAGTTGTTATAGCTCCTGCTTACGACACTGATGCTTTAGAAGTATTAAAAGGTAAGAAGAATAGAGTTATATTAATTCAAAAAGAAGTTGTATTACCTAAAAAACAATTTAGAACTATATTAAACGGTGTTTTAGAACAAGACAAAGATTTAATTACAGATAAAATTGCAGATTTTAAAACAATTACACAAGTAGCACCAACAGCGCAAGAGTTAAAAGATTTAGAGTTTGCTAATAAATTAGTTAAACATACAAAATCTAATACGATTGTAATTGCAAAAAATGGTCAGTTATTAGCTAGTGGTACTGGGCAAACATCAAGAGTAGATGCTTTAAACCAAGCGATTCACAAAGCACAGACGTTTGGATTTGATTTAAAAGGAGCTGTAATGGCCTCTGATGCCTTTTTCCCATTCCCTGATTGTGTAGAGATTGCTGACAAAGTTGGTATCACTTCAGTTATTCAACCTGGAGGATCAATTAAAGATGAATTTTCAATTACTTATTGTGATGAACATAATATGAGTATGGTATTTACAGGTAATAGACACTTTAAACATTAAAAAACACTATTTCATCTAAAACTTGTATCATATTGATATCAAATTCAGATAAAATTACTAACATTAACGTAGAAAATATTAAACTCGGAGGACATTAAATGGGATTATTTGACTTTTTATCGCAAGAAATTGCAATTGACTTAGGAACAGCCAATACACTTATCATTATGAATGATAAAGTAGTTGTTGATGAACCTTCAATTGTTGCAAGAGATATTCAAACTGGTAAAATTGTTGCGATTGGAAAAAAAGCGCAACAAATGCATGGAAAAACCCATAAGTTAATTGAAACTATTAGGCCACTAAAAGATGGTGTTATTGCTGATTTTGAATCTGCAGAACAAATGATTAGAGGAATGATTAAAATGATTAATCAAAAATCTAGATTATTTACACCGAGTTTAAGAATGGTAATTTGTATTCCTTCAGGTATTACAGAGGTTGAAAAAAGAGCTGTTCGAGATTCTGCAGAACATGCTGGGGCAAAAGATGTTTACTTAATTCACGAACCAATGGCTGCTGCTATTGGTATCGGTATTGATGTGATTGAACCTATGGGGAATATGATTATTGACATAGGAGGTGGTACATCTGAAATTGCAGTTATTGCCTTAGGGGGTATTGTTTGTGATAAATCTATTCGTGTAGCTGGTGATGATTTCACTAAGGACATTGAAGAGTACATGAGACGTCAACACAATATTTTAGTTGGTGAACGTACTGCCGAACAAATAAAAATTGAAGTTGGTTCTGCCTTATTAGAATTACCAGAAGAAAAAATCCCTGAACCTTATGCGGTGCGTGGTAGAGATTTAATGACAGGTATTCCAAAAGAAATTTTAATTACATATTCTGAAATTGCACATGCTTTAGACAAATCTGTAGCTAAAATTGAACAAGCCATCTTAAATGCATTAGAAATGACTCCACCCGAGTTATCTGCTGATATATTTAAAACTGGAATTTATTTAGCTGGTGGTGGTTCAATGTTAAGAGGGTTAGATATAAGAATTTCTGCAAAAACAAAATTACCTGTACATATTGCAGAAGATCCACTTAGAGCTGTAGCAAGAGGGACAAGTATCGCACTTAAGAATATTGACAAATTCCATTTCTTAGAAAGATAAATAAAAATCGCCTTTGGCAAGAATTGAGTATTATTAATGAAAAACCTATTTAACTTCTTAAAGAAATTTAGAAATTTTTTATTATTTTTCTTTTTGCAAGTCTTTATTTTGGGTCTTTATTTTAATTCGAGAAATTACCACAAAGCCACTTTTATTAATACATCTTCAGCTGTTTCAGGCTGGATGTTAACAAAGCGTCATAACATATCTAAACATTTTAAATTAGAAACAACTATTGACTCTTTAGCTTATGCCAATGCCAACTTGTTAGCACAACAGCCCAAAAGTTATTACCAACTGCAAGACAAATTGTTTATTATAAATGATTCCATTTATGAGCAACAATACGAATACACACCTGCCACTGTAATTAACTCGACCACAAATAAAAGAAATAATTACATCACCATAAACAAAGGCACAATTTTAGGTGTTGAAAAAGGAATGGGTGTTATTTCAGATGCCGGTATTGTTGGATTTGTTATTGACGTGTCAAATCACTATGCCATTATCAAAACTATTTTGTCTGAAAAAGTCAATATTAGCGCTAATATAAAAGAACAAGAGAACGTTAAAGGACAAATAAAATGGGACGGTGACAACTCAGAAGTTTGCCAACTACATGGCGTAACAAGTGATATTATTGTTATTGGTGGAGAAACTATATTAACTAAAGGATCAAACGGAGTTTATCCTGAAGGGATTGTTATTGGGAAAATAAAAAATGATTTTGAAAATAATGGGTCATTAACCTTAAAATTAAACATTAATTTAAGCGTTAATTTTTCTCAACTCTATAAAGTGTATTTAGTAAAAAACATATTAAAAACGGAACAAAAATCTATCGAACAAAATTATTTTAATGAATAATCCTTGGGTAAAATACAGTGTCTATTTTGTATTCATAATCCTACTTCAAGGATTAGTGTTTAATCAAATTCAATTTAGTGGATTAGTATATCCCATGGTATATAGTATTGCTATAATTATGCTTCCAGTAGAAACCAGTTTAGTCTTATCAATTAGCATAGCTCTACTCTTAGGGATTGGGGTAGATATGTTTAGTGACACCTTTGGCTTGCACACTTCTTCTAGTTTACTTATAGCATATATTCGTCCTACACTATTAAAACTACTTAGACCAAGAGACGGATATGATAATGTACTTTTATTAAGTATTCATGATATGGGAAAAATGTGGTTTTTAACCTTTACGGGACTATTAGTTACCATACATCATTTATGGTTCTTTATTTTTGAATTACTACGTTTTGATTTAATTTTTACTATTTTAGTAAAAACATTATTTAGTACACTTGTTACTTTATTTATCATTATTTTATTACAATATTTAGTGTATAAACCTACCAAAAAATAATGGAACATTACGGTAATAGAAAGTACACTATAAGCTTAATGTTTATACTAATCGGATTGATTTTTCTTATTCGTTTATTCTACATGCAATTAATTGATTCACACTGGGTAGAAAGGGCTGCTCAAATTTCAGAACGAAAAGTAGTCACTTATCCCGCCAGAGGAATTGTTTTTGATAGAAATCACGAAAAATTAATTGCCAACGAAATCCATTATGACTTAATGGTCATACCCATAAAAGTAAAAGAAATTGATTCTTTTGCGTTTGCAAAACTAATTGGAATATCAATTGAGGACTATTCTAAACGAATTTTAAAAGCGAAAAATTATTCCTATAGAAAAGCATCTGAATTTGAAAAACAAATATCACCTGATGACTTTGCTAAAATCGGGCCTGAACTTTATAAATATAACGGTTTTTTTGAAATAGAAAGGACATTAAGAACCTACCCTAAGCACGTAGCTGGTCATTTATTAGGGTACATGAATGAAGTGAATAGACGAGACATTAAAAAACAACCGTATTATAAATCTCGTGATTATATAGGAAGAAGTGGTATAGAAAAGGAATACGAGAAAATACTCAGAGGTGAAAGAGGCGTAAAATATTTACTGCAAGATGCTATTGGGATTACAACTGGAAGTTATGAAAATGGTGAACTTGATACATTAGCCAAATCTGGTAAAAATATAACTTTAGGAATTGATTGGGAATTACAAGCCTATGGTGAAAAACTAATGCGAAATAAAATAGGAAGTATAGTAGCTATTGAACCTTCAACAGGTGAGATATTATCCATGATCTCTGCCCCATCATTTGATCCAGATTTATTAGTAGGAAGGCGTTTAGGAAAAAACTATGGAATTTTACAACGAGATTCTTTGAAACCATTATTGAATAGAGCGACAGGTTCAATTTACCCTCCTGGTTCTACATTTAAACTAATAATGGCATTAACAGCTTTACAAGAGGGCGTGATCACAAAAGAAAGTGGCTTCCCATGTACAAAGCGTTTAGTAGGTTGTCACAATCATCCCTCAGCACAAACGGTAAGACAAGCCGTAAAAATGTCTTGTAATCCTTATTTTTATTATGTAGTTAAGCGTATCATTCAACAAGGTAAAGAAAAAAGTATCTTTAAAGATGCAGCCATTGGCTTAAATATTTGGGCTGATTATGTGGAAAGTTTTGGACTTGGAACCACCTCTCAAATTGATTTTGGAGGAATGGCTAAAGGTTTAATACCCAGTAAAAAATATTACGACAGAGTCTATGGAGAATACCGTTGGGCATTTAGTACAATTTTCTCGATTTGTATTGGACAAGGTGAAGTCACTGTAAGTCCATTTGAAATGGCAAATTTAGCAGTAATTATGGCAAATAGAGGGTATTATTACCATCCACATTTCATTAAAGAAATAGACGGAGATACTATTCCTAGTAAATACTTAGTGAAAAACTATACTAAAGTTGATCAAATACACTTTCCTGAAGTGATTGAAGGAATGTATGATGTGGTAAACACACCTGGAGGAACAGCAAGAAGAGCAAGAATAGATAGTATAATTGTTTGTGGAAAAACAGGTACAGCACAAAATCCACACGGTGAAGATCACTCCATATTTATAGCATTTGCACCAAAAGACAATCCAAAAATAGCCATTGCTGTATATATTGAAAATGCAGGATTTGGAGGGACTTGGGCAGCACCAATTGCTAGTTTAATGATTGAGCAATACCTAACCGATTCCATTTCGAAACCTAGAAAAGAAAAAAGAATTTTAGATGCCAATTTAATTAATTACACAAGACCAAAATAATGAGAAGTGGAAAAACTATAATAGGAGATGTTGATTGGGGACTTATATTAATTTACCTAATTCTGGTAAGTTTTGGTTTATCCACCATCTATTCAGCCGCCTATGAACCAGAACATCCATTTCTATTTGACATGTCAAAAGAATATGGTAAACAGTCTATGTGGATTGGGTTTTCATTATTTTTAGGTTTTATTATTCTATTGTTAGATGGTAGTTTTATCATTAAAAATAGTTATTGGGTCTACCTAGTCACCATGACATTATTATTACTCGTTCTTTTTACTAAACCTATAAACGGAGCAAGGTCATGGTTTGGTATTGGCAGTGTAGGTATTCAGCCGTCAGAATTTGCCAAAATAGGAGTAAGTTTAGCCTTAGCACGATACTTAAGTATAAAAAATTCACTTATTAAAAAGCATAGCGGGAAAAATAATTCAGGGTTTAGCTTATCATCTACTTTTAAATCAATAAAAGAAAATACACCAATATTAGTAATTCTAGGTATACCTTCTATGTTGGTACTTTTACAACCTGATGCGGGTACGTTTATCGTATTTACCTCATTTATTTTAGTGCTTTACAGAGAAGGTTACGCAGGAAATATATTATTATTTGGTATTGTCTCTGTTTTCATAGCTGTGATAACACTTTTAGTTGCAGACAGTAGCTTTTTTATACCATTTACCAAAGTAATGTTAAGCGGGAAATTTGGAGTCTTTTTAGTCATACTATTTTTAGGACTATTATTTTATTTGGCGATTTCAAAATTAATTCAACCTAGAGAAAGAAAAACATTATATAAAGCCTTAATAGGAAGTATGATCATCTCCATTATTTTCATTAATGTTGTGGAACTCGGGTACTCAAATATTTTACAAAAACATCACCGCGATAGAATTGATTTGGTATTAGGAAAAATTGAAGATCCAAATGGAAAAGGATATAATATCAACCGAGCAAAAGCAGCTATTGGTTCTGGAGGATTTACCGGAAAAGGGTATCAACAGGCCAAATTAGCAAGTGCCAATCAAAAACACGTTCCTGAACACAGTACCGATTTTATATTTTGTACATGGTCTGAAGAAAGAGGATTTATTGGTTCAGCTGGACTTGTTATATTATTCATGACTTTACTTATTAAAATTGTACTCATTGCTGAACGCCAAAAATCTAGATTCACACGGATATACGCGTACTCTGTTGCAGGAATTTTCTTTTACCACTTTATGATTAATATAGGAATGGCGATAGGTTTGGCACCAGTTATTGGGATTCCATTACCATTTTTTAGTTATGGTGGTTCAGGTATGATGTCATTTTCAATTTTACTATTTATTCTTATTAAATTGGATGCAGAACGTAAATCAATTTTACAATAACCTAAACCGCCACTAGTAATTGAACATTACTAATGGCGTTTTAACTATTTATAGGACAATTTTAATTTACTACATATTTTAATACTGTAGTTTCACTATCATTCTTTACATAAATAAAGTAAATTCCTTTATCAAGGGTATTGCTATGGTTTATTTTAATTTCATTTTCAGTAGTAGTTGTATTTAATGCACTAATCAACTGACCTTGTAAATTATAAATACTAATAGTTGAATTGTTACCTAAACCAGAAATAGTAAACTTACCATTATTAGGATTTGGAAAAATAGTTAAATTTGAAGTTGATTCTGTAAATACAATATCCATAGTTGAAGATACCTCAACCAACCAAAAGTCAGTACCGCCAAAGCCATTTTCTGTTTTGTCGCCTGAAATATTTGAACCAGACTCACCAAGGAACATTAAATCACCATTATTTAACTGAATGACAGACGTAATTCTATCAAATGACGCACCACCAATCTTCTTTTGTTCTAACATGACACCTTGCTTATTTATAGAAAAAAACCAAAAATCTCTGTCACCGTTACCAGTTTCTGAAACATCACCTGAAATATCACTATCTGAACTACCTGCTATCAATAAACTTGTACTTGATAATTCAATAATTGATTGAACATAATCAACTGAACTACCTCCAAAGTTTTTATCCCAAAGTAGATTACTATTCGTATCTAATTTGACTACCCAAATATCATTAACTCCATTATTAATTGATGTTTTATTACCTGAAATACCAGAATGTGATATACCAGTAAGATAAATTTCGTTATCCTTAATAATTATTTTACTTAAATCATCAAGACTAGATCCACCTATAGTTTTATCCCAAATAACATTACCTAATAAATCCAATTTAACAAGCCAACCATCACTTAAACCATAACTCTCTTCTGATTTTTCAAATGAAGAAATTGAATTTGATATCCCTATAATGTAAATATTAGAATCATGAATAACCAAATCCAAGCCTTTATCAATATTCTCTCCTCCAATAGTTTTATCCCATAAAATAACACCATCACCATCAATATTAACGATCCAAAA